>Ga0209510_1001191_pt1 | contig 30665 bp, 22 predicted proteins | sample BiotimSIPDNA_FD_185749 | JGI IMG/M metagenome (GOLD analysis project Ga0209510, IMG submission 185749) | Anaerobic biogas reactor microbial communites from Washington, USA - Biogas_R1 time_0 SIP DNA (SPAdes) (version 2) | ecosystem: Engineered > Bioreactor > Anaerobic > Unclassified | place...
CAAGAATACGAGATATTATTAGGGAAAGATCTTCTTCAGAAGAAAGAAAAAAGTAATATTTTGGTCAAAATGGATTGATTAAGCTCATAAATAAATAGTTCTTTATCGATTTGTTAGCATCAATGCTTCTTTTGTGTCTATTTTCATAACAGAAAACCTCTTTTAATGAGGTGTTAAGTAAAAATGCATAGCTTTTTAGTGAAAATTTGTTTATTTTGAAGGAAACAAATTTAAGAGGTTATTATGAACTTCCATCTTTTGAAATTCTTAAAAACAGCAGCGTTCATGAGCGCTATTTCTTTATCTCTTATTGCATGTGGTGATGACGAACCGACAAAATCTGGAAATGGAGAATCTTCTTCTTCAGTGGCTCCACCTATTTCATCACCAGCAGCAACGAAAATTTCTCCAATTAAAATCAATGGTTTTGGTGTGGAGCAGATAAGTGCAGAGCGCTTTAACGTGACGGGCAATGTAGTCATTGACTATACAGATACGACTGTGAAGAATGTCGATTCTGTGAGAATAGATAATATTCAATTTAATGTAGGCCTTGTTCAAGGAAACGCTTTAGGAAATGTAGGTGCTACTGTTGAAATGATTGCTCCTCCAACTTTCCCTACGGAACAAGTTGTAAACTTTGGTGAAGCTGGAGCTAAAATTGATATCTCTACATTTGAAGCCTGTGGTGATTTTGTTGTAGAGGTGATTGTATATTCAAGCACTCCAGATGGTAAAAATAAGTACATTTCAAAAGATTCAACCTCTTTTTCTAAACCAGCTGCTACTTACTGCCCAGAACCAGTCTCCAGTAGTTCCGTTGTGGAAACTCTTATAGAAATGGATTCTTATGATGTTGTTTTAACAACTACTAAAACATCAGGAAAAGTGGCTATTGATTTTGAAACAGGAACCCTCTACTCTGCAATAGAGCTTGCTACATATAAGTCCGCTATTGATGCGGTACTCATTTTTGAAAATGGAGTAGGTGTATTAAAGAGTGCTCGTGTGGCTGGCCTAGAAAACTATGAGGCATTAGCTGGAGGCAATGACACTAAGTTTGCTGAAGAACTGAAAGCTTCTTCTGGTGAACCAGTTCCTGCTCCAGTTTATACCAATGCCTTCTCCTATAGTACTCCAACAATGTCTACTATCGAAGAACTAAGCTATGGCTTGTATTATGTGGTTCATACGGTCTCATATAACGCAGAGACTAAAGACGGCTTTTTTGTATTTATGGTTGGAATGGAACAACAAGCCGCAAGTAACACAACCTTTACCTTTACCATTTATAAGAAAAAATAAATCAGTTTTGATTTTCTTAAAGGAGCCTCTTGTAGAGGCTCTTTTTTTGTATGAGAAAGCAAATATTAAGTGCATTAGAAACCATAAATATGTTAATTTAAGGGGTGTTGATATTTAAAAAGAATAAGGAGCATTATGTCTTTTGAAAAATACCCACTAGTATTATTGTTCTTGGTATTGATATTTGCAGGATGGTCTGGTTTTTCTCCGCAAGATACACGATTTACTTGGATTTTAGAAGTATTCCCTGTGGTAATCGCTTTACCCATTCTTCTTTTGACCTATAAGAAGTTTCCTCTGACCTACTTATGTTATACCTTGATCGCCATACATGCTGTGATTTTAATGCTTGGGGCTCACTATTCTTATGCAAAAGTACCTCTTGGTTTTTGGATGGAAGATTGGTTTGGTTGGACTCGAAATAATTACGATAAAATTGGACATTTAATGCAGGGTTTTGGACCAGCCATTTATGTACGAGAATTACTAGTACGGACTTCTCCTTTAAAACAAGGAAAGTGGCTCGCCTTTTTATCTGTTGCTGTTTCATTAGGCTTTTCAGCCCTATATGAAATTATTGAATGGGCTGCATCTCTTTCAAACCCGACAGATACAGAAGCCTTTTTAGGGACTCAAGGCTATATATGGGATACGCAGACAGATATGTTTTGTTGTCTTATAGGTTCGATTCTAGCTCTTCTATTGCTTTCTAAACTCCATAATAAAGGACTTTCGAAAGTAAGAAAGAAATAGTGTTTTTTAGGCTGTTTTAAGCATAGGGATGACTATCTCTTTAATAAAGTGAATACTTGAGAATAATTGTTTCTTTTGGTCTTCTAGAATTCAAAATCTTGATTGAGTCAAAGCTCTTTTTTTTGTACATTTATCACGAAGAATATTTTTCGGAGTGAATTATGTTAAAAAAATCCTCAGTGTTTGAGAAAATAAATGGTCCTGTGGTGACTATTGTGATGGATGGTTTTGGTTTTAACTCAGTGGAAACAGGGAACGCCATTGCTGCAGCTCGTAAGCCTACGATTGACCGTTTAATGTCTAAGTATAGTCACGTACTGTTGAAAGCTCATGGAACAGCTGTAGGTATGCCTTCTGATGAAGACATGGGAAACTCTGAAGTGGGCCATAATGCCATTGGTGCTGGTCAGGTGTATAGTCAAGGTGCCGCTTTAGTCGCAAACTCCATTGAAGCGGGAGAAATTTTTGAACGCGAAGCATGGCAAGAAATTGTAGGCGCTTCAAGAACCACTACTCTTCATTTTATTGGCCTTTTTAGCGATGGGAATGTTCATAGTAATATTGACCATTTGAAAGCAATGATTGTTCAAGCAAAAAAAGATGGAGTGAAGCGAGTTCGTGTTCATATCCTTCTCGATGGTCGTGATGTTCCTGAAACATCTGCTTTAGACTATGTGGAACCATTTGAAGCTTTCTTAGCAGACCTTTGTTCCGTTGATTTTGATGCTTGCATTGCAAGCGGTGGTGGTCGTATGCAAATCACCATGGATCGCTATGGGGCTAACTGGAAAATGGTAGAAAAGGGTTGGAAGACTCATGTTCTTGGTGAAGGCCGTTTATTCGATAGTGCTAAAGAAGCGATTGAAACACTTCGTGGTGAAACAAAAGCCATTGATCAGGATTTACCACCTTTTGTCATTGGTAAAAATGGATCTCCAGTTGGAACGATTCAAGATGGCGATGCTGTAGTCTTCTTTAATTTCCGCGGAGACCGCGCCATTGAAATTACAAGAGCATTTGAAGAAGAATCATTTACAGAATTTGATCGCGTTAGATTCCCTAAGGTCGTTTATGCTGGTATGCTTCAGTATGATGGCGACCTTAAACTTCCAAATCGTTTCTTAGTTCCTCCTCCAGCAATTAAAAATACAAGCGGAGAATGGTTTAGTAAATCAGGCATTAAACAATTTGCTTGTTCTGAAACTCAAAAATTTGGTCACGTAACTTATTTCTGGAATGGAAATCGTAGCAGCAAATTTGATGGTGAAACTTATTTAGAAGTGCCTTCAGATGTGATTCCTTTTGAACAACGTCCTTGGATGAAGTCTGCAGAAGTGACGGATGCCATGATTGAAGCATTGAAGTCTGGCAAATATCAAACATTACGTTGCAATTACCCTAATGGTGATATGGTCGGTCATACAGGTAGTTTCCGTGCTGCTACCATGGCGATTGAAGCTGTGGATCTTGCATTAGCGCGTTTACTTCCTGTGATTGATGCCTTAGGTGGTATCGCTTTGATTACAGCAGATCATGGTAATGCAGACGAAATGTATGAACTAGACAAAAAGACTCATCTGCCTAAACAAAATAAGGATGGCTCTTTCAAATCGAAAACAGCTCATACCTTAAATCCAGTGCCATGTATCTTATATGATAATGTCTCTGGTGGTAAACTCGCACTAAAGAGTGGTTCATGGGGCTTAAGTAATCTAGCTGCTACAACAGCTAATCTTCTTGGCTTTGAAAAGCATGAGTCATGGGATGATTCCATGTTGACGCTAAAGTAAATCTTTATTTCAAAATAGATTTATGAAATTTTTAACACATTACTTCGGTAATGTGTTTTTTTTGTTTGAAAAAATGAATAAAGGGTGGATCCGTTTTGTCTATAAAAACAAATCCATTTGTTGGTTACATTTCGGATTCATGGTTTGATTTATCTAATTCTCGTTTGTGGATCAATTGTTTCCTTCAACTGTCAGTTCATAGGTTGTATAAAGAAGCTTAGTCTTTAATGGAGTAAGTACAATAAAGTTTTATTTTGAATTAATAACTAGCTAGATGATACTTGATTTCATTAAATTTATAGATATGAATCAGCAAAAAGTTAAATTAGATGAAATACGTCTTCCATTAATCAGTGCTTCGCAAGCGATTGAATTAGATCGATCGGAAAAAGGCGACTCCATAAGAAAAGGGTATACTTTAATGGAAGAAGCGGGTGAGGCTATTTATGAAAAGATTCAGCTTTTTAGAACGAATCATCCTTCGGTAGCACAAAAGCCAGTACTCATCTTTACTGGCGGAGGTAATAACGGTGGCGATGGTTTTGTTGCCGCTCGTTTATTACTAAAAAATAAAGTGCCTTATAGAGTCTATGGCTTAGTGGATCCGATACGATTCAAAAATGAAGCGTTCCTTGCTTATCATGATTTTATTCAGGCTGGAGGTTTTTTCTCCCATATTCAAGATGTAGATTCGCTAGAGATGGATTCTTCTTCAGGTTGCTTAGTGGTAGATGCTTTATTGGGAATTGGTGCCGTAGGAGAATTACGCCCGAAGTTTGCAAAACTAGTGGAAAAATTAAATTTTTTAGAAATACCAATTCTTTCTGTGGATTCGCCGACGATTCCTTTGAAGGCGACTGAAACGATAATCCTTGGGAACCCCCGCCGAGAAGCTTTTGATTCTAGTTTATCTTCTTTTTATGGCAAGGTAACGGTCGCTCCTTTATCGTATCAAAAATCTTTAATTAAAGAAATATCTTCTGGGGATTATTGGATTTCAGATTCTGATTTTTTAAAGCTATTGCCCAATCGAAATGAGTATGGAGATAAGCGTGCTCAAGGAACAGGGCTCATCATCTCAGGTTCTATTGGAATGACAGGGGCTCCCTCTTTAGCGGCTCTTGCAGCACTCCGTTCTGGTATAGGGCTTTTGTCAATGGCTCTCCCTTCTTCTATTTTACAGACGCTTTCGATAAAGTTAAATGAGCCCGTTTTTTATGCGTTAGAAGACCATCAACAAGGCTCTTTTTTAAAAGAACATTTGGATTTTATAAAAGCACTTTTTAAATACCAAAAGGCGGTTTGTATTGGGCCTGGTCTTTCTCAAAAGCCAGAAGTAAAACAAGTGGTAACACAATTGTTACCTACTTTTACATCTCCAGTGATTTTAGACGCAGACGCTTTAAATGCTTTAGATGGAAATCCTGATTTACTTCTCTCCTTAAATGTGGATGCTATTTTAACACCACATGTTCGTGAATGGGAACGGCTTTTTGGGGCTTTACCATCAAAGATGGAAGATGTTATAAAGGTGGTTAAAGAAAAGGCGTCTCAATATAAAGTGACTCTTGTTTTAAAAGGCGTTCCTACTTGTATTGCTTCGCCAAAAGGGGAAGTTTATTTGGTAGGTAAAGCAAATTCTGGCCTTGCAAAAGGGGGCTCTGGAGATGTTTTAGCTGGGATTATTCTTGCACTTTTAGCTCAAGGTTTGTCAACTTTAGAAGCGGCGATTCTTGGCACTTGGGTCCATGCAGAAGCAGGGCAAAGGACAAGAAAGCGATTAGGTGCGTTTAGTATGTTGCCTACAGATCTAATAGACTCGCTTCCAAGTATCTTTATGGGTGAATCATCCAAATAAAATATTACGTTTTTTTTTATTTTTGGGCGATTTCTTGAGGAAGAGAATCTTTAAGCGTTTTTAAAATGACATGAGGGATTATTTTTCTACATTCTTTTTATGCCTGAAAAAAGACTGTTCTTATTAGATTCTTACGCTTTAGCTTTTCGCATGTTTTATGCGTATTATAAATCACCATTAATTAATTCTGCTGGGTTGAATGTCTCGATGGTGCATGGCTATTGGGGAGCAATCCTTCGAATTTTAGATACTCATAAGCCAACGCATTTTGCCATAGTTCGCGATGTGAGTGCACCGACATTTCGTCACGAATTATTTCCAGAATATAAAGCGAATCGTGGACCAATGCCAGAAGAAATGGTTGCCCAAATGCCATTGCTTGGAGAAACACTTGCTGCAAGTGGAATTACCCTACTTTCTGAACCCGGTTTTGAAGCAGATGATGTCATGGCAAGTGTCGCTGTGGCCGCAGAAAAAGCAGGCTTTGATCAAATTTTTATTGTGACTAAAGATAAAGACATGGCTCAAATGGTAAATGATAAAATTCATTTATTTCATTTAGAAAAAGGAGCTGAGGGTATTGATTTTGGTCCAGAGCAAGTTTTAGAAAAGTATGGAGTACCTCCATCAAAAATTCGAGATTACCTCGCTTTAATGGGCGATAGTTCGGATAATATTCCTGGCGTTCCAAAAATTGGGCCTAAAACGGCCGCTCAATTGTTAAGCGAATTTGATAATATCGATAACTTATATTTGAATCTCGATAAGATTACAAAAAAAGGATTGCATGAAAACTTAAGAGAAAATAAAGAAAAAGCATTTCTTTCTCGTGAACTAGTGACGTTACAAAGTACTCGTGGTTTTTCTGGCACTTTAGAACAGTTAGAATATACTGGTGTAAACGTGAATGCTTTAACTGAGATTTTTCAAAAAAATGAAATCAATAGTTTGCTTCGTTTATTAAAACCTATTTCGGATCGTTCGAGTCAAAAGGCTTCTAGTCATCAGGAATCTCTTATAGAAGAAAAAGAACCTGATTATGTTCTTGTGGATTCGATTGAAAAATGGGAATCCATGAAACTGGAATTTGAATCCAAAAAAATAATTGCAGTAGATACAGAAACGGATTCCTTATCTCCAATAACTACAAATTTAGTGGGATTATGTCTTTCTTGTGATGAAGCGAAAGGCTATTACATTCCTCTTGCGCATACGGATGAACTTGGATTAGAGTTAAATAATTTTGATAAAAAATTGGTGTCAGATTGGTTTTTGTCTTTATGGAATAATCCTCAAATACAATGGGTGTTTCACAATGCAAAATTTGATCTACATGTTTTAAAAAGAAGTTTTGGCATTCATTTAAATGTAAAAATTCTCGATTCTTTAATTGCTGCTTGGATGTTATCCCCAGGTGATATGGGGCTTGGCCTTGATGAACAAGTGCGTCGCCATTTACATCATGAAATGATTCCAATTGAAAATCTTATTGGAAGAGGCAAGAATCAGATTACGTTTAATCGGGTGCCTGTAAATCAGGCTTATACTTACGGCGCAGAAGATGCGGTTTATACCTTACGCTTGTGGAATAAATTATTACCCTTAATTCAAGAACGAGACTATGAAAAGTTCTTTTTAGAATTAGAAATGCCTTGTTTAAAAGTCCTTTTTGAAATGGAAGAAAAGGGTGTTTCTGTGGATAGTGAAGAATTAAAAAGACAATCTGCAGAAATGGAATTGCGAATTTTAGATCTTGAAAAAGAAATCTATGCTCTTGCTGAAGGCGTTGAGTTTAATATTGCCTCTCCAAAACAGCTTTCGGAGATATTATTTGATCACTTAGGGCTTCCTGTGATTAAAAAAACTCAAACAGGGCGTAGTACAGATAGCGTGGTTTTAGAAGAACTAAGTGTAGTAGCCCCGCATCCTATTGTTTTTGCGATCATGGAATATCGAGAAATTAAGAAACTGCAAAGTACTTATCTCTCGGTTTTACCAGAACTTGTGAACCCAGAAACTAAGCGTATTCACACGAGCTTTATTCAGTGGGGTACAGCGACTGGTCGCCTTTCAAGCCGTGAGCCTAATTTACAGAATATTCCTATACGTACAGAAGCAGGGAAAAAAATTAGAGCGGCTTTTGTTCCAGCAAAAAAAGAGGATGTGATTCTTGCTGTGGATTACTCCCAAATAGAACTTCGAATGCTTGCCCATTTAAGTGGAGATGAAAAATTAATAGCTGCTTATAATCATGGCGCAGATATTCATACACAAACCGCTGCCGCTATTTTTAATGTCCCTTTAGCTGAAGTTACGTCAGATCATCGTCGAGATGCAAAAATTGTGAATTTTGGTGTTCTTTATGGGATGACAGCTTTTAGGCTTGCTCGAGATTTGAAAATTTCAAGAACTAGAGCGAAAGAATTTATTGATGATTATTTTGCCTTATACCAAGGAGTCCAAAGCTTCATCGATCAAACAGTCGCATTTGCACATGAAAAAGGCTATGTAGAAACGCTAACAGGGCGTCGCAGGTATATTCCTGGAATCGATTCTCATGATCGAACGGAGTGTCAGATGGCAGAACGAATGGCTGTAAATACTCCAGTTCAAGGAAGTGCCGCAGATTTGATTAAAATCGCCATGATTCGTATTGCTGAACGAATAGAGAAAGAAAAACTTCCTTTGAAAATGGTCTTACAAGTACACGATGAATTAGTCTTTGAGTGTCCAAAATCAGAAGTAGAAGCATTATCTATGATGGTGAAAGAAGAAATGGAGTCTGCAATGAAGCTTTCAGTACCTCTCATTGCATCGGTTGGTTTTGGTTCTAATTGGTTATCAGCACATTAATTATTGTTGTTTTAATAAATAGAGATTTTGTAGTTTAGGTTGATATGAAAAAAAATTGGATTATTACTTTAGGTATTTTTTTACTGGTAGCTTGTGCCTCTGAAGAAAAGGTGGATTCATCGAAAAAGGGTTCTAGAAAAGGACGCTCACAAGCTCGAATGATTAGTGTAGAGGGCTATTTAGCTGAACCAGGACAAACCATCTCCTCCTCAAAACTGGCTGGCAACTTATCTGCTTATGATGAAGTAGAATTAAAAACAGAAATGGCAGGGAAATTAGTGGCATTGAAAGTTAAAGATGGAGCTTATGTAAAAAAAGGATCTTTGATTGCTAAAATCAATGATGCTGAATTACAGGCTCAACTAAAACAGGCAAATGCTTCTTTAGAACTTGCAAAACAAAAAGAAACACGTACGAAGACATTATTTGAAAAACAGAGCGCTACTCAGGCTGAATTAGAAACGGTAGTGGCGGCTCGTGCTTCTGCAGAAGCTTCTGTGGCTTTAATTTTAGCTCAAATTAGAAAGACGGAAGTCATCGCTCCTTTTTCTGGTACTTTAGGAATTTTGAAAGTCTCTGCAGGGGAATGGGTTACAACTGGAACAAGTATTGCCACATTAGCTAATGTTCAAAAGTTGAAAGTTTCTTTTTCTTTGCCACAGCGGTATGCAACAAGTGTGTCTAAGGGAACAAAAGTAAAAATAAACGATTCTGAACGAGGCATATCTGCCGAAGCGACTGTTCGTGTTTTAGAACCAATCCTTTCTCAAAATAACAGAAGTCGTATCATTCAAGCAGAAATCAATAATAAGGATAATTTGTTCATCGCGGGTTCGTTTGTAGAAGTGACTGTTCCAATAGAAGCTGGCTCGGAAAAAGAGGTGATTCATGTCCCTGCAGAAGCTTTTACTCTAGATGATAAAGGCCCATATCTTTTTGTGGCTGAAGCAGGAAAAGCGGTCAAACGCTATGTAACTACTGGGCTAAGAACACCTATTTCAATTAGTGTTTTAGACGGCTTAAATAAAGGCGATACAATTATTGTTTCTGGCATGATGTCTGTACGTGAAGGCATTTCTATTCAGATTAAAGAATGGCGTAGAAAGTTGAATTATGGGGTGGAAAAGTGAGTCTCGCTCAGGTATCGATTCGTCGCCCTGTATTAATGACTGTATTGTCTATTGGTGTCGTTTTACTTGGTTTTTTTGGATTTTCTAATCTAGGTATTCGAGAATACCCAAGCGTGGATTCTCCTGTGATTACAGTGACCACGTCTTACTCTGGAGCGAATGCTGCCGTTGTTGAAGCGGAAGTCACGGAAGTTTTAGAAGAAGCGATTAATAGTGCTTCTGGAATTAAAACACTCACTTCTACAAGCCAAGATGGCCGCTCTAGAATTAAAGTGGAATTTGATGTGGGCTTTGATATGGAGACCGCGGCAAACGATGTTCGTGACCGTGTGAGTCGTGTTCAAAGACGTTTGCCCGATGCTGCTGACGCGCCGACGATTTCAAAATCAGACGCGGATGCTCAACCGATTTTAATGCTCAGTTTACTTTCAGATAAACGCGATGCGATGGAAATTTCTGAAATAGCAAGAAACCAAGTCAAGGAAAGGTTACAAACAATTACTGGGGTTTCAGAAGTGGCCATTTGGGGTGAAAAACGCCCTGTTGTTCGTTTATGGCTTGATCCTATTAAAATGCAATCTCTTCAAGTGACTGCTGCAGATATTTCAACGGCTTTGGCCAAAGAAAATTTGGAGCTGCCAGCAGGCAAAATAGAAGGCGAAGTAGTAGATCTTTCCATTCGTACTTTAGGCCGTTTGCAAAAGCCTTCTGATTTTTCAGCCATTGCAGTGAAGAAAACCGCATCAGGAGTGATTCGTTTAGCTGACATTGCTGAAATTCATTATGAACCAAAAGATCCAAGGACTGGTTGGAAACGAAACGGAAAAAATATAGTCTCCATTGCATTGATTCCACAACCTGGTTCAAACCATGTTGATATTGCAGATGCTTATTATAAACGTCTAGAAGAAATTAAAAGAGACCTCCCTGAAGACGTACAGATGATTCGAGGTATGGATGCGACTAAAAATATTCGAGCCTCCATCGAAGAAGTTATAGGCACTCTTGTGATTGCTTTTATTCTCGTTATATTTATGATTTTTGCCTTTTTACGAGAGGTGAGAACTACTTTTATTCCGATGATTGTGATACCTATAGCAATTATAGGTTCGTTCTTTGTTCTTTATCTATTTGATTTTTCGATTAACGTATTGACTTTACTTGCCATGGTTTTAGCGATTGGTCTTGTCGTTGATGACGCTATTGTTATTGTTGAAAATATTTATCATAAAATTGAAAATAAAATGGCTCCTAAGCAAGCAGCTGTTGCAGGCACCAATGAAATCTTTTTTGCTGTGATTGCCACATCTATCGTTTTAATGTCTGTTTTTGTTCCGATGTTTTCACTTGGTGGAACCACAGGATTACTTTTCCGAGAATTTGTAGCGGTGATGATTGGTACTGTTTTTATATCCACAGTGATAGCTTTAACCATCTCTCCCATGCTTTGCTCCAAATTTTTAAGGCACCAGAAAAAAGGGCGCTTGTTTATAATCACGGAACCATTTTTTATTAGCTTAAATCAGATTTATGCTCGTCTATTGGGGGCGTTTCTTAAAGTTCGCTTTTTAATGTTCCCATTACTGATTATTCTACTTGGTTTAGCTTTATTCTTTTTCAAGGCCTTGCCTCAAGAAATGGCTCCATTAGAAGATAGAGGCTTTTTTATGGCACGTGTGTCTTTGCCAGAAGGCCTTGGTATTGCAAAAACTCGAGCCATTACAGAAGAGATTGTCGATGATATGACCTCTCGTATAGACACCTTGGATTATGAAGAAATCACGGCTGGTGCAAATGGCAATAGTGCCACGATACGAGTGGTTTTAAATGAAAATATTAAAGAACGACGTTCACAAAGTGAAATTGCAAGGCAAGTACAAGCGATGGGGCAAGAGTATCCTGATGTTCGTTTAATGGTGATTGAACCTCAAGGGCTTTCTTCTCAAAGAGGCGGAATGCCAGTCGATTTTGTTTTACAAGCGCCAAGTATTGACGTCTTACGCGAATTAGTCCCAGTATTTTTAGAAGAAGCTCAAAAGGATCCTACTTTCTCAGTGGTGAACTCGGATTTGAAATTTACAAAACCAGAACTCCATATTGAGATACTAAGAGATAAGGCTAGAGAATCGGGAGTCTATGTGGCTGACATTGCTTCTGCTGTAGAACTTGCATTAGGCGATCAGACCTATGGCGATTTTTATATGAATGGTCGCCAGTATGATATTATTGGAGCGGTCGGTTTACAATACAGAAATTCTCCAGATTTGATACGCACTCTTTCTGTAAAAAATAATAATGGAGAAATTCTTTCGCTGGATAATTTTGTAACACTCACGGAAAGAGCTGCGGCCCCTTCTCTTCCTCGATATAATCGTTTTAGTTCAGCGACCATTTCAGCGGGCCTTGTGCAAGGTAAAACGGTGGGAGAAGGAGTAGAGGCCATGCGTGCCATCGCTTCTAGAATCTTAAAAGATTATCCAACAGTTTCTACTGATTTAGCTGGAACTTCTAAAGAATATGAAGAAAGTTCTTCAGGGCTTTTACTCACATTTTTACTTGCGTTAGCGTTTGTGTTTTTAGTTCTTGCAGGGCAATTTGAAAGTTTCAGATCTCCGTTTATTATTCTTTTCACAGTGCCTTTAGCTTTAGTGGGAGCTTTATCTGCTCTTTATGCTGTTGGAATTACAATGAATATCTTTAGTGAAATTGCTTTAATATTACTGATAGGATTAGTCACTAAAAATGGTATTTTGATTGTAGAATTTGCAAACCAGATTGCAGAGAGTACGGGATGCTCTCGTTTAGAAGCCGCTCGTTTGGCTGCGGAACGCCGTTTCAGACCTATTTTAATGACAAGTTCCTCTACTATTTTAGGGTCTGTTCCTTTAATCATGACAGGAACGCCTAGCCGTGTTTCTATGGGCGTAGCGATTGTGGGTGGTCTTACTTTTGCAACGTTAATGTCATTATTTGTAGTGCCTGCCGCTTATTCCTTCTTTGCTGGCTTGGTTGAAAAGAAATCTTTGGATGCTTCTAAAATGACCTGATTTTTATTACAGCTCATTTGGAAAATTCAAAATTATTATTCTCCGAAGAATTGGCACAAATGGCTTTTTAGAAAAATAGTTTCGTTGGAATTTATCAAGCAAACAAGAAAAAGAGCTTTTACTATTCGTCGGTTGGTAAGGTAGCTGGTTTTTCTTTTTTGATATCTATGAATTGTATGGGAAGCTCATCTTTTTTGCTCATTCCGTAACGCGTTCTCACAAGATATTCTAAATAGAAAGAGTCTGTCTTTAATCGTTTGTTTTCGTCTTGTTGTTTTTGGAGTTCCACTTTTAATGAGTCAATTTCTATTTCAAGAGATTGAATGTGGTTATAAAGGCGGTGCTGCCCCAAAAGACCATTTTTTCCGAATATAAGCTGAGAAATCATTATCAGTAGAAAAGAGATAATGATAATAAAAATGATGCCATTCTTTTTTTTCAGCAAGAAGAAAACTCCATCAGAGAAAAATGATATCTAAAACCATCTTTGGAATAAACCAAGCCAGCTATTTCCAATTCTGTCAATATAGATAAAAGTACATGGCGCTTGAAGGGAAAAAGCTCTTGAACCTCTTCGATTGTGTAGGTGTAACCACCCACTTTTTCAAGTATTTTAGTGGCGTCTTCAGAAAGTGAAATATCTGCTTTTAACAAGGTTTCTTTAGAAGGATCGTTTTTTTGAGTTAAACCGCAGTATAGCCCAAGATCTTCGGGCGAAAATAAAGCTTTTGCAAGTCCTCTTCTTAAAAGAGCGTTTGTTCCCGATGCCGTTTCACGATTAAAGTCTCCAGGAATCGCTAGAAGAGTTCTTTTTTCTTTTAAGCAAAGATCGGCTGTAATTAAGGCTCCTCCTTTTGTTTTACTTTCTATAACTACGGTTGTTTTAGAAAGTCCAACAATAATACCATTACGCAAAGGAAATTGCCATTTGAACGCTGGAGAATCATTTTCAAAAGTACTCACTAAAGCGCCTCCCTGTTCAATAATTTTTTGAGCAAGTATTTTACGAGATCCACCTATTTCTGAATTTAATCCCTGACCTAAAACAGCGATTGTAGGAATCCCGTATTTTAAGGCTGCTTCATGGCAAAGGCTATCAATCCCTTGAGCAAGGCCAGATATGACAACCGCATTTGTTCCCCTTAAGCTTTTGACAAGTAAATCGCATAAAAGCGGAGCACTTACACTAGGTCTTCGTGTGCCTACTAACGCGACTCCTACAGTATTTTTATCAGGAAGCGTTCCTTTAATAAAAAGACTTTTAGGACAGTGAATTGACTTTTGAAGTGATTCTGGAAAGTCACTCGGGAAAATTTGTCTACTATTACTATCTTTGTTTTTCATGGCATATTCCTTTAATGATTTAATTGATATAATGAAACGCCTTCGTGCTCCCGATGGCTGTCCTTGGGATAGAGAACAAGACATTAATTCTTTGCTCCCATATCTTATAGAAGAATCTTGTGAATATATAGATGCGGCTCAAGCAAATGACAAAGTACACATGTGTGAAGAATTGGGAGATGTTCTTTTGCAGGTGGTATTTCATGCTCAAGTAGCCTCTGAACAGGGTGACTTTTCTATTGACGAAGTCGTAGAAAGTATCTGTGAAAAAATGATTAGACGACATCCCCATGTCTTTGGGGACGCCACAGCAGAAGATGCCAACGCGGTTTTACGCGAGTGGGAACGCATTAAAGCCTCCGAAAAGAATAATATTGGAATGGCAGAAAAATCTGCCATGGATAAGGTGAGTAAAAGTTTACCACCGTTGGCCAGAGCTCAAGAATTACAACGTCGTGCCGCAAAAGTGGGCTTTGATTGGAGTCGTGAAGCACCAGTATTTGAAAAAGTTCTTGAAGAAATTACAGAATTCCGCAAAGAAATTCAAGCAGAAAACAAGAATAAAGAAAAAATTGAAGAAGAATTCGGTGATATTTTATTTTCGCTTGTTAATTGGGCAAGGCATTTAGGGTTTAATGCTTCTACGGCTTTAATGAGATCCAATGCAAAATTTGATAGAAGATTTCGCGCTGTAGAAAAATTAGCAGGTGATCAAGATATGAAGTCCATGGGGCTTGAAAAGCTAGATGCTCTTTGGGACGAAGTAAAAAAAGAAGAGCATTAAGGTAACCCCAAAAAGGTTATTTAAAAATGGACTATGACATTAATTTAAAATAAGATTATTGACTGTTAGCCCAATGAAAAAAGCGATGAGATAGCCGTACCATAAAATAGTTAGAGGGTAGTTAAGCACTTTTTTCCCAGTACTATCAATGGATTTATTCTTTTCAGCAATGCGAACTAGATTTTTTCGCAAATATAAAATGCTTAAACCAAGACCGACAATAGAAACAATAATGAGTAAAATGATTTTTATCATAAGGCACAAGATAGAAAATTTAAAAATGATAGGATAAAAGAATAAAAGGTTTCTTAATAGACGATCACTAATTGATTTGGTTTTTTGCTTTTTTGGAGTAGATGAGTAGAATATTTTTTTCGTCTTTATTTAAATAGATATCTAAAAAATACAGGTAGAGACCTGTTTTTTGCTATTTGAGGCTCTTAAGGGACTAAATATGCATCTAAAACCCCTTGAAAATAAAAGTAGTGGGTTGCAGTTAACGCTAAAAATTTCTCTATTTGGGATCGATTAGGTCGTTCATGTGAGCGAACCTTTCTTTTATGAGGTCTTTTTGGATAACCGGGAAAAATTAGATTCCCTCATTGCAGATGCTTGCCAGTCTGTTGGAGTTGAACTTGTGGAGTTAGATCAATTTCAAGCGGGCAAAAGAAAAGTTTTAAGGCTTTATGTCGATAAACCCGAAGGCGTGACCATTGGCGACTGCACTGAGGTCAGCCGTCAGTTATCGGCGGCATTAGATTTAGATGAAGAAATTATTGCTGGGGCATACACATTGGAAGTGTCGTCTCCAGGTTTAGACCGCCCTCTTAAGTCCACGGCTGATTTTCAGCGTAATATGGGGCGTCTTTTACGTATCACTCGTAGCACAGGGAAGCCTGTCACTGGAATCCTCCAGAGTGTAGATGAACAAAATATAATGCTGGATCTAAAAGGGCATGCAGGGGAGTTCCAAGTTCCTCGGTCCGAAATTCTTTCAGCCAAGGTAGATATTCAATTCTGACAAAAGGTTACTATGAAAAACGAACCTAAAATAAATTTAGTAGAAGCTTTAAAATCACTAGTGCAAGATAAAAACGTTGAAGATTCGATAGTGACCGGTGCACTGAAGGATGCGTTAATTTCTGCCGCTCGTAAGTATTTACAAATCAATAAAAAAATCGATGTAGATATTGATACAGAAACCGATGAAATTCGTGTTTTCTTAAGAGTTGAAGTGGTGGATGATTATCCTGACTACGATACTGAAATGAGTGCTGAAGAAGTTGAAGAATTGGATGAAGGCTATATGCTTGTCCAAGAAGCTCAAGAGTTCAATGAAGACGCTCAGCCAGGTGACCTTTTGGAAATGGAGGTTCCTGTTTCTGCATTTGGTCGTCAAGCCATTCAAACTGCAAAGCAATTCTTAATTCAGCGTATTCGTACTGCAGAACGTGACAAAATTTACGAGACATACCGCAGTCGTATTGGAACCATGATTAATGGTGAAGTCGTTCGTATTGAAAATAAAAACTTGATTGTTTCTATTGGTCGTCAAACAGAAGCTGTTTTACCTGCTAAGGAACAAATTGCCAAAGAACGTTTCCATCAAGGAAGCTCAGTGAAAGCGGTGATTGCTGATGTAACTGATTCTACAAAGGGTGGCGCTCAGGTTATTTTATCTAGAGCGAATGGTGACTTCTTAAAAGAACTTTTCCGTCAAGAAGTTCCAGAAATTTATGAAGGGACTGTTGAAGTAAAAGGTGTTTCTCGTGATCCTGGATTTAGGGCAAAAATTGCCGTATATTCTCGTGATGAACGTATTGACCCAGTAGGTTCTTGTGTAGGCATGAAGGGTGCTCGTGTACAAGCGATTGTTCGTGAATTAGCAAACGAAAGAATCGATATCGTACATTGGAATCCTGATTTTGAAACTTATGTTCGTCGTTCTTTAGCTCCAGCAAATATCGTTAAGTTTGTTGAAGTCTCAGGCACTCGTCGTATAGTTCTTGTAGTAGCCGATGAAGATCTTGCTCAAGCCATTGGTCGCAATGGTCAGAATGTACGTTTAGCATCCCAATTAGTTGGGCGTGATTTAGACGTGTTCGGCGAAAAAGAATGGTCTGAAAAAGATGAAGAAACGAAAGAAAAAATATTAACTCCTCGTGCTAATGAATATCGTCAAATGAATCAAATGAACGATAAAAAAATGCAGTTAGATGAGTTATTTACAAAAGAAAATACAGAAGAACAGCCAATCGAAGAAGATGGCGTCAGTATGGAAGAAAGTGAGGCTTAATGATAAGCCTATTGGAGCCAACAAATAGATGAGTAAAATAGAAGAAATTAGACCTGCAGATTGGGCTAAATCAAAGGGCGTAACCAGTGAGATTGTTGTTAAGCTGCTGAAAGAAGCAGGTGTTGACGTTCGTTCACACATGACAAAAATTCCTGTTTCAGAATATGCTCCAATTGAGGCACAGGTTGAATCCGAAAGAGCAAAACTGGATTCGAGAAAACAAAAAAAGAGTAGTAGCACTTCTGATGCGGATAATTCTTCTACTTCATCTGCTCCAAAGAGAAAAGTGGGTTCGGTTTCTACAATTAAGGGCGGAGCAGTTAAAGTTTCCCTAAAAAGAGCAAAACCAGCTGCACCGAAGCCAGCCTCTGAGACAAAGGCTCCAGCAGCACCTCAGAAACCTGCTATTGCACAACCTGAAGTGGTAAAATCGGTAGAATCAAAAAAAGAGAATGTAGCGGTCTCTACAGCGGCTGAGGTTTCAAAGCCTGTAGAACAAAAACCAGTGCAACAAAAGCCAGTAGAACAAAAATCTGCAGAGCACAAGTCAGTAGAACAAAAGTCCGCTGAACATAAACCTGCAGTGGCTCCTAGAACAACACCACAAGCTTCTTTACAACCGAAAAAAGAAGTGGCTCCAAAAGAAATACCTGCTACTTCTAAAGAAGAAGATTCTAAGCCAGACTTAAAAGTCGCTGCAATGAAAGCTCAAGTTTTTAAACCTGATGCAGCTATTTTAGCTCGTATAGAAAAATCTCGTCAGCAACAAGCCAATACACAACATCGTCGTCCAAATGGACCTCGTTCTGGTGGTAATAATAGTCAAGGTTATACGGGTTCATTTGGGAAATCACCAGCTGGTGGTGGCGTAAACTCAAATAACCGTCGACCTCAAGGTCAAGGCGGAAATGCGGGTGGAGGTTATCGTCCAGGTGGTAATGCAGGCGGTGGAAATCGTCCTTATACACCAGGTGGTCAGAATCGTTCTGGAGGTTTTTCCAGCGGTTCTATGAAAGAAGCCTTTGGCGCTTCTCCTAGTGGAGCAAATCTTGTTGCCTCAACAACTACAGCGGCAAAAGATGGTTCTAAATCAGGTAATCGTCGTAATGATAAAAAACGTGGCACGTCTTTAGGTAATAAGCAAGAACGTCAAAAGGAACAACAAGACGTTGTTCGTCAAAATGTTTCAAGAGTGATGGCTTCTCTTTCAAAGCATCCGATCAAGAAGGTATATCGTAAAGAACTTTCTGAATCGGACGGCTCTGTGGAACGTCAAATTCTTAAAACCTCAGACTTTATCACTGTGGGTGAATTAGCTGGGTTAATGGAACAAATGCCTGCACGTGTGATTGCTAAGTGTATGGAAATGGGCATGATGGTAACCATTAATGCTCGCTTAGATTTTGAAAGTATTCAAGTTCTTGCCGATGAATTTGGCTTTGAAGCTCAATTGATGGAAGAATATGAAGAAGAAGTTTTAGGTGTTGAAGAAGAACAAACCGAAAACTTATTACCTCGTCACCCAGTGGTTACAGTTATGGGTCACGTTGACCATGGTAAAACCTCTTTACTAGACTGGATTCGTAAAGCGAATGTGGTCTCTGGTGAATCTGGTGGTATTACTCAACATATTGGTGCTTATGAAGTAAGTACAAAAGCGGGTAAGGTTACTTTCTTAGATACTCCAGGTCATGAAGCTTTCAGTGCTATGCGTGCTCGTGGTTCTCAAGTTACAGACGTGATTGTTCTTGTGGTGGCCGCCGACTCTATGGTGATGCCTCAAACAGTGGAATCTATTGAACTTGCTCATCGCGAAAAAGTGCCTTTAGTGGTTGCTATTACAAAAATTGATTTACCTACAGCCAACCCAGATAAAATTCGTACGCAACTCGCTGAACGCGGCGTAGAAGTCGAACAATGGGGTGGTACTGTCAGCTGTATCGAAGTTTCAGCACGTTCTGGTAAAGGAATGGATCTTCTTTTAGAAACACTTGCTTTAGAAACAGAAGTGCTTGAACTAAAAGCCAATCCAGATACTCGTGCTCGTGGAGCCGTTGTGGAGTCTAAGCTAGACGCTGGTAAGGGTTCTATGGCTACTATTTTGATTCAAAATGGTACTCTTCATATTGGAGATCCTTTTGTTTGCGGTCTTTATTCTGGTCGCGTGAGAGCGATGTTTGATGAACGTGGTGGTATTCGAAAAGAAGCGGGGCCATCAACCCCTTGTCAAGTTCTTGGCTTTGACGGCACTCCTCAGGCAGGTGATGATCTTATCGTTGTTGAAGATGAAAAGACAGCACGTGAAATTGCATCAAAACGCCGTATGGCTGCACGTGAAAGAGATTTACGTGCTCGTAAGACAATCTCTCTTGAAAATGTTTACGAAGGCGCCAAAGACGGTAAAATTTCTGAGTTGAATTTGATCGTAAAAGCGGATGTGGGTGGATCTGCAGAAGCTCTTGCTGCAAGCCTTGAAAAACTCAGCAATAGTGAAGTAAAGATCCATATTATTCGTAAAGGTGTTGGTGCCATTACGGATTCCGATATTCTTCTTGCTACAACATCACAAGCGATTGTCATTGCGTTCCATTTAATGCCTTCACTTTCTATTCGTGAAATGGCTGAAAAAGAAGGCATTGAAATTAAAACATATCGCGTGATTTACGACTGTATTGAAGATATTAAGAATGCTGTGGAAGGCTTGTTAAAGCCTACTACCCGCGAAGAAATTGTGGGTGAAGCAGATATTCGTGAAGTCTTTAAGATTCCAAAGGTCGGCTTGATTGCTGGCTGTATGGTCACGAGCGGTGAAGTCAATCGCGATAGTCGAGTTCATGTTTATCGTAACGGTGTTGAACTTGGTCTTACTGAAGTTCAATCCTTAAAACGCCATAAAGATGATGTCAAATCGGTGGCTCGTGGATTTGATTGCGGTATTGGTCTTAAGGGATACGATAATATCGAAGTGGGCGATACCTTGATGTTCTTTAAGGATGTTAAAGTCGCTAGAACTCTTGCTGATGTGGCTCGTGATGAAAAGGCTGCTGCTGAGAAATCAGCTGCTGACAAGGCTGCTTCAGAAAAGAAACAAAACGATAAAGGTGAAACTAAGTGAGTCGTAGAACAGACAGATTAGGTGAACTTTTTCGAATAGAGATAAGCAAACTCTTGCAAAAGGGGTTGAAAGACCCCAGAGTTGGCTTTGCTACTATTAATCGAGTAGATATCACTGAAGATTTAAGCTTTGCAAAAGTATTAGTCTCTGTGATGGGTTCCGATAAAGAAAAACGCGATACCATCATTGGGTTACGTAGTTCAGCTGGTTTTATTCGTCAGTTTCTTGGGAAAGGAATTAAAATTCGTAAAATTCCTGAACTCCAATTTGTACTTGATGAAAACTTAGAACATGCGCTTCATATTGATTCTATCTTAGCAGATCTCAAAAATCAGGGAGACCTCGATTGAGGTCTTCTGGATTTGTTTTACTTCACAAGCCTGCGGGTGTAACATCCTTTCAAGCGTTGTTCCCATTAAAAAAAATTTTTAAAACTAAACGTATTGGACACGCTGGGACTCTTGATTTGAGAGCTTCTGGGTTAATTATTGCTGGGGTAGAACGTGCGACTCGTTTACTTCCTTATATTGAGTCTGCAGATAAAGTATACACCTTCCGTCTACATTTAGGATTTTTGACAGACACTTTGGAATGGGATGGAGAATTAATAGAACAGGGAAAACCTATTTCTATTGGAGAAGCAGATTTAGAATCTATTTTACCTTCATTTAGAGGTCTTATTCAACAAGTTCCTCCTAATTACAGTGCGATTAAAATAAAAGGTGTTCGAGCATCTGATTTAAGTTTACAAGGTAAAGAATTTGAATTGAAATCACGATCGGTTTCAATTTACGATTTGAAAATTATTGGAAAATGCGAACCTCCTGAAAACGCGAGTGGTGAAATATTTGCCTCTTTTGAATTAGAATGTCATTGTTCAAAGGGAACTTATATTCGTTCTCTTTGTCGAGATATTGGGGATGCTTTAGGTACTTTTGGTTGTGTTTCTCATATTTGTAGAACACAGATTGGTTCTATTACTTTATCAGAAGCGGTATTACCAGAAAATCTATTGGAGTCATCTATTATTTCTCCAGAGCGTATTTTACCTTATCCTGTTTTAACTCTTTCAAAAGAACAAGCAGGCATGATTCGAAATGGAAATTGGGTTCCTTGGAAAACACCAGTAGAAAATTTATCCGAAGAAAATCATGTTTTTGTAAAAAATGACATGGGAGAGATTGTCTCTTTATGCCGATTTGAACCAGGAAGAGTGATACCAAAATTTTTTATAGGTCAAGAAGAATGATTTCTCGTGCGATTACCACAGGCAATTTTGATGGTTGTCATTTGGGGCATCAAAAACTTTTCTCTTTCTTAAAAGAAAAGGCTTTTGCACAAAATTTAAAACCAACGGTGGTCTCTTTTGAACCGCACACACGTTATCTTTTAGGGGCTCCAGGGAAACCAGCTTTATTAACCTCTACGGAAGAAAAAAAACAATTTATTGAAAGCCTTGGCATAGATTTCTTTACCATTCCTTTTACGCATTCGCTAACGCAGCTTCCTTATAGCTCTTTTGTTGAAGATTATCTTGAAAAAGATCTTCAAGGAAAAATGTTCGTTTTTGGCTATGATCATCGAATGGGGGCTCAGGGGCAAGGAAATTATAAAACGATTATAAATACTTTTCCTCACTTACAAGCGTTTCAAATGCCAGCTTTTTATTATAAAGATGAATTAGTCAGTTCTTCTCTTGTTCGAGAGGCCATTGAAAACGGTCAAATTGAGCGAGGAAATGAGTTTTTAGGGCGTCCTTATCGATTGACTGGAACCGTAATCAAGGGAAAACAATTGGGGCGTACACTTGGGTTTCCTACAGCGAATATAAAAACAGCTCCATTCAAACTAATTCCTCGTTTTGGAGTTTATGTAGGGAAGGTGACTCTCGCAGATGGGCGTTACTTCCGTTCTGTTGTAAATATAGGCGTACAGCCTTCTTTGGAAAATCAAGAGTTAGCCATTGAAGCACATTTATTAAATTTTTCAGAAGACCTATATGGCGTGAAAGTGGATTTAGATTTATTCTCTTTTATTCGTCCAGAACAGAAATTTGATTCGTTGGACACGTTAGTTTATCAAATCAAAAAAGACGCTGCGTATACTTCTGAATTAAAAAACAGTCTTTTGCCTTAATATCATTGTCTCACTAATTCGGAAAGTGATTAAAGACACACTTTTATTTTATTAAAAAAACGATTGAAAACTATTCTATCGCTTCGATTGTTAATAAATACTTAAAAAAACTGTTTTTTTTTTGTTTTTTTAATAAAAAATTGATTAGGGAGGAAATTAAAAAATGAGTTTATGCTTAATTATTTCCTAAGTGATGCGTCTATTTCATAAAATAAGCTTGCTGTAATCTTACATTAATATTATATTCGGCTACACTTGTTTAAATAGGAGAACAAATGAAACAGCTAGTCAAAATTATGGGTGCATTCACATTGGGCTTCGGGCTCATGTCCTGTGGAGATAGTCCCGTAGAATCAAAAGATTTAAATGTAGATACAAAAGGTAATCTTTATATCTCTATTCGTGATGTAAACGGTACTATTTTAACGGCAGGTGACTCCGTTAAGGTAACGTTACTTGAAATAGATAAAAAGCCTCGTTTTGCTGATTCACTCGGAACCATCACCTATAAAAATCTTCAAGTCGGCTCTTATCAAGTATTGGTTGAAAAAGAAGGTTATGCCTCTATGGTATGTAGAACAAGCATTGATTTAGCTTCTTCTGATTATATTCCAGTGGCTGCAGATCAGACTCTAGCTGTGGATTTACACAAAATAGGTGCTTCTGTTACAGGTACCGCTGTACTTCAAGATGCTGCTAACATCAATGGATTACAAACCGTTCCTGCTGAAGATGCTACTTTGCGCTTATCTTTACTTGGTGGTGCATGTGAATATGTTGAATCTATTGTTACTGTGACTACGGATGAAGATGGTATATATACATTTGCTGATCTTCCTGAATTTGCTTCCTACTCCATTACTCCTCAAGCAATGACTATTGATGATGAGTTGAACTCCGCACTTAGTCTTACAGGAACTACTGGCGTAACTGGTGAATATAAAAAGCTTTCCCAGATTTCCTATTCTGTAACTACAGATCCTTTCATCGTTGTTTCTTCAAATCAAAGCTCTGTAGCTATTGATGACTCCATTGTGATCCGCTTCTCCAAAGCAGTGGATGTAAGCCGTATCCGTAATGGAGATATTTATGTAAGTAATAATGTGGGTATAGTTTCCTCTTGGTCAAAAGATGGTAAGACTCTTACTGTAAAGGCTGCAACAGGCAAATGGGTTTACGGCTCTTCATTCGATCTTTATTTTAATGTATACTCTGTGAACGGTATTTTCATTTCTGCTAATTCTACAAACACTGCTTCCATTCGCATTTTCACAGATGGTAAGCTCGGCCCAATTAAGGGTTTGAAGGCAAAAAATAAAATGGATACCACAATTGACTACAATAGTACAGCAGTAGAATTAATTTGGAATAAATTATCAAATGCTGCTAAATATGAAGTCTATCGTAGAAATTCTAATGATTCAAGCTTTGTTCGTGTTTTGACAACCTCATCAATTAGTGATACTTCAGTTTATGTTACGGGAAATGATTTTACTGATGGAAAATCGGTTAAATTTTTAGTGATCGGAGTGAATTCAGTGAATTCCTCTCCATTTGTTGTAGATAGTGCAAAAAATTTCTATGATAAGGTAAAGCCAACTCAATCATTATTATACTCCGATCAGGGTACAGCTACTTCAACTACTACAGAGGGTAATTCTGCTTATGACTGGGTATTTGAAAGTGACGCCGCTTCTGTAACAGCGGGTTCCAGTGATTTAAATCTTAATCAATTATACGATATGGTGATTGATTTTAGTGAACCAATGGATACTTCTTTATTCTCAGTAGATGAACATATTGAAGTCACTATTGATGGTTCAACTAACACTTCAGATAAGTTAACCTTTAAGAAACAATGGTCTACAGATCATAGTCAACTAATTATTAGTCCTCGTGTTGCAGCTAATAAATCTGGTGCCGACGCTGCTTTACGTGTCACCGTTTCTTTTGCTGATGTTAAAGATAAACGTGGTAATTCTATTGCTTCGAAGAATAACAGCGTGAGCGTATTGTACAAACACAATACTCCTGTTGTACTTCCTCCTGTTGAACCAGAACCATAATCAACTCCAGATGCTGAATAAGCTTCAATAAGAGATTGAATAAAATAAAAACACCCCCTCTAATGAGGGGGTGTTTTTATTGCTAAAAGTATAATATGGAATTGTAGTGAGAATTGAAAATATAAGTTAAGAAGACTTACTATTTCTTCTATAAGGAGAACGACTCTTTTTGTTATTTTGGAAAGATTGCTTATGAGAAGAATTTTTTGGAAAAGATGCTTTTGGTGAAGCCGACTTTGGTGAAGGTGGTCTTGGGGATGTTGGCTTTGAAGAAGGAGCCTCTTGGCTTGGAAAATAAGTTCGACCTTCTTCTAAAGAAGATCTTGAAAGTAACAGTCTAGAAATTTTGCCTAATTTTAATCGTTCTAACGTTTCTTTAATCCAAGGACGATTTTCACGAATATACCAGAAGAAAAATCTCTGTTGGTTCTTTTTTTGCTCTGGCTTTTTCGCTATATAAATAGGCGTCCCATTAGGAAGAGTTTCTGCGTAATACATTTCTGTTGCAATCGTCAAAGGCGTAGGAGTAAAATCTTGTACTTGTTCTAATTTAAAACCAAGCTGTTTTGTTTCAAGTGCAAGAGAGGCCATATCCGATTCTGTACAACCTGGGTGACTAGAAATAAAATAAGGAATAATTTGCTGTTTTTTCCCTACAAGGTCACTTTCTCTTTCGAAAATCGTTTTGAAATCATAAAATAAAGAAAATGCTGGCTTACGCATTAGGCGAAGAACTGAATCAGAAGTATGTTCTGGGGCCACTTTAAGACGACCGCTCACATGGTTTTGAATCAGCGTTTTAGTATAAGCTTCGTGATCTTTTCTTAAAGAGACGTTGTTTGTTTCTTGAAGAAGAATATCATAGCGAACCCCGCTTCCAATAAAGAGATGCTTGACTTTAGGGTGATTTTGCACTTCTTGATAAAGGCTTAAAAGGTCGGCATGACGAGTGTCAAGGTTATCGCAAATTTTCGGGAAAAGGCAACTAGGACGCATGCATTTTTTGCAACGCTCCAAATCTTTCCCCTGCATTTTATAGGTATTGGCCGATGGCCCGCCTAAATCGGTAATCGTACCATTAAAAGAAGGCATTTGAGTAATAATATCTAATTCTCGGAGAATGCTTTCTCGGCTTCGACTTGCAATAAATTTACCTTGATGAGCGTTTATAGCACAAAAACTACACCCACCAAAACACCCTCGATGGATAGTAATAGAATGCTTAATCATTTCATAAGCAGGAATCGGGCCGCGTTTACGGTAACGTGGGTGAGGCAATCTTTGGTAAGGGTATTCAAAACTTTCATCAAGTTCTCCATAAGCCAAAGGAGGGTATGGAGGATTTATTACAACCGTTTTGTCATTTACATTTTGAAGCAATCGTTTAGATTGCATTTTATTGCTTTCTAACTCAAACGTGCGAAAATTTTTTAATTGCGTTTGCTTGTTTTCTAAACAATCTTCATGACTACTAAGATAAAGATCTTCCCATTCTTTTGTTTTCTTTATCTCGTTTGGATCTGCTAAGTAAGCGGTTTGTGGAACGTTTTTTATACTTGAAAACGGAACGCCTTTTTTAAGCAAACGAAGAATTTCTTTGATGGGCTTTTCGCCCATGCCGTAGACTAAAAGGTCTGCTCCCGTTTCTGCTAAGATACTTGGTTTTAGTTTATCTTGCCAGTAATCATAATGCGTGATACGTCGTAAGCTTGCTTCTAATCCACCAATTAAGACAGGAACGTCGGGGTATAATTCTTTAAGAATTCGAGTGTAAACGTAGGTGGCATAATCTGGGCGAAATCCTGATTTTCCACCAGGGGTAAAGGCGTCATCACTACGAAGGCGTTTGCCTGCGGTATAATGATTGACCATGCTATCCATGCCACTAGAAATACCAAAAAAATACCGAGGTTTGCCTAGTTTTTTGAAATCTCGAAGATCGTCTCTCCAATTCGGCTGTGGTAAAATAGCCACACGAAAGCCTTCGTGTTCAATTAATCGCGCAATGACAGCATGACCAAAAGAAGGGTGGTCTACATAAGCATCAGCACTAACAATAATAACATCAACGTAGTCCCAACCGCATTCATCAAGTTCTTCGCGACTAATAGGTAAAAAATCCATAGCCCCTAAGATAGAAAAGAATGAACAACATCCAAATTAGATTCTCTATGAATTCAAGAGTAGCGTTGCCCAAAAGCAGATGGAAGTAATTAAATACAGAGGAGCTACGAAAAGCTTTTCTTTGCGGCTAAAAGAAAAAAGAGAAATCGCTGCGTTGAATAGCAAGTATAGAGCAAAAAAGTAACCTATGCCGCGAGTGAGAGGTGGTTCTAATAAGAAAGGAATAAGGCCTCCCACCTGTAATAAGATAAAAAGCAAAATCAGTTGAACAATAAGAGCTGTAATAAATGGGGGTCTTGACTCTTTAGGAATGATTCGGTTTTTTCCTCCCATGACATATTCACCGACAGGGGCGCCTAAGATGATTAGGAAATAAAGAATGATCACAGGGGTAAATGAAATAGCACCAATAATAGCAGAAATCATATTAAGAATATAGTTATAAAACGAGTTCTTAAAAAAGAACTTCTATAAAAGAAAGTACAGTTTTTTTGTGTAATGCATTTAATTATAGACGGCATTGAAGAGATGCAAAAAATAATTTGCGAAATAAAACAGGGAAAATATGGTGCAGAATAATTTGGTGATGAGTGTGAGTTTTTAGAGATGTTGAATCAGGTTTCTTTTTCTTTTTTTGAAAAAATACAACCGCAATAATCTTGGCGATAGAGGTTGTATTCCTTTGATAATTCAATAGATCTTTTATAACCATTTTTCTTCTTAAAATCAGATGGTAGGTTTTGAACATTGTATATGGTACCGCATTCTTCACTGATTTTATTTAAGAGAGAGGCATTTTTCATGGGGCTAATGGTGAGTGTCGATGCAAAATAATCGGCTCCCACTTCTTTTGCTTTTTTTGCCGCTTCTGAAAGGCGTAGCTCAAAACACTTCACACATCGCTCTCCACCTTCTGGTTCTTCTTCAAGGCCTTTAACGGTGGAATAAAAACGCTTGGGTTCGTATTCCCCTTCAATTAAATGAATGGGATTTGGGGCTTTGAATTCTTGGACAAAACGCTTCATCTCATTCAACCGTTGTTCATATTCGCTAGGAGGAGAAATGTTTGGGTTATAATAAAAAACAGAAATCACAAAATAAGGCGAAAGGTATTCTAAAACATAGCTACTACAGGGAGCGCAACAACAATGAAGTAATAAATGAGGGGTTTTCCCTGAATTGTTAATCTCATCTAATAGACGAGTCAATTGTTGCTGTAAAGAAAGGTTCATAAACAAAAAATAACAAAAAAAAGAGGATCGTTCTAAAAATCAAGAAAACCAGGCTCTCGCAAATCATTTTTTAGAGGCGTCCTTTTGAGAAGCGCTTTTAAAAGTGATAAGACTTTTCTAAATTTATACAAAAGATCCTCTAATAATGGTTTTATCCTAAAAGGTCAAATTCATTAATTATAGGAACAAGTTTTGTTAAAAATTTATTTTGAGATGTAGTATGAATATCCCTGAGCCTTCTAATTTTATTCAAGAAATAATTGTAGATGATCTAAAAACTGGAAAACGTAATGCGGTGCATACACGGTTTCCTCCAGAACCAAATGGATATCTGCACATAGGTCATGCTAAAAGTATCTGTTTGAATTTTTCAACAGCCGCAAAATTTGGCGGGAAAACCAATTTACGTTTTGATGATACTAATCCATCAAAAGAAGAAGTTGAATACGTAGATTCCATCCGTGACGATGTGCATTGGCTTGGTTTTGATTGGGAAGAACGTGAATATTTCGCCAGCGATTATTACGATCAAATTTATGACTTTGCAGAACAATTGATTCTCAAAGGCAAGGCGTATGTGTGTGAACTAAAGGGCGACGCTGTTAGTGAGTATCGTGGTACTTTAACTGAACCAGGTAAGCCTAGTCCTTGGAGAGAGAGACCTGTTTCTGAAAACTTAGACTTGTTCCGTCGCATGAAGGCTGGTGAGTTTGAAGAAGGGGCTTGCTTTTTAAGAGCGAAAATCGATATGGCTCACCCTAACATGAATATGCGCGATCCAGCAGTTTATCGTATTAAGAAGGCAAGCCATCATCGGACTGGTGATAAATGGTGTATTTATCCAATGTACGATTTTGCTCATCCAATTAGCGACTGGATTGAAAATATTACCCATTCCATTTGTACTCTTGAATTTGAAGCTCATCGTCCTTTGTACGATTGGTTCTTACAAGCCTTAGAATTAGAAAATCGTCCACAACAGATTGAATTTGCTCGTTTGAATTTGTCTTATACGATGATGAGTAAAAGGCGTTTACTTGAGCTTGTGCAAAATAAAGTTGTGATGGGCTGGAATGACCCTAGAATGCCTACGATTAGCGGACTTCGTCGACGTGGTTATTCTCCTTCTAGTATCCGTGAGTTTTGTGATCGCATTGGTATTTCAAAAGCCGATAGTATGGTCGATATCAACCTTCTGTATTTTTGCATTCGAGAAGAATTGAATGCATCTGCACAGCGCGCGATGGCTGTACTTAACCCTGTAAAGGTTGTGATTGATAACTGGGAAGAAGGCCGATTTGAAGAAATCGAAGTAGAAAATAATCCAGAGAATCCTGCTCAAGGGAAAAGAAAAATATTATTCGGTCGAGAAATATTTATTGAAAGTGATGATTTCATGGAAAATCCACCTAAAAAATATTTTAGACTACACCCAGATGGAGAAGTGCGCTTAAAAGGGGCTTACTTTATCAAGTGTGTTCGAGTAGATAAAGACGATCAAGGAAATATTCTTGAAATCCATTGTACTTATGACCCAGCGAGCCGTGGTGGAGAAAGTCCAGATGGCCGTAAAGTGAAAGGCACCATCCAGTGGGTGAGTGTTCCTCATGCGGTAAGTGCAGAGGTGCGTTTGTTTGATCATCTTTTCACATTAGAAAATCCAGCCGATGTCCCAGAAGATAAAGTCTGGTCTGATTATCTTAATCCAAATTCTATGATTAAATGCGAGGCAAAACTAGAACCAATGATGGGAAAAGCGACTCTTGCAGACCGTTATCAGTTTATGCGTCTTGGCTATTTCTGCTTAGATTCAGAAGAAAATAAACAAGGAAAATTAGTCTTCAATCGTACGGTGGAATTAAAAGATTCTTGGGGCAAAATGCAAGCAAAATAAGACTTTTGTCTTGAATAAGCTTGTATATGCTTTAAGAATTCCTTAAAATTATATGCATTATTAAAATCGTCGAATATTTCTTGTATTCGGCGATTTTTTATTACACATCAAAAATCAGTTATTAGTACTGTTCTTAAAAAAAAAGGTATGTTTAAAAGAGCTTTATAGAAAAGAGTTTTCTTCAAGGAGACTTGGGTGTTATTTCTAAAAATAAGCGTCTTGCTACTTTACATTATTCTTTTTGGTTCTTGCAGCGAAACCAAGGTCACAGACGTAGACCTTAGTTCTTCTTCTTTTGAGGACGTTTTGTATTTATCTTCAGAAGATTTGGAGCCTGTTTTAGAATCTTCTTCGTCTGTTTACGAAAATAATTCTTCTTTTGAATTACCAATCTCTTCTTTAGAACAGCCCCACTTTTCTTCGTCAGAAACAAACTTAAATCTTTCTTCATCGATGGAACTATTATCCTCTTCCATGTTCATTCCGCATTTTTCTTCTTCATCGATAGAACCATTATCTTCTTCCATATTCATTCCGCACTTTTCTTCCTCTTCAGCATTTCCGAGTAGTTCTTCCTTTTCTGTTTACAAACCTGGCGATTATATCTTAGGCGTAGACATTTCCAAATTTCAAGAATACGAAAGTCGGGGGGTTCTTTTTTACGATACTGATCGTCAAAAGAAGACTATTTTTCAGATTCTAAAAAATCATGGCATTAATTACATTCGGCTAAAAACATTTGTAGACCCTTCTGCGATGTATGGCTATGCCGCTTCTGGTTGCGGTGAGACTTCTTCGGAATCTTTTGGCGATAAAGCTCATATTATGGCTTATGCAAAAAAAGTAAAAGAAGAGGGCTTTGGTTTTTTACTCGATATTCATTATAGTGATAATTGGGCTGATCCAGGAAAACAAATCATTCCAGAACGCTGGCGTTC
>Ga0209510_1001195_pt1 | contig 30638 bp, 21 predicted proteins | sample BiotimSIPDNA_FD_185749 | JGI IMG/M metagenome (GOLD analysis project Ga0209510, IMG submission 185749) | Anaerobic biogas reactor microbial communites from Washington, USA - Biogas_R1 time_0 SIP DNA (SPAdes) (version 2) | ecosystem: Engineered > Bioreactor > Anaerobic > Unclassified | place...
TATCTGGTTGTGTACGCTTCCGGGCTTGTATTGCTTGTCGTCGAGCTCCATCTCCCGTATGATCAGCTTGACAAGGTTCTTGGAGTCGGAGGCATCGAAGATGGTGAAATTGGACTGGAAGCCGATTGCTTCTGCTTCGTTACGCAGGATGCGGGAGAAAATTGAATGGAAGGTTCCCATCCAGAGTCGGCGTGCCTGTTTCTCTCCCACCAGCTCGGCAATACGACTCTTCATCTCCCTGGCTGCTTTGTTGGTGAAGGTAAGTGCCAGGAGGTAGTAGGGTGGGAGACCCTGCTCCAGGAGCCAGGCGATCTTATAGGTGAGTACGCGTGTTTTTCCCGAGCCTGCGCCGGCGATCACCAGCGAGGGGCCGTCGCAAAACTCCACGGCGGCTCGCTGTGCCTCGTTCAGGTTGTCGAGGAATGACGCTTTTTTGTTATCTTCTCTCTTCGATTGCATGGGTACAAAAATACCACTTTTTATGATGACTATGGCAAAAAAAACCGCTCTCGATTGAGAGCGGTCCTGTAATTCTGTACCGTGCAACAATTATCTGAAGGTGTAACGGAAGCTGAGTGCGAAGCCGCTGTACCAGTAATCGTTGTAATTGTTGGTGAAGTTTATCGACGGTTTCCAGTCGAGTGAGGCCGTGAAGGGTGCACTGGGGAAAATATACTCCAGACCGGCAATTACATCTGCACCCAACAGGAGGGCACCATCATAATTGTCTCTGTTCTTGTGGATACCACCCAGGTGGGCACCGATACCGAGATACCAGTCCAGGTTGGGTGCACCTGTTACCGGCTGCTGGTATTCGTAAAGACCGGTCAGCTGGAAGTGGCGGGGAGACGCGGAAAGGATGAACTCGGCTGCACTGGCCGGTGCGAAGAATTTCTTCAGGGTAAGACCGTTGTCATAACCCAGGCGCACACCAAATGCGGAGTTGTAACTTTGTGCCTGAAGTGTAGTAGTAAATGCAGTAATCAGAAGCACTGCAAATAAGATTTTTTTTAGTTTCATAAGTTGTTGTTTTAAATGAATAATTGTCAATTCTCTATTAGTTCCTGAATTGGATCTCTTGAAGGAAAAACAATCCACCATTCTATTTGTTTAACATCGATTTAAAAAACTGGATGTTCGCGCTTCACTCATGTAGTTGCCTTTCGGTAGCATTCCCTACAGAGAGGCTGGTACTCTTCGGTCTCCCCCAGCATGATCTGGCGATCGTTCTTCACCAGCCGATGAGAGTAGCTGGCCAGACTGCCGCAGCGCACGCAGATAGCATGTACCTTGATCACATCATCGGCAATGGCACAGAGTCCCGGGATCGGTCCGAAGGGGACACGCCGGAAATCCATGTCGAGCCCGGCAATGATCACCCGCACTCCCTGGTCGGCCAGCTGTTGGCAGACGCCAATCAGTCCTTCGTCGAAGAACTGAGCTTCGTCAATGCCTACCACCTCCACGCCTGAGGAGAGGAGCAGGATGTTGCTGGAGTGCTCCACGGGAGTGGAGAGGATGGCGTTGCGGTCGTGTGACACCACTTCTTCCTGCGAGTAGCGGGTGTCGAGTGCCGGTTTGAAGATCTCCACCTTCTGGCGGGCAATGCGTGCGCGACGCAAGCGGCGCAACAGTTCTTCTGTCTTGCCGGAAAACATGGATCCGCAGATCACTTCAATGCGGCCGGTGCGCATGGTCTCGTTGTGGTTTGTTTCGTTGTACATGCCTGTGTGGTAGGATACTCCCAATGTTGCTGAATCACATTCGTCATTCAGCTGCATGCGGGAGCATGATTATTTTCCTTTTACAATTTTCTTGATCTCGTTTAGTTTGTTGAGTGCTTCAATGGGTGTCAGGTTGTTGACGTCGAGGTTGAGGATCTCGTCGCGCACCTGGCTCAGTATCGGGTCGTCGAGCTGGAAGAAGCTGAGTTGGTACCCTTCTCGTTTGCCGATGAAGTCGTTGATAGGCTTGCTGATTCCCTCTTTTCTGCCGTTCGATTCCATCTCGCCCAGGATGGCGTCTGCGCGGCGGGTGATGCTCTGCGGCATCCCGGCCATGCGGGCCACGTGGATACCGAAGCTGTGCTCGCTGCCACCGGGCATCAACTTGCGGAGGAAGATCACCCTGTTGTCGATCTCCTTCACCGCCACGTTGTAGTTCTTGATTCGCTTGAACGATTTCTCCATCTCGTTGAGCTCGTGGTAGTGGGTGGCGAAGAGCGTCTTAGCACGTGCCCGTGGATGCTCGTGGATGTATTCCACAATGGCCCAGGCAATGGAGATGCCGTCGTAGGTGCTGGTGCCGCGCCCCAGTTCGTCAAAGAGGATTAGGCTCCTCTCGGAGAGGTTGTTGAGGATACTGGCCGCCTCGTTCATCTCCACCATGAAGGTGGATTCGCCCAGAGCAATGTTGTCGGAGGCTCCCACACGGGTGAAGATCTTGTCTACCAGCCCGATGGTAGCCGCCTCTGCGGGGACGAAGGAGCCGATCTGCGCCATCAGCGTGATGAGGGCTGTCTGACGCAACAGCGCCGACTTACCCGCCATGTTGGGGCCGGTGATGATGATGATCTGCTGCGTGTCGTTGTCGAGGTAGAGGTCGTTGGCGATGTAGGGTTCATCGGGGGGCAGCTCCCGTTCGATCACCGGGTGGCGACCGTTGTGGATTTCGATGGCATCGGAGCGATTGATCATCGGGCGGATGTAACGATACTGACCGGCTGCTGTGGCGAATGCCAGGAGGCAGTCGATCCGTGCAATGAGAGCGGCGTTGATCTGTATGGTCGCTATGTAGCGAACAACATCTTCCAGCAGGGCGGCATAGATACGGTTCTCGAGGGCAATGATCTTCTCCTCTGCACCCAGGATCTTCTCCTCATATACTTTCAGCTCTTCGGTGATGTAACGTTCGGCACTCACCAATGTCTGCTTGCGGATCCATCCCTCAGGCACCTTCTCCTTGTGGGTGTTGCGGACCTCTATGTAGTATCCGAAAACATTGTTGAAAGCCACTTTCAGCGAGGGGATCCCGGTGCGCTCGCTTTCACGTTGCTGCAATTGCATCAGGTAGTCTTTGCCGCTGTAGGCAATCTGCCTCAGTTCATCCAGTTCAGTGTCAACACCCTTGCCGATGAATCCCCCCTTGTGCATCAGTGCCGGGGGGTCGGTGGTGATTTCTTTTTCAATGCGCTCTCTTAATGCCGTACAGGGATCCATCTTCCTACCCATCTCCTCTAAACTCTTGTTGCCTGAGGTGAGGAAGGCTTCCCGGATCGGTTCCAGGGCTGTGAGTGCTACTTTGAGTTGTACCACTTCACGGGGGGTGATACGACCCACTGCCGCCTTCGAGATGATTCGCTCCAGGTCACCAATCAGTGCGATTTGTTCTGTGAGAAGTGCTTTCAGTTCCGGCTGCCGGAAGAAGTTCTCCACTACATTGAGTCGTTCGTTGATTTCCTTCTCCTCTTTCAGGGGGAAGAGCAGCCATCGGCGTAGCAGGCGTGATCCCATTGGGGAGAGGGTTCTGTCAAGCACGCTGAGCAGTGTTTTACCCCCCTCGTTCATCGGGGTTACCAGCTCGAGGCTGCGCACGGTGAAGCGGTCGAGGCGCATGTAGCGTTCCTCCTCAATCCGGCTCAGTGCAATGATATGTCCTATCTGTGTGTGTTGCGTGAGGTCCATGTAATGGAGAATCGCCCCTGAGGCAATGATGCCCAGGGGGAGGTGTTCCACGCCGAATCCCTTCAGGCTCTTGGTGCCGAAGTGGTTGAGCAGGCGATCACGAGCCGCCTCATCTGTGAAGATCCAGTCCTCCTGCTCCGATAGGAGCCATGCGTTGCCGAAAGTTTCCTCCACCTTTCTCCTGTTGCCCCGCTCTACCAGCAGTTCTTTTGGCGAGAAGCCGGCGAGCAGCTTGTCGATCTCGGCCCGTTCTCCCTCTGTTGTGAGGAACTCGCCGGTAGAGATATCGAGGAAGGCAATGCCGTAGCGATTGTTTTTGCCGATGTGCAGAGAACCGAGGAAGTTGTTCTCGCGGTGGTTAAGGATGGTGTCGTTGATGGAAACGCCCGGTGTCACAAGCTCGGTGATGCCCCGTTTCACCAGCTTCTTTGTCAGTTTGGGATCTTCCAGCTGGTCGCAGATTGCTACTCTCTTGCCTGCGCGCACCAGCTTGGGGAGGTAGGTGTCGAGTGCGTGATGAGGGAAGCCGGCCAGCTCCACGAACTGGGCAGCACCGTTTGCACGGCGGGTGAGGGTAATCCCCAGTATCTCGGCGGCGATGATGGCATCGTCAGAGAAGGTCTCGTAGAAGTCGCCCACGCGGAACAGCAGGATGGCGTCGGGATGTTTCTTCTTGATCTCGACATACTGCTTCATCATCGGTGTCTCTGCTATCTTCTTTGCCACGGGCTAATCCTTTGTTGTTTAAAAGAAGCGAAATTACAAAAAAACGCCGAGTTTCAAAGCGAATTCATCAATATGTCAACAGACGTTGCAGTTCCTTCACCCCTTCAGAAGCCCCCATGCGGAGATGGTGAATGTCATAGCGGCGGGTGTTTACATCCTTCGGGTCGATCAGGTAGACAGGTACACTCTTGCGCACATCGTCGAGCAGTCCTGCAGCGGGATAGACGTTCATGGAGGTGCCAATGATGACGAAGATGTCGGCCTGGCGGGTAATTCTTTCCGCTTCCGGCATCATGGGGACTGGCTCGCCAAACCAGACGATATGGGGCCGCAGCTGGAATCCTTTCTCACAAAGGTCGCCCGGGAGGATGTCGCAATTTGTCGGATCCAATTCGTAGACAAGTGCCTCGTCACCCGTAGAGCGGGCTTTCATCAGCTCACCATGGAGGTGGAGCACCCTGCTACTGCCGGCCTGTTCGTGCAGGTTGTCGATGTTCTGGGTGATGATATGCACATCGAAATCTTTCTCCATCGCAGCCAGTATCTTGTGTCCTTCATTGGGACTGGCACTCAGTAATTCACGGCGGCGCATATTGTAAAAACCGAGTACCAGCTCCGGGTCAGCGGCAAATCCTTCGGGTGTGGCCACCTGCTCCACAGGGTAGCGATCCCACAATCCACCTGAATCGCGGAACGTGGCGATGCCGCTTTCGGCACTCATGCCAGCACCTGACAGGACGACTAATTTCTTTTTCATCAATCGGTTCTCTTATTTGCTAATTAAGCAAAAATAGTTTTTTATTACGGGATTAGGGATATAATTCAACATAAAATCGTACTTTTGTGCCCAAATGTCATAAAAGAAAAAAGTGAATGGATAAATTAAGTTATGCCCTCGGGATGAGTATGGCCTCAAATCTGATGAATTCCGGGTTGCGCAATATCGATGTAGCCTCTTTTACCGATGCTTTCAACAGTGTCTTCAACAACGCAGCCCCATCGCTGACGCCACAGGAAGCCAACCAGGTGATCCAGGAGTTTTTCAGCAAGCGTCAGGATGAGATGTTGACCCGCAACCTGGAAGAGGGTAAGGCCTTTCTGGCTGAAAACGGAAAAAACGAAAAGGTGGTGACGCTGCCCAGCGGTCTGCAGTATGAAGTACTGACAGAAGGCAATGGTGCCAAGCCTGCCGCCACCGACAAGGTGAAATGTCACTACCACGGTACGCTGCTCGATGGTACTGTCTTCGACAGCTCGGTACAGCGCGGAGAACCTGCACTGTTTGGTGTGAACCAGGTAATCAAGGGATGGGTAGAAGCATTGCAGCTGATGTCTGTCGGTTCCAAGTGGCGTCTCTTTATCCCCTCTCACCTGGCATATGGCGAGCAGGGTGCAGGCAACTCCATTGAACCCAATACAACGCTGATCTTCGACGTAGAGTTGCTTGGAATTGAATAGGCTTAGTCGAATTAAAGAAATAGAATCAAAAGATTTTCAACGAATAAATAATTAAACAGAAATGAAGAAAACAATTTTGGGCACTTTTAGTGCCGTAGCCGTGATGGCTTTGATGATGGTCTCCTGTGGCGGTGCCTCTACCCCCAAGACCTCACTGAAGAACTCAGTTGACAGCGTATCCTACGCATATGGAGTGAGCATGACCGATCAGGGATTGGTTCAGTTCCTGGAGCAATCTGGTGTACTGCAGAGCACTTCAGGCATTGAGTATGATTATCAGATGCGGATTGCATCGGCCGATTCCACCCAGAAAGAGGTGTTGCAGAAGGAAATGAATGCGAAGGTTGATTCAATCAACAAGATCAACGCTCCCCGTTTGAATCAGTTCATCAAGGGCCTCACCGAAGCAATGGGTCTGGAAGAAAATTCTGCATATGGCAATGGTTTGAGCATTGGTGTACAGTTCTCACAGCAGATGTTGCCGCAGTTCAATGATATGTTGTTCGGTGGCGACTCTACCAAGAGCGTAAATAAGGATCAGGTACTGGCAGGCATCATCTCCGCGCTGAAGAACCAGGAGCTTGCCATCAGCAAGATGGAAGCAAGCGGCATGGTTCAGTCGGCTGCCGAGAAAGCACAGGCTGAACAGCAAGTACGTCAGGAGGAAGAATTGAAAACACAGCACCAGGAGAGCATCGCTGCCGGTGATGCCTTCATGGCTGAGAATGGCGCCAAAGAGGGAGTCGTAACCCTTCCCAGTGGATTGCAGTATGAGATCGTCCGTGCCGGCAATGGCCCGATGCCTACTGAAACCGACCGTGTGAAGGTGCATTATCACGGCACCCTGATCGACGGCACCGTATTCGACAGCAGTGTGGATCGCGGCGAACCTGCCACCTTTGGTGTGAACCAGGTGATTGCAGGCTGGACGGAAGCCCTCAAGCTGATGCCTGTAGGATCGAAATGGAGACTCTATATTCCTTATGATCTTGCTTACGGCTCTGCCGACCGTGGCACCATCAAGCCTTTCTCCAACCTGATCTTCGACGTGGAGTTGCTTGGCATCGAGAAATAAAGAGAATTAAATCCAATTATAATGAAGAGACTGTCTCAAATTAGAGGCAGTCTTTTTTTTACGCAAAGTGCCTTATCCTAAAATTGTTTTTCTTCTTTTTTTGGAAGCTCTTCTTATATTCTAATCTTTTGAGGCTGTTTCAATATACAAATGAGATGGCTTTTTTTCATCCCACCCACTAAGATTCGCCTTATATGGCTTTTTACAGCGTATCAATTCAGTCGTAACTGACTCTAATCTGCTTCTAATATATTAGAACCATATTAGAACCATATTAGAACGAGATTAGAACGAGATTAGAACGAGATTAGAACCAGTAACGAAGAAGATAGGCTGTCTCTTGCTAAGATATGGCTACTCAAACTGTAGCGTATAAACAGAAAAATGGCCATCTCATGTAATATTATGAGATAGCCTCTTTTTTTTAACTTACCCCAATCCTTTTATTTCCCCCATAGGTGAAAGTTATGGGCTATTGATAGAAAGATTAACTGTTTTACTTTTAGTTGCTGAACGAGCCTTTATTTTGTCATTTTTCAAATTAAAGTGGCTTGGGCATGTTAAAAACTGCATTTTTAACGGGCTGGAAGTTGCATCATGTGCATTTAAAATTTATCTTTGTCTGTTTTTTAGAAGCTAGATTGTTTAAAGGTTTATTATTTGTTAAAAATGAAGGGTGTGTTGGCTTGGGAATTTTATATTACTATGCCAAGAAATATGAAAAAATGAAGTAGACGCAGTGTATAATGACATTTTATTAAAAAAAATGTGTAAAAAATTATGCAATTAAAATAATTGCCATATATTTGCGTAGTAGATGGTATTCTATAAGTATGTTAATATTGGAATAAAGCTATTAAAAGAAAAATTACTGAATGAACCTTAACAGTCATTTTTCAATTGATTCAAACCACAATTCCCTTATAGTCATACTAGAGACTTTGATTAGTTAATGAAAAAATGAATAATGTGATTAATTTAAAAGTAGAGTTTATGAAAAGAAAACTAATGATGTTTTTATCTCTGTTCTTTTTAGGAATAGGGATTATAACTGCTCAAACGCAGGTACGGGGTACTGTTGTGGATGATGCAGGTGAACCCGTTATCGGTGCTACGATTCAGATTCAGGGAACCAGCCAGGGAACCGTGACTGACTACGATGGTAACTTCGTGTTGTCGGCTCCTGCCAACGGCACCCTGGTTGTATCTTACGTCGGCTACGTCACCCAGGAAGTACCTGTGGCAGCCAACATACGGGTTGTGTTAACAACAGATAACGAATTGCTCGACGAGGTAATTGTGGTTGCCTATGGTACATCTACCAAAGGAACCTTTACCGGTTCGGCAGGTGTGATAGATTCAGAGAAACTGGAAATGCGTCAGGTCTCAAACGTGTCGAATGCACTTTCAGGTAATGTTGCCGGTGTACAGACGCTGAGCGCCAACGGCCAGCCGGGTACATCAGCCACAGTGCGTATTCGTGGTGTCGGCTCCATTAACGCTGGAACAAGCCCACTTTATGTTGTGGACGGTATTCCTTTCGACGGTGACATCTCATCACTGAATCCTTCCGACATCGAATCGATGACAGTGCTGAAGGATGCTGCCTCCACCGCGCTCTACGGAGCACGTGGTGCCAACGGTATCATCATGATAACCACTAAAAAGGGTAAGTCAGGTGTCTCTACCGTGAATGTGGAAGCACGCTACGGTTTCAACTCACGCTCAGTGAAAAACTACGATGTACTGACCAGTCCAAAGAACTATCTGGAGACATCCTATCGCTCTATCTACAATGCGGGCCTTTACAATTTGGGTTACGCACCCCATCAGGCAAATCAGTATGCCAACTCCCGCATTACGACGGAGAGTGAAGGTGGATCGGGTTATAAGATCTATACAGTGCCAGAAGGTGAACTGTTGATCGGTACCAATGGAATGTTGAATCCCAACGCCGTACTTGGTTATAATGACGGAGAATATTACTATTCACCTGATAACTGGGCGGATGAAATCTTTATGAACAACCCGCGTCAGGAGTACAATGTCTCTATCTCCGGAGGAAATGAGCGTGGTCGCCACTACATCTCTTTCGGTTATCTGAATGACAAGGGTATTATTCCAGGCTCCGGTTTCTCCAGATTCTCTACCCGTTTCAACGGTGAATACAAGATCAAGGAGTGGTTCAAGGTGGGTGCCAATATGAACTACAACCTCTCCGACAGTCAGTATCCTGGAGAACAGGTAAACACCTCTTCATCAGGTAATGCTTTCTTTATTGCCAACTACATTGCTCCCATCTATCCCCTCTACGTGAGAAGCGGTGAAGATCAGCAGATCATATTGAACCAGGGACGTAAGGTATATGACTATGGTGATGGTGTAAGCACGAATCAGAATAGAAAGTTCATGTCTATTGCCAACCCTGCAGGTGACCTGGTCTACAACAAGACCAATTATAATATGGATATTATAAACAACAGCTGGTTTGCCGAGTTCACCCCCATTGAAGGTCTGGTGCTTACCGCTCGTTATGGTCTGAATGTGGACAACACAAAGTACAATGACCTGGGCAACGCCTACATGGGACAGAGTGCCTCCTATGGCGGTACAGCCTACCAGGATCAAAGCCGTATATACGGATTCAACCAGCAATATATCGGTAACTACAATGTTACATTTGACCAGATTCACCACCTTGATGTAACTGCCGGTTATGATGCATATAGCTATCGTTCTGAAGGTCTCTATGCAACAGGTCAGAATTTATACAATCCCGAAAGCTATTATGTTAGCAATGCTATCGACCAGTTAAGAGGGGGTGGTTCAAAGTCGGAATATGCCACCAGAGGTATCATCAGCCGTGTGAACTACTCATACGATGACAAGTATTTCGGAAACGTATCATACAGACGTGATGCTTCATCGCGTTTCCATCCCGACAATAGATGGGGTAACTTCTGGTCTGCCAGCGGTGCCTGGATGCTGACCCGCGAAGATTTCTTCTCCGAAATTGAATGGATCGACATGTTAAAGTTGAAAGCCTCTTTCGGTCAGCAGGGTAATGATGCCGTCGGCAACAATTATGCCTATCTCGACCAGTATGGTATGACCGGTGCGGATGGTGTCTTTGCCGACGGAGCACTTGTATACAAAGGCAATCCCGATATCACCTGGGAGACCTCAACCTCCTACAACATCGGTTTTGACTATGGATTGCTCAACAATGCACTTTCAGGTAGCATTGAGTACTTCGGTAGAAGATCGGTTGATATGCTTTACAACAAACCTACGGCAGGTAGCTTGGGTTACACCTCTATCCCGATGAACATCGGCTCGATGACCAACTCCGGTCTTGAAATCGATATCAACTGGAATGTGGTCAACAACCGCAATTTCAACTGGGATGTCTATCTCAATGCCACGATGATCAAGAACAAGATTAACGAATTGCATCCTGACCTGGAAGGTGAGTTGATCTCCGGAACGCGAATCTATGAAGAGGGTGAATCGATGTACCGTATGTATCTAGTCGAATTTGCCGGAGTGAATGAAGAAACCGGTTTGGCTGAATACTGGGCCAAGGATGAGAACGAAGCGCTAATCAGAACCAGTGATTATGTTCTTGCAGAAGATAATAAAAAGGCTACAGATGATTTGCTTCCAAAAGTGTATGGTGGATTCGGTACCAATCTCTCATTCTATGGATTTGATGCCGGTATTCAACTCGCTTACCAATTGGGTGGTCAAATCTATGATAGCGGTTATGCCCGTCTGATGCACGGTGGTACTCCTACTTATGGTGGTAACAACTGGCACAAGGATATCTACAACGCATGGACTCCCGAGAACACCCAGACCGATGTGCCCCGTCTCAACGCTAACGACCGTTATGCTAACTCCACTTCTACCCGTTTTATGACCAGCTCAAATTATCTCAGTCTGAATAATATCACGTTAGGTTATACAGTTCCAGTAAAGAAACTGACCAACCTCGATATCAGCAAGCTGAGGATATATGTTGTGGCAGACAACGTGGCCCTTCTCACAGCACGCAAGGGTCTTGATCCCCGTCAGAGCTACATCAGCGCCACCACAGCCCTTTATACGCCCATCCGTTCGGTATCCGGTGGTATCAGTCTAACATTTTAATCCTATAAACTAGCATATAAGATTATGAAAATAAAATATTTAATTGCAACTTCAGCCATTCTCGGATTGGTGTTTACCGGATGTAACGACCTGGATACCTTCCCGGAAGGCTCGACAGTTACTTCAGAGCAAAAGGAGAATGTTTATACACTCGATCCAACAAAGCCTGAAGCAGGTGTGAATGCCATCTTTGCGCAGTTCAACCAGTACATGCCCAATGAAGCCGCGCTGAATGCCTCACGTCACAATGACTTCGGGTATCCCTCGGTGATGATGTTTACCGATGCCAATGGCTATGACATGGTGACTGAGGACAACGGCTACAACTGGGCAGGGAACAACCTCGATTTCTCTGACCGTTCCAATACATCACGTGAAACGCAGATCATATGGAATGATCTATATGCGATCATCTACACGGCGAACAACGTGATTGCACCTATTGACCCGGAAACAGAGGATCCCCAGAACCAGTTCTATCTGGCACAGGGCCTCGCAGCACGTGCTTTCAGCTATTTCAATCTGGCACAGCTGTTCCAGTTCAATTACGTGGGTAACGAAAGCAAACCTTGCGTTCCGCTGATCACCAACGAAAACTCTAACGAGGCAGCGCTTGATGGTGCTCCCCGCGCCACTGTAGGTGAAGTGTATGAGCTGATTGTGGCTGATATCAACAAAGCCGTGGAGTTGCTGGAAGCTGCTGAAGATGGTGGCATATCCCGCAAGGATAAGCGTTATATCAGTCTTGCTGTTGCGTACGGACTTCGTGCCCGTATCAACCTCACCATGCAGAAATGGGCTGATGCCGCTTCAGATGCAGCCAATGCAATTGCTGCTTCTGATGCAACTCCTGCCTCTATTGCCGATGTCAGCGGTCCTTACTTCTCTGATATCAGCGAAGGCAACTGGATGTGGGGTATCATCATCGCCGAAACCGACGATGTGGTTTCTTCCGGTATCGTGAACTGGATCTCACACATGGGTTCTCTCAACTATGGTTATGCCAACTTCTCAAAGGGACGTCAAATCAACAAGTCTCTTTATCTAAGTATGTCTGACTCTGATGTGCGCAAGGGATGGTGGCTTAACGAGGCACAAACCTCACCATATCTTACACCTGATGAGCAGGCTTGGATGGATGACTATGGTTATGCACCCTATACACAGGTGAAGTTTGCTCCCTACAAAAATGAGGTTGGTACCGCTACAAATGCGAATGACATTCCCCTGATGCGTATCGAAGAGATGTATCTGATCAAAGCAGAGGCGGAAGCAATGAGTGGCGGCCCCGGTCTGACCACGTTGGTGAACTTTGTAAAAACCTATCGTGATCCCAACTATGCCTTCTCATCATCCAACAATACCCAGTTGCAAGAAGAGGTATTCCGTCAAAGACGTATCGAGTTGTGGGGTGAAGGTTTGAACTGGTTCGACATCATGCGTCTGAACAAGCCTGTTGACCGTCGTGGTGCTGGGTTCCCCAATGCTACCATGGTATTCAACATTCCCGCCAACGATCCATTGCTATTGTGGCGCATACCGGAAGCTGAAATTCAGGCCAACCCGGCTTTGACGGATGCTGACAACAATCCGGCTGCACCAACTCCCAATCCTGTACCCGATTTGTAACCAATGAAATGAATGAAGAATATGAAAATAAATAGATTACTAGTAGCACTCACATTCATTGCCTCCCTTGCGATGGCGGGATGCAGCGATTTTGTAGATACTGAAATGGATAGCCCGGTTGTGCCGAGCAATTCTCCTGCCGTACGTTTCTTGGCGGACAACCAAACCAGTTATGAACTGGAGCCGGGTGAGAATGCCAAATTCACATTGACAGTGAAGAGAAACAATGAAGGTTCTGCCCTTCAGGTTCCAATTACGGTTGTTACGAACACCGAGAATGGATTTGTTGTGCCGGATAATGTCTCATTTGCTGCAGGTCAAGCAACAGCAGATATCTTGGTTACGATGAGCCCGACTGCACCAACCGGTACTCCTCTTACTCTTGAGCTTGCTTTTGCCGATGAGTTTGTGAATCCTTACCTGGCAGAATATGCTGCTTACAAAGGTGAAGCATCCCTGCTCAATTGGGTTAAGTTCTCTACCGGTATCTACACCAGTGGATTCTTTGAAGCAAGCTGGGAACAGGATCTCTACATGGCAGAAGGAACTACCAAGTTTAGGTTTTATGATCTGTTTGTAGAAGGCGTAGACTATAACTTTGATTGGGAAGTAGGAGAAGTGGCTATTGCTCCTGCAGGCACCCCCAATTCCAGTGGATATATGGTACAGGAGTCAGGGTACGTGCATTCCTCCTATGGTATGGTTTCCACTTCTACGGACCCCGATCCAACCTATACCTATTATAATTCTACAACAAAAACGTTCTCTTTTGACAGGCAGTGGACAGTTGCAGCCGGTTCTTTTGGCTGGTTGACAGACACCTATGAAATAACCGAACAGTTTGTTGATTGAGAATATTATCACTTACTTTAAAAAAAAACCGGCTTCAATCAAGCCGGTTTTTTTGTGCAACAGAACCTGGTGGTGCGTTAGACATTTATTTTAACCTGGGTATATTTTTCCTCATTATCCCCTCGTATTTTTATGAGGTTGTATAAGCGTTTGTGAGAAGTTTGTTGCTGCCAAATGACGCGTTGCAGTTGCGAACTTTTAAGAATGGATAAACATATTTTTATATATAAAATAGACTATCTTTGTCCTAATTCTTGAATTTCACACAATGCGTATCATACTGACATTTCTCACTCTTGTCCTCCTTCTTTTCGCAACGTCCTGCAACAAAGGGGGAGATGAGGAGATGTTGACCAGTTTAAATGCCTGGGACAACATGATCGACCAGTATCCACAGCGTGTGTCGGACAGCCTGAAGTCTCTTGACCGTGATGAGTTGTCTCGCGGCGGAAAGGCTTATTATGACCTTCTGAAGGTGATCTCTGACGACAAGACCTATTTCAACTTTACAAGTGATTCGCTCATCAATGCCGTGAGTGAATACTATCGCAAGAATGAGCCCGAAAACACAAACTTCATCCGTGCACTCGCTTACCAAGGAATCGTACGCACCCGCATGGGCGTAAAGGATAGCACTGTGTATGAGCCACTTCGTGAGGCGGACCAACTGCTTGCAACACAACCTGCTGCTGATCCCTCCCTGGGTTATATGATCCACTACTTCCTCGGGAATATTCATTACAACAACCGCAATTATCCCTCTGCATTCACTTATTTTCAGAGTACCCTGCAATATGCAAGAGCAGAATTGGATTCCATTCATCTCTTTGATGCCTACCTGGCACTTTACTGGAATGAATTGCAGCAACGTCGGTTCACTGAAGGTGCAGCTTATCTTGATTCACTGACCGCTTTTTATGGTTTGTTGCCGGAAAAAGACTATTTTGTACTGAATGCTCAATCTATCTACTACGATATTACCGGCCAACCGGAATTGGCACTGGAGAGGGAGAAAGATAAACTGCAGCTATATGATTCACAAAGTGAAGAGATTGATTTGTCCAGGACCTATTTCAACATATCAGACCGGTATGTAGGTTTGAACAGGTTGGATAGTGCTATGTTTTATGCCAGAATGGCAATTGAACAAATTGGTGATTCATCTAAATTGAACTATCTGTATTATCATAACATTGCAAATATTGCAGAGAAGATTGGCGATTATCCCTTGTCGAATCAATATCTCAGGCAAGCAATGGAATTGCATAACCAATCTTTAAAAGAACGACTTGACATTCAGATTGCCGAGATGGAGAAACGGTATGACCTGACAGAGGCGGAGAACGAGGTCCTTCGTACGCGGGAGCAGGTTTCCAGAACCATCATCATCTCCCTGATTGCTATTCTGCTGCTGCTCTTTATTGCCGCGTATGCATTTTGGTTGAGACGAAACACCCAACTCCGGCTGCTGGAAACAGAACACCGTGTGAATCAACAGCAGCTGCAGTCCGATATCCTGAAAGAGGAGGCGGGAAAACGCCGCTGGTTGCTTCTGCTCTATGGAAATATCTCAGACCGTCTCAGTTTCCTGCAAAATGAATTTGAACTCCTCGCAGAACGGTATATCTCAGTAAACAAAAAAGTCCATACTGACATGCAGCGGATTTTAAAAAATACCGACACTGACTTGCGTGACATCACCAAAACTCTGGTGCCTGATGATGATACTTTTTCTGCCTACACCGGGCTGACGGATCACGAACAGCTCTTTAGCGTCAATGAAAAACTGCTGCTGATGCTTCTGGCATGCGATGCCGACAACCGTCAGCTGGCCACATTCCTTCACACTTCCGTTGACAGCATCCGTGTCCGGAAATCGCAATTGAAGAAGAAAATGTTTGAAAACGGACTCGATACCTCCCTTTTTATTGATGAGAGGGCGTTAAATTGATGTTGGTTAACGTTCAGGTATATAGGCATATGACCTTGTTTTAGCCGTTAAATTTAATATCGGGTATTGTTTTTTGTCTTTTTCACCTATACATTTGTGTCAGAAATTTGCAACAAGCCATAACGGACGGGTTGTAGCACAAAAGGTGATTATATTAGACAAATTAATGATCATACAAAAAAAGGAAGGTTATGAAGAAATTGTTGTTCGTGTCGTTTTTGTTATTAGCCTGTCAGGGTCTTTTTTTTCAGACACAGGCACAGGATTATCTGGAGGATAAGATTGAATTGAGCCGTGAGGGAGGGACTACACGCGCGGTGGGAAATGACTTGCTGAGGTCAACCATGTCAGTCAATACTGCTCCTTCAATCGCAGAAGCCTATGTGATGGATGACGTAGTATCGGTAGCCGTACAGAACTTCCGCGGAGGTGCTTGGATAGAGGTCGTAGGTGCCGGTGGTTCAAGACAGAGCTTCTTCCAGGTATTTGACATGGGATTTGAAGTGATCAACATCTCAGGCCTTAAGAAAGGCAACTACACCATCCGGGTGATACAGGATGATGCAACTATCTTTACTGGTAAATTCAAGAAAAAGTAGTAGAATGGAAAGGAAACAGAACAAAGCGGCGAATGAGAGAAAGTATCTGCTGACCGATGTGGAGGCCTGTACATTCACCTTCTCCGATGGTCTCAAAAGCAGCTTTACCACTTCGCCCGAAAATGAGATCGTGCTGGTGAAACTGATTCCACGCACATCGAAAGTAAAGAGTTTTGAGGACAAGGTGCTTGCCAACTACAATTCGGTGAAGACTTTAAACGAGTTGGCCACAAACTGCGGTTATAAGTGTATCCGTACCTTTACCCGCCACTTCAAGAATTCTTTTAAACAGACACCTTACCAGTGGTTGCTGGAAAGGAAAATGGAAGAGGTCTACTCAATGGTGCTCAGCTCCGACCTCACAATCACCGAGATTGCAAAGATGTATGAGTTTAAGAATGTATCGCACCTTATAACGATATTCAGCAAACGTTTCGGTATTTCACCACATAAATGCAGATTGTCCAACGCGATTTAACTCTCCCATTTATTCATTGAAGTCTGGACACAATCTTTATTTTATACCCGGATAATCGTGCCTGATATGATGGTGATTGAAAAAAGCGCCTCCGTAATGGAGACGCTTTTTTGCTTTTATCTGTCGGGGATTGTCAAATCCAGCGCATGTAGGCGAAATCCATGCGGTGTGGCAGGTCAGCGTTCTTGGGATAGATACGCAGCCCGTACTGATGCGCCCCCGGATCTTTCAGTTTGCAGTGTGTCTCAAAGTAGAGCAGACTGCCTTCCTGCTTTACCAGCTCAAAAGCACATGACTCGATGAATTGCTGTTCGTTGCTCTTGGGATCATGATCAACAACCACGCACTCAACTCCAAGGTCGCAGGTAAGCTCCTTGCGGTCGATCACCACTCTCCCGAATAGTTCGTTTTTGTTTCCGGACTTTACCAACTGTTGGTTGGGGTTGAAATCAAGCTTCACGACCTGAAGGGTTTCCCACTTGGCTGCAGTCTCCTCTTTCCAACGGACGATCTCTTTCGCTATGGCATAATTGTGTGCATGCAGACGCTGCGACCGTTGGGCAAGCTTGCTGTAGAAACGATCAAAATAGTCGTCCATCATTCGCTTGGTGGTGTAATGCGGTGCAATCTCAGCCATCGATTTCTTGATGTATTGGATCCACTCGGGTGAATAACCCTGACTGTTGTGTGCATAATAGAGCGGGATAATATCGTTCTCCAGCATCGAGTAGATGGTGGAAGCATCCAATTCATCCTGGAACGACTGGTTGTCGTAGGTGCGTTTGTCGGTCAGCGCCCAACCGGCACCTTCGCGATAGCCTTCGTACCACCATCCGTCGAGCACGGAGAGATTCAGTACACCGTTCATCTCAGCTTTCTCACCCGAGGTGCCGGAGGCTTCCTGTGCGCGGGTGGGGGTGTTGAGCCATATGTCCACACCCGATACCAGACGTTTGGCCAACCGCATGTCATAGTTCTCCAGGAAGATGATCTTACCCAAGAATTCGGGACGACGGGAGATCTCGACAATCTGCTTGATCAATCCCTGTCCGCCACCGTCGGCAGGGTGTGCCTTGCCGGCAAAGATGAACTGTACCGGACGTCTTGGGTTGTTCACGATGCGTGCCAGCCTCTCCAGGTCGGTGAAGAGCAGGTGCGCACGTTTGTAGGTGGCAAAACGACGGGAGAAGCCTATCAACAGGGCGTTTGGATTTACCTCCTCCAGCATGTTCATGATGCGCGATGGGTCGGCCTGGTTCTTGAGCCATCCCTCCTTGAACTCCACCTGGATATAGTCGACCAGTTTCTTTTTCAGGTGCATGCGCAGATCCCAGAGCTCTTCATCGTTCACATCCCATATTTTCTTCCATATCTCGGGATTGGACTGGTCAGCGAAGAACGAGTCGCCAAAATGCTTCTCATAGAGCGCCTTTACCGACGAGGTGGCCCAGCTGGGGAGATGCACGCCGTTGGTGACGTAACTCACATGCAATTCCTCGGGGAAGTAGCCCTTCCATACCGGCTGGAACATCTTTTGCGAGACTGTGCCATGCAGTTGACTCACACCGTTTGTTTCCTGTGCAGTGTTGAGTGCAAAGACACTCATCGAGAACTTCTCATGTGAGCCCGGGTTGGCACGTCCCATGTCCATGAATTGTTGCCAGGAGATGCCCAACTGCTGTACGATGGGTGTCATGTACTTGCCGATAAGGTTTTCATCGAAATAGTCGTGTCCGGCAGGTACCGGCGTGTGAACAGTGTAGAGAGAAGAGGCACGTACCACTTCCAGTGCTTCATTGAAAGAGAGCCCTTCTTCCCTGATGTAATCGAGCAAACGCTGCACGTTGATCAGGGCGGCGTGCCCCTCATTCATGTGGTAAACATCTTTCTTGATGCCTAGCTTATTGAGCAGTTGGATGCCCCCGATGCCCAGCAGGAATTCCTGCTTCATGCGGTTCTCCCAGTCGCCGCCATAGAGCTGGTGGGTGATGGATCGGTCGTACTCACTGTTGAGTTCCAGATCGGTATCCATCAGGTATAGATTGATGCGGCCCACTGCCACTTTCCATATATGCGAGTAGATGATGCGGTCGTGAAAAGGCACCTCAAGAATCGTCGGCGTGCCATCTTCATTAAACACCTGGGTAATGGGCAGATTGCCAAAGTGCTGTGCCTCGTAGTTCGCAATCTGCTGCCCTTCCATCGAGAGAGTCTGTGTGAAATATCCGTAGCGGTAAAGGAAACCTACGGCTGTCATGTCCACGTTGCTGTCGCTCGCTTCCTTCAGGTAGTCTCCGGCAAGAATGCCAAGACCACCGGAGTAAATCTTAAGTACGTGTGACAGACCATACTCCATGCTGAAATATGCTATGCTGGGGCGCTCGCTGTTGTGGGGGACTGCCATATAATCGCGATACTTGCGGTACAGGGCTTCTATGCGTCCCATCATGACGCTGTCATTGATGATACGCTCAGAGGTGTCGGACTGCAGGTTCTGCAGTAGCACCACAGGGTTTTTGCCACTCTTTTCCCACTCCTGAGGATCCATGGTTTCAAAAATAGCCTTGGCCTCTTCGTTCCAGACCCACCACAGGTTGTGTGCGATCTCTTCGAGCGGACGCAGTTCGGCAGGCAGCTCTGCATGCACATGTATATCTCTCCAGACAGGAGCATTGGAATAACTCGATTGAATGATCATTTTGGTTCTATTTAATTTTTTTTTATGCGTAATTTGAATAAGCTATCGCTTTGTACAATAATATATAATGCCGCCTAACAGAATAGCGGCATCAGACTTACATGCAACAAATATAACACTTTATTCTGCTTTAAGTTTGCAGGGCTGTGACAATCTGACGAAGGAGTTATGCAATGCTTTGCGGTAAGCTTCCCGATAATATGAGACGAAGTGTGCCCAATCGGCTTTGTCAGACAGTGAAGCAGCGCATTTCTTCAAAAGCTTCACCTGTTCGACGCTTTTCTGTGAGAAGTCGAGCACCAGCAGCGCAATCTCATCGGCCACCTCAGCATGGTTGCTGTCATCCCGGTGGATCACCTCGATGCCGTCGTCCATTCCTTTCTTGTCGCCCTGCTTCTGTGCCCATACACCGAAACCGGCAAGTGAAGTGGTGATAGTGGGGATCGAGAAAGCCACGCTTTCGTGGGGTGTGTAGCCCCAGGGTTCATAGTAGGAAGGGAAGATTGAAAGATCGAGTCCAATCAGCAGGTCATAATAGGGCAGATTGAAGATGCCGTCGTCACCGTTGAGGTAGGAGGGCACGAAGATTATCTTTACCCGTTCATCTGGCGAGTTACAGAAACCGGCATGGCGCACCTGATTCAGTATGTTGTCATTATCAGGATCCATCAGTTCATGTGTCACGAAGGGACACTCTCTCTTGTGTTCTGAGTGTTTCTCTTTCTTCTCACCCCGCAGTTCTGCCTGCAGGTCGGCACGTGGCCCTTTAATCCATCCGGGGACCATAATGAAGGCAATCACATCCTTCGTAAGACCGGGCATCTTGCGGAGACGGTTCATCGCTTCCACGTAGAGATCCAGCCCCTTGTTCCTGTACTCATAACGGCCACTGGTTCCTACCAGCAGTGCATCAGGATCGACAGCGTGACCCAGCATCTTCTCCGCCACCTGCAGCAATACCCCGCGTGCACGTTCACGTGCCTGGCCATAAGCTTTCCCTTTCGGGATGAAATCTTTTTCGAACCCGTTGGGTGTTACTACGTCGGGCTGACGTTGCAACAACTGCGCACACTCATTGGCAGTGATGTCGCTCACGGTAGTGAAGCAGTCCACATGTTGGGCTGCTTTCTTTTCGATGGAGTGCTTGGCCGTCATATTGAGTTGGCGGGCCATCTGGTCGCCGTTGTATTCTTTCAGGTGATCGTAGAGCGGCAGGTTGTTGCCGGCAATGGAGCGACCTATAGAGGTGGCGTGGGTTGTGAAGAGGGTGGCAATCTTGGGTACATGCTTGCGGATGTAAAGGGCACCTGCTCCCAGCATCCACTCGTTGAAATGAGCAACCACGTTGTCGGCTTCCAGCTTGTGATATCGGTAGAAGCTCTCGATCAACAGCCCGGTGGCAAAGGCAAACATCACCGATTCATGATAATCGCCATAGGCATGCAGTGAATCTACGCCGTAGTCTTTCCACATGGAGGTATAGATGTCGTTCTGCTTCGCGAAAAAAGCCTCGAACTTGACCAGGAAGACAATAGGCTCTCCCGGCACATTCCATCTCCCGGCACGTATCTCCAGATTATGGTTGCTCATGGCAAAGTCGCACCACTCTGCATAGAGACTCCGATCTTCACTAAACCATGGATTTTCCTTATCTTCCCATAGATCGGGACCGATGAAGAAAATGCGGTCTTTGTAAAGTTTCTGAAGGGAGTTGGCTCGGGTAGACAGGACGGTGTAAATTCCACCTACCTTGTTGCATACCTCCCAGCTGGTTTCAAAGATGTAGTCGGGTGTATGACGGGCATCTATCTGCATAAAATCTATTTCTTGTTGGAATGGGACAAAGGTAATAAAAAAAAGAATTACCTTTGCACTTTCGTCTGAATGGTTGAAACAATAGACATTACACAACTTCAGCAGCGGATGGATTTCCATCCCAATATGGCTGCGGCAGACTCGCTGCTCGACAAGGTGCACTTGTTGTCGGTAACAGGTTTGCAGGGATCGTCGCGTGCACTTTTTGCCGCTTCACTCTTCCGCAGGGCTCCCCGCAACTATCTCTACATTCTCAACGATGCCGAGTCTGCCGGTTACTTCTACCACGATCTGACACAACTGATGGGCTCCGACAATGTGCTCTTTTTCCCTTCCGCCTACAAACGTGCAGCCCGTTACGGGCAACTCGATGCTGCCAACGAAGTACTTCGCACCGAAACATTGAGCCGCTTACAGGGTGATTCCGGTCCGCTGATCATCGTAAGTTACCCCGATTCACTTGCAGAGAAGACCGTTTCACGTGATCAGCTGGCGGAGAAGACACTGAAACTATCGGCGGGAGAGCGGGTAGACGCCTCCTTCGTCAGCGAGGTGCTCGACAGTTATGGCTTTCAATACGTCGATTATGTATATGAGCCGGGACAATATGCCGTGAGGGGAAGCATCCTTGATGTCTTCTCCTATTCCGGCGAGCTCCCATACAGGATCGATTTCTTCGGTGATGAGGTTGAGACTATCCGAAGCTTCGACATGGAGACACAGCTCTCCAAAGAGAAGCTCAACGAGGTGCGTATCGTGCCTGAGTTCAGCCGAAACGGAGGTTTGCATGCCTCCCTTTTCGATTCACTATCGGATAAGACTGTAGTAGCGATAGAGGATATGCGCTGGATTGCCAGCCGTGTAGAGTCGCTCAACCAGGATGAACTGCAGATCGACCCGAAGGATGTGACCTTTGTAAAGGCTGACATGCTGACCCGGGAGGAGTTTCTGTCGCACATTACTCCTTTCCACCAAATACGCTTTGATAAGAGCATGCAGGAGACACCCGACGCTACCCTGCGTTTTCAGACATCGCTGCAGCCGCTCTACCATAAGAATTTCGATCTGCTGAGCGAGTCGCTCCATCAGTTTACCGATGAGGGGTATACACTCTATATTCTGAGCGACAGCGAGAAACAGCAGAAGAGGCTCTATCATATCTTCGAGGACAGAAACGATCCCATCTCCTTTGTACCGGTTAACAAGACCCTGCATGAGGGCTTCTCCTGCGAGAACCTGAAGATATGCTGTTTCACCGACCACCAGATCTTCGACCGTTTCCACAAGTACAGCCTCAAGTCGGAAAAGGCACGAACCGGTAAGATCGCACTCACACTGAAGGAAATCAATCAACTGCAACAGGGCGATTACGTGGTGCATATGGATCACGGCATCGGTCGCTTCGCGGGACTGGTGCGCCTGCGCATAGGAGAGAAGGTGCAGGAGGTGATCAAGCTCACCTACCTTAACAATGATGCGGTGTTTGTCTCCATCCACGCACTGCACAAGGTCTCCAAGTACAAGGGCAAAGAGGGGGAGTCACCCCAGCTCAACAAGCTGGGTTCAGGTGCCTGGGAGAAGGTGAAGGATCGGACCAAGAAGAAGATCAAGGATATCGCCCGCGACCTGATCAAGCTTTATGCCCGTCGACAGGAAGAGAAGGGGTATGCCTACTCGCGCGACTCATACCTGCAGACTGAGCTGGAGGCCTCATTCATGTATGAGGATACCCCCGACCAGATCAAGGCTACACGTGACGTGAAGGCCGATATGCAAAGCGAGCAACCCATGGACCGGCTCATATGCGGAGACGTGGGCTTCGGAAAGACCGAGATTGCCGTGCGGGCTGCCTTCAAGGCGGCCACCGACGGCAAGCAGACGGCCGTCCTAGTACCTACCACCGTGCTGGCTACCCAGCACTACCACACTTTTCACGACAGGCTTGCCAACTTCCCGGTGAAGGTGGATTACCTGAGTCGTGCACGCAGTAGCAAGGAGCAAAAGGAGATTCTGACCAACTTGAAGGATGGAAAGATAGACATCCTCATCGGTACCCACCGTCTCGTGGGGAAGGATGTCCAGTTCAAGGATTTGGGGCTTCTTATCATCGATGAAGAGCAGAAGTTCGGCGTCTCGGTGAAGGAGAAGCTGAAACAGCTCAAGGTGAATGTAGACACGCTCACCATGACCGCCACCCCCATCCCTCGTACCCTCCAGTTCTCACTAATGGGATCACGTGACCTCTCCACCATTGGCACGCCACCTCCCAACCGCTATCCGGTCCAGACTGAGGTGCACACCTTCGACTTGGAGATCATTCGCGATGCAATCAACTTTGAAATGAGCCGCAATGGGCAGGTCTTTATCGTAAACAACCGCATACAGAATATTTACGAACTGGAAGCGCTGATCAAGCGGGAGATCCGTGACGTCCGAATTGCTGTGGGACATGGGCAGATGGACCCGAAGAAACTGGAGGGGGTGATTGCTGATTTCATGGATCATGAACAGGATGTGCTGATTGCCACTACCATCATCGAGTCGGGCATCGACATGCCAAACGTCAACACCATCATTGTGATAGATGCGCAGAACTTCGGACTGAGCGACCTTCATCAGCTGCGTGGCAGGGTGGGGCGTAGCAACCGCAAGGCCTTCTGTTACCTGTTGGCACCACCCCTCTACACGCTGAGCGCCGACTCACGTCGCCGTTTGCAGGCAATCGAGAACTTCTCCGAATTGGGCAGCGGTATCCACATTGCCATGCAGGATCTTGATATTCGCGGTGCAGGCAACCTGCTGGGTGCTGAACAAAGTGGCTTCATTGCCGATCTGGGGTATGAGACCTACCGCAAGATCCTCACCGAGGCAGTACAGGAGCTGAGAAGAGAGGAGTTCTCCGACCTCTATCACGAGCAACAGATGGCAGCGGCAGAAGTGCAGGATTTCGTGGAAGAAGTTCTGGTGGAGAGTGACCTGGAGCTGATGTTCCCGGTGATGTACATTCCCAACGATGCGGAACGTGTCGCAATCTACCGCGAACTGGACAATATTGAAACAGAAACCGAGATTCTCGATTTTACCAGTCGGCTTGAGGATCGTTTCGGCAAGATACCCTCACAGGGCAGAGAACTGATTCGCATTGTACGGTTGCGTCGTCTGGCCAAGTCGCTCGGTATGGAGAAGGTGGTGCTCAAGAACAACCAGATGACCCTCAACCTGATCAATGATCCTGACTCGCCATATTACCGCTCAGCTGCATTCGATAAGCTACTGCTCTACGTGCAGCAGCACGCCCGTCAGTGCCAGTTGCGGGAGAAAGGGAAAAAGCGTTCTGTGGTAATCCGTAACGTGAATAGTGTGGAGACAGCCGTCGCTATTCTGGAAGAGATGCTCTCCGGCACTGCCTGATACCCTGAAATTACAGCTGAGGTTCTATTCTCAGAATAATTTCTCGATGGAAAGATAACGCTCACCGGTGTCATAGTTGAAGGTGAGAATTCGCTTTGGTTTCTCCAACTCGGTAATTTTTCGTGCTACTGCTGCCAACGAGGCACCGGTGGAGATACCCCCCAGGATGCTTTCTTCACGTGCCAATAACTGCGCAAATCTGTATGCTTCCTCTTTCTCAATCATGATTACACTGTCGAGTACCGTGATGTCGAGTGTGTCAGGTATAAATCCAGCACCGATGCCTTGCAGAGCGTGCGGTCCCGACCGCCCTTCAGTGATGATGGGTGAATCGGACGGCTCAACGCCGATCACCTGTAGCGAGGGAAATGCTTTCTTCAGCTCCCTGCCCACACCGGTGATATGTCCACCGGTACCCATGCCGGTGATCAGGTAATCCAATCCTTCCGGAAAATCAGCCAGGATCTCCTGTGCGGTAGTCTCTGCATGAATACGCGGATTGGCTTCGTTGGTAAACTGTTGGGGGATCCAGGAACCGGGAATCTCCTGTTGAAGCTCTTCTGCCCTGGCAATGGCTCCTTTCATCCCCTTTTCGCGCGGGGTTAGCTCAAGCTCAGCGCCATAAAGTGCTACCAATCGGCGCCGCTCTACCGACATCGATTCGGGCATCACGATGATCACCCGGTATCCCTTTACTGCTCCCACAAAGGAGAGTCCGACACCTGTGTTGCCGGAGGTGGGTTCGATGATGGTGTCTCCCGGGCGGATGATGCCTCTGCGCTCCGCATCTTCCACCATCGCTAGAGCGATGCGGTCTTTGATGCTTCCGGCAGGGTTCTGCTTTTCCAGCTTGATCCATACTTCGTGATTGGGGAAGAGTTTCTTAAGTCTCACATGTGGCGTTTTGCCGATGCTTTCCAGAATATTGTTGTACTTCATGTTATTTTGTAGATTTGATGATTGGTTGCTATGTTGATTTGGTGCTGTGTTGATGGGTTAGATGACGAAGTTGTGGGGTTCATCGAAATTTTTTACGGTGCGGATCTTCACATCCACCGAGTTGTAGACCAGCGAATAGGGAATGACACTCTGGGTGAGCCATGAACCACCTCCAATCACCGAGTCGTGTCCAATCACAGTGTCTCCCCCGAGGATGGTGGCATTGGCATATATCACTACGTTGTCCTCTACAGTCGGGTGACGCTTCATATCGGAGAGTTTTTTCTCAACATAGAGCGCTCCAAGCGTGACACCCTGGTAGATCTTCACGTTGTCACCAATCTCTGCTGTTTCCCCTATCACGATACCGGTGCCGTGATCCATGAAGAAATTCTTTCCGATACGGGCTGCAGGGTGGATGTCAATGCCCACCTTGGCATGTGCATATTCAGAGAATAGGCGCGAGATAAGCGGTAATCCAAGCTGATATAGCGCATGTGCGATGCGGTGCGCGCAGAGGGCATAGAAACCGGGGTAGGTGATCACTACCTCCTCCAAGCTCTTCGCTGCAGGATCATACTGCAGATAACAGGCAGCATCCTTGTAGAGTCGTTCTTGTAACGATGGGTAAAGTGCAAAAAAAGCTTCTGTCTTCTCATCGGCTGATTGTCGATTGTGAAGCGTGGTGATGTTGGCATGCAGTTTGTCCGCCGCAGTTTTGAGTCCCTCCTGTACATGTAGATCCTCAGGGCAATTGCAGATAGGGAACATGAGGTTGATCAGTGTATCGATTACCTCTTCCAACTCGCACTTGTTGACAGGTATGTTGATGAGCTGTGGACTAAAATTAGCGATCAGTTCAAGTGTCTTGTCAGTCATTTTTTTTCTTCGTATTAATAAATCTCCTCATCTAATATGGCTAATTCTATCAATCAGCTCCTTACCCAGTGCCTTTTTCACTTCAATATGCTTGAGTGTGGCAATGACAAAAGGATTTTTATCGAAAACACCACGTACGTACTCAAAGTCGAGCGCTTTCTCCTGTATGTTGCCGTCGGCACCGAAGCCGGTCTTAAAGGAGAGAGAGAACTCCTTGCGTGCATCGCTGTAGATCATCTCATCAAGACTTACAACGCTCTCCTCCCATTTCCTGACAATGCGGATTACATCGGCAGCAGTGATGGTTTCAGGTGAGAGCTGGTAGAAAGAGAGAATCTTGTCCCATGCCCAGGTCCATTCATTCACATAGTAGTTTGCATGCAACGTTGCAAACACCTCATTGATCTCCTGTAGTCTTGTGATCTCACCCGACTCAATACGATTCAACAGTGTGTCAATCTCTGTCTTGGGAGCGATCAGCCCGGAGAGATCCACCCACTCACCCAGTCCTAGTGTGTTGCCGGGAGTGAGTCGCTCCCGTATTTCCTCATTGCTGTGAAAACTTGTTCCTTCCAACCGTTTGATGATGGAGTTGCCGAGGAACTTGTGGATGATGATCTCGTAGAGCTCCAATCCCCGTTTAAGTGCTCTGTTGGTAATGATACAACTCTGAAAGGTGTAGATCTCGGAGGTTTCACCGGCGGTCGCCTGCAGGTTGCGGAGAATCTCCATGCCGGCAAACACCTTCTGAATGGTGTAGGGGCTGAGCAGGTTGAAGTTGATACAGTCCAGCTTGTCTGGATCCTTCCGTTTGTCCCTTTCGGGCCATTTTTTTGCATCGCGGATGGTACCCACGCTCCGTAAATTGACAGCAGGAGCGATGTAAGTGCTATTGTCCTTCTCCACCAGATAGGAGAATGGCAAGTTAGATGTGTCGGCATGCTGGTAATGACGTCCCAGGATGAGTGAGAATGCACCTACCTTGGCAGGCCACAGCACGTAAGAGTTGCTGGTGGTCTTGGCACCTCTCTCCACGATTCCCTGGTGGATGGGTCCCAGCTTGTACATATGGTTGCTCTGATTCGATCCAGAGCCTGCATTCATGAATGAGAACATGCCGGCAATCAGGAGTGTTGACTTGTGATGTGTTACTGTATAGGGACCGGCAAAAAGTGCACAAGCCTCTCCGTTTTCTCCCTGACAATTGCTGAAGAAAAGAGAGTCTGAAGCGGAATAACCATGATCGATATGACAGGCCTGGCCAATGAAGCATCGGGTAATGAAAGACCCCCCGTCGACAGTGGTGCCGGAGGAGATGATAAAGTCTTCAGCGATCACATTACGCCCAATGTATACCGGATCATGTTCGTTGCTGTTGATGCTGCCGTTCTTCAACTTCATTGCACCTGTGATCATGGTGTGTGCACCAATACGCACGTTCTTGATATAGCCCACATTGACAATCTTGCAGCCAGTGCCGATGGAGCCTCTGTCGGAAGCATGTTTGTCGCAATAGTGGTCGATGATTGCTTTCATCCGCTCAATTAGCACCGGTCGGTGACGGTAAAGTGAATAGATATAAGCAAAATGAGCAGACAGCTTGTCATTGATATGCACCTCCCGACCGCCGGTTTCATTCAACACACAGACCTCTACTCCGTTTCCAAAACGAGTGAAGCCATCTACCATGATCACATCTACATTTTGGATGAAGCAATCGTCACTGATACTATAGTTGGCAATATAGTTCTGAACATTCTCAATCACTACATTGTCTCCCACAGTGCAATTATGAAGCACCGCATGGCTGATGCCGGAATGTTTCTTCAATCCCCCGGCAAGATGAAACTCCTTGTTAAAAAGTCCCAGCTCAATCTTTCCTGAGAACTGGGTATGTCTGATATGGTTGGGAAGAAATCCTTCCTTCACCCTGACAGAATCCCAGTCGGTGCTGCTGCATCCGTTATGCTGCAGTGAACGGATTTCTTCTTCGGTCAATGATCGATATAGTTGCATAGTCGGTTTCAATATTGAGAAGATGAATGTATTGGATGAATGATTTATCTGTTGGTAAAACGGCTACAGAAAAAAGCGAGACTCCCCTGTGGGGATCCCGCTTCGATTCGTATGTTTACTTATTTTTCAATGCTTCAAAGACCAAGCGTTCCAGTTCCTCAGCCAACTCGGGGTTGTCTCTGACGGCCAGTTTGGCGGCATCGCGTCCCTGTCCCAGTTTGGTATCGTTGTAGCTGTACCAGGAGCCACTCTTCTTGATGATATTGAGTTCAGACCCCAAGTCGATAATCTCACCTGTGCGGGAGATACCCTCACCATACATGATGTCAAACTCAGCCTTACGGAAGGGTGGTGCCACCTTGTTCTTCACCACTCTGACACGGGTGGGGCGACCAATCTGATCCTCACCATCTTTGATGGGTGATCCGTTGCCGCGGATATCGAGCCGCACCGAGGCGTAAAACTTCAATGCGTTACCACCTGTCGTGGTCTCAGGGTTCCCGAACATCACGCCGATCTTCTCGCGCAACTGGTTGATGAAGATGCAGGTGGTGTTGGTCTTGCTGATGGCTGAGGTGAGCTTGCGCAATGCCTGTGACATCAGGCGTGCCTGTAGGCCTACATTCGAGTCGCCCATGTCCCCTTCGATCTCCTTTTTTGGTGTCAGCGCCGCTACAGAGTCGATCACGATGATATCGACGGCAGAGGAGCGTATCAGTTGCTCAGCGATCTCGAGTGCTTCCTCACCACTGCTTGGCTGCGAGATGAGCAGCTCGTCGGTGTTTACCCCCAATTTTTCTGCATAAAAACGGTCGAAGGCATGCTCCGCATCGATGAAGGCTGCTACTCCTCCAGCCTTTTGAGTCTCGGCGATGGCATGAATGGCCAGCGTGGTCTTACCCGACGATTCAGGTCCGTAGATCTCTATGACCCTGCCACGCGGATATCCCCCTACACCTAAAGCAACGTTCAATCCTATGGAGCCGGAGGAGATGACCGCTACTTCTTCTACCTTCTCATCGCCCATCATCATGATGGATCCCTTTCCATAAGTCTTCTCTATCTTGTCCATCGCTGCCCGCAGTGCTTTCAGCTTCTCACTGTTCTTGTTCTCTTTTTCCTGTTCCATAATGTTGTTGATTGTTTCTTTTTAGCCTGATACCCCTGTGTCAATCACTTTTGCAAACAGCCTGCCAAAGAGGATGTCGTGAGGAGTAATAACCAGATTTGAATTGCTATTTGCTGCCCAGGATCTGTACAGCATGGTTCTTCGTATCCACTTCGCGTCCCGCCAGTACATGGGTGATCACACCCTGTTCATCTGTCAGAAAAGTGGTTCGCACTGTTCCCATATATCTTTTACCCATCATGGTCTTCTCTTGCCACACACCGAAGAGTTGCACCAACCGTTTTTCGGTATCGGCTATAAGAGGAAAGGGTAAAGTATGTTTGTTGATAAACTTCTGATGGGATGTTTCGCTGTCAACGCTGACACCCAGAACTGCGTAACCCGCTTGTTGCAGATCACTGTAACCGTCGCGCAGGCTGCATGCCTGAGCTGTACACCCGGGGGTGTTGTCTTTCGGGTAGAAGTAGATGGCCAGCTTCTTGCCGGCATAGTGACTTGCTTTCACTGGTTCTCCATGCTGATCGGTTCCAAGTTCTTCCGGAATCCTGTCTCCAATGTGTAATGCCATTGATTTTTATTAAATTAGTTTCGTTCTCAAAGATATAAAAAAAAATTAGATGAAACGAAAGGATGGACAGTGCTTTTTTATGCCAGACAAATAAACCCCGCCCGGCAGTGCTTTCACCACATTTTTTACTTCCAGTTCCAGTAGGGTAAGGAACAAATCGGTGACGGGAATGTTCAACTCCACGGATATGTTGTTCACCTGCATTGACTCCTGTCGGTCCAGCAGTTGGCATATCTGCTCCTCCTCCGCGGACAACTCCATGAACAACTTTTTCTGTGTCTCTTTGTTCATCTCCGGCTGTTTCTCCCATCCCATGTGGGCGAGGAACTGTTTGCTGCTGTGCAACAACACCGCCTGGTTGTCCGCAATGAGGCGGTTACAGCCTGCCGACATCGGGTCTTTCACCCGCCCCGGCAAGGCAAACACCTCCCGGAAGTAGGAGTTCGCAATATCGGCGGTGGTGAGCGATCCTCCTTTCACGCCTGATTCAATTACCACCACCGCGTCGGCCATGCCGGCCACGATGCGGTTGCGTTTCACGAAGTTGTGTCGGTCGGGGTTGGTCTCGCTGGGGAACTCG
>Ga0209510_1001197_pt1 | contig 30566 bp, 21 predicted proteins | sample BiotimSIPDNA_FD_185749 | JGI IMG/M metagenome (GOLD analysis project Ga0209510, IMG submission 185749) | Anaerobic biogas reactor microbial communites from Washington, USA - Biogas_R1 time_0 SIP DNA (SPAdes) (version 2) | ecosystem: Engineered > Bioreactor > Anaerobic > Unclassified | place...
GGAAACTTAAAAATGTTGCCCTGGTTGCATGCATGCATAAGCTGCTGACTATACTCAATGCTATGTTGCGTAAAAAAGTTATGTGGCAACCGGATTTCGCTTGACTTTTATCGCAGTTGCTCTGAGCCTCATTTGCGAAGAATCTTAACGGTCTTTATCGCCAACACCTAACTCATTCTCAGGTATGATTAAGCGCATGAACGAACATGCCACCTCAGGCAAACAGATCCGGCTCACCAGCCTTTCCAGCTGCGCGGGTTGAGCTTCCAAGCTCAGCGCGGAAACGCTGGCGCAGGTTCTGCAGCCAATTAGAGAAACTTTTGACTCCCAGAATTATCCCAACCTGCTGATCGGGTTGGATTCTATTGACGATGCTGCTGTTTGGCGGTTGGACGAAAAACACGCCATCGTTATGACTACCGACTTCTTTACCCCCGTAGTGGATGACCCTTACGATTTCGGCGCGATTGCTGCCGCGAATAGCATCTCCGATGTGTATGCCATGGGCGGGAAGCCTTTTTTGGCGCTCAACATTGCTGCCCTGCCTGGCAAGCTGCCGCTGGATATGACCCGCGGCATCCTCCGCGGTGCCGCCGAAAAAGCCAAAGAAGCCGGCGTGGTGATCGCGGGTGGGCATTCGGTTGTGGACGAGGAGCCCAAATTCGGTTTGGTGGTGCTCGGGATGGTGGAAATCGATAAGATTCTAACCAAAGGCGGCGCGAAACCAGGCGACCACCTTTTCCTGAGCAAACCGCTTGGATTTGGCGTGACCACTACGGCGCTGAAGGCGGACTTGACCAGCGTTGAAGACGTGGCTGAGGTCACTGGCTGGATGAAGCTGCTCAATCGCGATGCCGGGCAACTGGCGCTGGACTGCGGGCTCAAATCTGTGACCGACATCACCGGTTTTGGGCTGCTGGGACATGCCAGCGAGCTTGCCAGGGCAAGTGGTGTGGGGCTAGATTTTGATTTTCAGCAAATTCCGTTTATCGAAGCCTGCCATAAGTTTGCCGAGGCATATATCTTCCCTGGCGGCGCCAGCAACAATATGCTCTATTTTAATGAACAGGTGATCTTTGACCCGGCGTTGAGCGAGTCAGAACAAATGCTGTTGTTTGACCCGCAAACCAGCGGCGGTCTGCTGATGTGTGTTCCGGCGAGCAAGGTGCAAGATTTTCGGGTTAAAGCAGCCGAAAGAAACATTCCGGTTTGGGAGATTGGCAAGGTGAGTTTGGAGCCTGGTTTGCGTGTGGTTAAGTAAGCGATGCCAGGCATGTTCGTATCATTGGATGACGGTCAAAACGGAACACGGCAGGTTGTCTGCGAATAAGCGGCACTTACGATGAGCGCCTTCGGGGGTGGTCTTTGACAGTTGCCATCAGAATGGTTGCCAAAACAACGAAACCAAGCGAAACCGCGAACATGACCAGATAGCTGAAACTTTGCACAAGCCATCCCGAGAGCAAAGGCGCAAGCAGCAGAAAGGCACCTGTGAGCGTGCGCGCCATGCCTAGATAGGTGGGTCGCAAGCGCTCTTCGCCCAGCTCCATCACCAGGATGGTATCGCCCAGGTTTAGCCCGGCAGTATAGAACCCAAACGCGGCGAAAACGAGATAATAAACCCACAACGACCGTGAGAAGATCGCCACCAGCAAACCCAGACCCCAGATGATGAAAGATAAAATCACCACTTTCTGAGGACCGATACGATCGCCCAACGCGCCCCACAGTATGTAACCAAAGATTCCGGAGACAAGAATCAAGGCAGTAAAAACTGCAGCCTGTTCATCACCGAGTTGAAAGCGATTGATGGCATACACGGCGATGAAAGCGGAAGCCATATTGCCCAGAAAAGCCAGTGAACGCGAGGTCAGATAACGTCTGAAATTGCCATCCGTTTTGATAATTTGTTTCATCAGTGACCAGGTTTGCCCCTTTGGCTTTTGCTCTTCGTCATCCAGGTGGTGGTTGGCAATTTTGACCTCGGGCTCACGGTTTTGTGAGTAAGCCGCGAATGAGATCCAGAGCGAAACAATCGCCACCATAAAACCGATCGCGTAGTTTTTGGGGTACGGGAACCTGGCGAGTAAATAGATGGAAAGCAGCGAGCCGAGCAAGCCGGTAAGCTGACCGAAAACACGCGAGAGACCGATGAAGCGCGCGCGGTGCGAGATGGGGATCACACGCGCGTTTATTTCCTGCCAGGGCAAGCCTGACATGCCGCTGCCAAGCCCGCGCCAGATCATAATCAAAAGCAGCAGCCAGTAGACGTTTTGATTCTCAATTTTGCCGATAAGCAGCGTGAGCAGGGGCAGGAACATGTAGGGCAGCCGCTCAAGAAAGCCCATTTTTTTGGAAAAGGGCAATACTTTGGGCATCTTGCTGATGCGACCAGACAGAAAGAGCTGGGGAATAAACCAACCGGCGTTGACCACGGCAGGGATCAAACCGACCAGGAAGGGCGAGTCGGTGAGGGTGGCGGCAAAAACCGGCATGATCGTATTGATAGACCAGAGGCTGTCAGAAAAGAAAAAGAACATCAGGTCGACGGTGTTGGCGATAACGTTGTGTTTAAAGTTGGCAGCCACATCGGCGGGGACGTTGTCTTCCGGGTTGATACGCAGCGCGCGGTCGAAGAGCCTGAGAATTGGGTTCATGACAGGGGAATTATAGTGTAGAGCCGCTGATTCGGGAGAAATATTGGATAAAACGAGCAGAGGTTTTGCGCAAACCCCAGCGGATGGATGTGGAGCGAGATGAAGTGCACGCTACAACCTCCTCAATTTCGCCCTAAAGGACCGGCATGCGGTTTTGACAAGCAATTTCCAATCGTAGGGAAAAATTATGCGTGTAGGGGGCGGTTGCCATGCCGTCCCACGAGCAGCTGTAGGGCGAGATTGGAGGTGCCGGTTAATTTCGTTGGCAAGAGCGTGTCGCGCCTCCAATCCGCCGAACCGTGTGTGATTATTGATATCGGCGGATTGAGGAGGGGCAATATCACCGACATACCAGCGTCACAACCTCCTCAATCTCGCCCTACAGGATCAGATTCGGCTACTTTTTTCGTGAGGTGGATGTCAGAACCTGGCGATATGCCGCAAAAGGCGGGTGACACGTTATAATGAGGGCATGAAAATTGCGGTTATCGGTGCGGGCGCGGCAGGAATCATGGCTGCCTTGCGCGCCGCGCCTGTAACACAGGTGGGCGGGACGGTGAGCCTGTTTGAACACAACCAGACCATCGGGCGCAAGCTTCTGGTGACCGGCAGCGGGCGCTGTAACCTGACCAACGACGCGCTGGACCCCAGCCTTTATCACTGTGCCGACCCGGAATGGATGGCAAGTTTTCTGGACAGACTTGGCGTGGCAGAACTGCGCGACTGGCTGGAGCGGCTGGGGATCCCAACTTTTAAAACAGATGACGGCTGGTATTATCCGCTGTCGCAATCTGCCCAATCGGTGGTTGAAATATTGCGTGAACGGCTGGAAGAAGCCGGCATATTAATGCGCGTAGCCACAAAGGTGGAATGGTTTGGCTTGAAAGACGATCAGTTTGAATTGAAGCTTAACTGGAACGAACAGAAGACAGTGGAGCGATTCGACAAGCTGGTTGTGGCGGCTGGGGGCATGGCTTACCCGGATTTGGGCTCGAGGGGCAGCCTGTTTTCTTCGCTGGAGAGGGCAGGGCATACAATCGAAACGATTATTCCAGCACTCGGTCCGATTTATGTGGAATTAGGCGCTTTCAAAGCCTTGAAAGGATTGCGTTTTGACGCGGTCACTTCCATTTATAAGGATGGAGAGCGGCTTGGCAGTACTTTTGGCAACCTGATTGTGACCGAAAAAGGCTTCAACGGACCGGGTGTGATGAACCTGAGCCACTATGTTGGTCTGCATCCTGGCAAAGAATTGCAACTGCAGGTCAACTTCCTGGCACCTTTCTGGGAAGGCATGGCGGAAGAGCTGGCAGACCTTGAGAAAGCCAAAGGAAGCCTGAGAGGGCTGCTGCTGCGTGCGCTGCCGCCGAAAGCGGTCGATTTCTTGATGAGCCAGGCAGAGCTCGACCCCGGCACACCGATTAAAGGCGTTGAGGGCGAACAATTGCTGCGTTTGTTGCGCGTAGCCACTGATAATCGCTTCAAAATAACCGGTGCGGGAGACTTCAGAAACAGCCAGGTCACGGTTGGTGGGGTCGCGGTCGGTGAAGTTGACCCACTCACTTTCGAATCCAGGCTGGTGCCCGGTCTTTACCTGGTGGGCGAGACTAACAATGTTGCCGGACCGTGCGGCGGATTCAATTTGCATTACGCGTTTGGTAGTGGATTTCTGGCAGGCAAACACCTGACCAGTTTACAAAACAACACTTAAAGGAGAGTTTATGACCATCCCATTTATGGAGCCATTTCGCATCAAGGTAGTTGAGAAAGTAAAAATGACCACACGGGCAGAACGCGAAATAGCGCTGCAAAAGGCACATTTCAACCTGTTCAACATCCCGGGCGAAGATGTCTACATCGATTTATTGACCGATAGCGGCACAAACGCCATGAGCGACGAGCAGTGGTCGGGCATCATGCGCGGAGACGAATCGTATGCCGGGGCAAAGAGTTATTACCGCTTCGAGCAGGCGGTTCAGGACGTGATGGGTTTCGAATACGTGCTGCCCACTCACCAGGGCAGGGCGGCAGAGGGGCTGCTTTTCTCAACATTGGTGAAGCCGCTCCAGTCTGTGCCCAATAACCGGCATTTTGACACCACCCAGGCGAATCTGCTGGTGCTGGGAGCCAACCCGGTCGATTTTACGGTCGTTGAGGCTGAGGATAGCACGCTTGATCTGCCCTTTAAAGGCAACATGGACCTTGAAGCACTTCAGGATTTCATCCGGCATGTCGGCGCCGAGAACATTCCGATCGGAATGCTGACGATCACCAACAATTCTGCTGCCGGGCAGCCGGTGTCGATGGATAACATCCGCCAGACCGCTGAGATTTATCACAGTTTTGGGATTCCATTCTTCATTGATGCCTGCCGGTTCTCGGAAAACGCCTGGTTTATCAAGATCAGGGATCCAAAATATGCCGATGTGCCAGTGAAAGAGATTGTGCGCGAGATGTTCTCGTATGCCGATGGCTGTACGATGAGCGCCAAAAAGGACGCGATTGTCAATATCGGTGGTTTTGTGGCTTTTCGTGACCCGGAATTGAAGCAAAAACTGGCGCAAAACCTGATCGTGCGCGAAGGATTTTTGACCTACGGCGGTCTAGCTGGGCGCGACCTGGAGGCGATCGCGATCGGTTTGCATGAGGCAGTTGATGAAGATTATTTGAATTACCGCGAATCGCACACCCGCTATTTGGGGAAAGCGCTGCTGGATGCGGGGCTGCCGGTATATATGCCGACCGGTGGGCACGCGGTTTACGTGGACGGCGGCAAGGCACTGCCGCACATCCCGCCTAGCCAGTTTCCGGCTGTGGCGCTGGGCAACGCGCTTTACCTGGCGGGTGGCGTGCGCACGACCGAGATCGGCAGCCTGATGTTTGAGCATGCCGACCCGCAAACGGGTGAACCGATTTTCGCGCCGCTGGAATTGCTTCGTTTTGCGATTCCGAGGCGTGTTTATACCCGCAGTCATCTGGACTACATTGCCGAGTCGGCAGCACTGTGCATGAAAGAAGCAGATACCATTCGGGGCTTACGGGTGAAATGGGCTCCGCCGGTTTTACGCCACTTCATGGCACAGCTGGAAGAGATTTCAGGGAATAGGGAGTAGGGAAGAGGGAACAGGACTGCCTGACGGCAGGGTTATAGGGTTTCGTAGGGCAGGGGCCTGCGGGTTTTGTAGGGTTGAGGCCTGCCTCAACCTTGAGGCAATAGCGAGATGAGGTTGGAGGAAATGGCAGGACCAGTCCCCTACGAAATGTCGTTGAAGGTGCTCCTTTTCTCACGGGCTGAACCCATACCTACACCTACATCTGCATAAATTTTGATTCTTCAGCATGCATGTATAATGAAGCAAAATAAATCAAGAAGGTGTGGATGAAAGTCACAATTATTGGCACTGGTTATGTCGGGATTAACACGGGGGTGGTTTTGGCGTACCTGGGCAACCAGGTTACCTGCCTGGATGTCAATGAAGAGAAAATCGCGCTGTTCAGACAGGGCAAGAGCCCGGTTTACGAACCGCACCTGGAAGAGACGCTGCAATTGGTGCGCGGCAACATCCGCTTCACCAGCAGTTACGAGGAAGCCGATATCCCCAACACCGATGTAATTGTCATCTGCGTGGGCACGCCTTCACTGCCGGATGGCAATGCCGACCTGAGCTATGTGCGCCAGGCAGCGGAATCGATCGCAAATAATCTGGGCGAAAAGTTTACGGTAATCGTCAATAAATCCACCGTCCCGATCGGCACGGGCAACTGGGTTGAGGCAATCACGCACGAACACTTTAATGGTAATCTCAACAACGGCGAGCGAGTGGATTTCAATGTCGTCTCCAGCCCCGAGTTTTTGGCACAGGGCTCCGCGATGCACGATTCGTTTTACCCCGACCGGATTGTGATCGGGTCGCAGGACGAGCGCAGCATTGAACGCCTGAAAGACCTTTTTGGACCGCTGCTGCGGCAGGATTTCACACCGCCGCCAGGGCTGCCGCGGCCGGAAGAGCTGACCGAAGTGCCTTTATTGGTTTGTGACCTGACTTCAGCTGAGCTGATCAAGTATGCCGCCAATGCTTTTTTGGCGCTGAAAATTTCGTATGTCAATGAAGTCGGGCGGTTGTCAGATAAAATCGGCGCGAATATTAAGTCGGTCAGCAAAGGGATCGGGATGGATAAACGGATTGGGGAGCGTTTTTTGAATGCCGGTTTGGGCTGGGGTGGCTCGTGTTTCGGAAAGGATACCGCCGCGCTGGTGGCGACTGCCCGCGGCTACCAGCTGGAGATGCCGATCATCAAGGCGGCGCGCGAGGTCAATTATGGGCAGCGCACCCTGGCGGTTGACATGCTGCAGGAAAAGCTGAAGATCCTCAGAGGAAAGCACATCACCTTGCTGGGGTTCAGTTTCAAACCGAATACCGATGATTTGCGCGACGCGCCTTCGATTGACATCGCCAAACTGCTGATTCAGCGGGGCGCACTGGTGCGGGCGCATGACCCGGTCGCGCTGCAAAATGCGCGCAGGCAATATGGCGAACTTGGAGTGGTGTTTTGCGATGAGGTCGAAGAGGCGTTGAAGGACGCCGAGGCGATCATCTTGGCGACCGAATGGTCCCAATATCGTGATTTGGCTTGGGAGTCGGTCGCGCCGGTGCCGATTGTGGATGGGCGCAACTTTCTGGACCGCGAACGGTTGGAGGGGTTGGGCTTTGAAGTGATCGGGTTTGGCTGTTAAATTGAGCGGGGCAGGTTCTTAGCCTGCCCGTACAGGGTAGAGTTTTCATAGTCCGGGTTCTGTAAATAGACCCGGATTTTAATCTGGGTTGTCTGAAGCTTGCCCGCACCTGCTATCCAAGCAGGTGTGGCGCCCAGACCCACGCTGCCCCCAGGTGTGAGGTTGTTTCTCCTTTACTCCTACACAAATTCGAGCTGCCCAGACCCTCAACGGTATAATTTCCCCACTTACTACGGGAGAAACCATGATTTTTGTCGAAAACGAACCGAACAACGACCCACGCGTCAACCTGGCGATCGAAGAGTACCTGATTAAAAACATCGCCCCGAAAGAAGACATTTTGCTCTTCTATATTAACCAGCCGTCCATCATCATCGGGCGCAACCAGATCACCGTGCAGGAGATTAATGTCGACTATGTTGAGGAACACGACATCATCGTGGTGCGGCGGCTTTCGGGTGGGGGCGCGGTTTACCACGACCTTGGCAACCTGAATTTCTCGTTCATTGCCCCCAATGCCCCCGAAAACTTCCATAATTTTCGCAAATTCACCCAGCCGGTTGTTGACGTTCTCAACGAGATGGGTGTACCAGCGGAGCTCTCGGGGCGTAATGACATTTTGGTGGAGGGCAAAAAGATATCGGGCAACGCCCAATATGTTTCCGGCGCGCGCATGGTCAGTCATGGGACGCTGCTTTGGGATACCGATTTGAGCCAGGTGGAGGCGGCGTTGAAGGTCAAACCGGCAAAGTTTGAATCGAAGGGCATTCAGTCGGTGCGATCGCGCGTTGCAAATATCACCGAGTTTCTGCCCCCAAATCCACCGGATATTATGGCGTTTCGCCAACAGATCGTCGAAGGGGTCTTTGGTGGGGGCAGGGTGGATGAATATGTGCTTACCGCGGCTGATTGGGATGAGATTCATAAGATTTCGCAGGAGCGTTATTTTTCGTGGGATTGGAATTATGGCAGGTCGCCAGCGTTTGCGATCAATCGCGAGACACGTTATGACGGTGGCACCATCGAGGCATGGCTGGACGTCAGCAAGGGCGGCGTGATCAAGCAGATTCGCTTTTTTGGTGATTTTTTTGGACAGCGCGAGGTCAGTGAGCTGGAGGAAGCCTTGCAGGGCAAATTGTATCAGCCTTCAGTCCTGGAAACAGCGCTGGAGGGGATGAATGTTGGGGATTATTTTGTGAATTTCAGCGAGGCTGAGTTGTTGGATTTGTTGTATTGAGCGGCTTGTCATAAGCGGAGAAGGGGCAGGGTGCAGTCTCCATGATCATCACCACCCCCTCTTGAGAGGGGGACGGCGAAGCCGGGGGTGATTGCCTGTTCCTCAACGCTCCTCTCGCAATCATCTTGAGGTTGAGGCAGTCCTCAACCCTACAAACCCCAAAACCCCACAAAACCACGGATCAATGCAATGTAGGGGACTGGCCTGCCTATTCCTCAACGCTCATCTCGCCATCGTTTCGAGGTTGAGGCGGGCCTCAACCCTACAAAGGACTCAACCCTACGAACCCCAATACCTCACAAAATCCATAATCCTACAAAATCCACACCCCTACAACCTCAACCCCACAAAACCCACAACCTTAACCCTATGGATACCAGCCTTACGGACAGGATGCTACACAAATGCATTCACCAAACATGGTTTTGATACAATAATGTCAGGGTTGAAAGGAGTTAAACATGGACAATCCTGATCCTGATTCTGAATTGAACGAAACCCCGCCCAAAGACGCCGACAAGCAGGAAGTCAAAGGCGATAACTGGACGATGATCGAACCGACCCAAACAACCACTTCCGGTGGAGCCACCGGAGAGGCGTCTGACCGAACCGCAGGGCAAGCTGCCTTTGACGAAGACTGGGCGGAGAAAAGCCTGGATGAAGTCAAAGCCGGGCTTAAGCAAATCTCCAATGCAATCAAATATGCCTTCAATGAAGGTAAAAATGAGCCCAAGATCAAGCAGTTTGGCGAAGATGTCAAGTCAGCCTTCGACAAGATCGGTGACGAACTCAACGACCTTTTCAAGAAATACTGAGTTAGTTTCGGCTTACAACGCTTCCGTTTCCTCATTCAAGCCCACCAGGGGTGAACGCAGGCGGTCGACCGCCTGGCGTTTGCTCTCCTCGCTACGGCGGTCGTAGCGCCGGGTGGTATCGCTGCTATTGTGCCCGGCGATCGCCGAGACGGTCAGCACGTCAACGTCGGCTGAGAGCATGTCTGTAATGGTGGTGCGGCGCAGATCGTGCGGGGTAAATGACTCTAACCCGGCTTGTTTTTGGCGGGTTTTGAGCAGGTAATATATTGCCTGTGCGCTCAGGCGGTTGAGCGTGGTCTTGCCGCCTTTGGTGACGCGCGTGAAGAGCGGACCCAGCCGCCTGCCGCGGTGCGTTAACCAGTTTTCGAGCGCAGACACGGTATCTTCTGAGAGGAAAACCTCGCGCTGCTTGCTGCCTTTGCCGAGAATGCGCAGCTTGTTTTCTTTGGCGATAAAATCTGACAAGTTTAGGTCCACCACTTCCTGGCGGCGGATGCCCGTGATGTACATCAGGACGATGAGGGCGGCGTCTCGTGCGCTGAGGGCGGGGTTGCGCTCGTCTTCGAGGCAAATTCCAATCATCCGCTTTAATTCTTCGTGCTTGAGCGTTCGACCGCGCAGGATGGTCTCATGCCGCAGCGATTTGACCCCCGCAGCATGGTAATAATCGTTGTGGTCCTCGTAGAGCCCGAGGCGGTAAGCTTCTTCGAGCACACGCCGCAGGGCGACCAGGTGCTTGTTGACGGTTGCCTTGGCATAGCCGATGTCGATCATGTGGCTGCTGAGCTGGCTGGTGTGCTCGTAGCGCAGGTGGTGCCAGGGGAATTTCTCGGCTGTCTGAATTTTGGCGTCAGAGAAGATGTAAGCCAGGTTGTTGAGGGCGGTTGCTTGTGTGCGCCTGCCGCTGGGGCTGAGGGTGTTGAGGTAAGCCTGAGCGGGGGAGGGCAGGGCAGGGTCGAGCAGGAGTTCTTCTTCGGAGAGGGGTTGGAATTTGTTTGCGTCTGCCATGAGTTGCCTTTTGGGAACAATATTCTCAGAAGGAATTATAATCGAGGGGATGGGGAAAGAGGGTGTGTAAAAGCGGGACGGGGTAGCAGCCGTCCACTGCTATTTTCGTCGGAACGCCCTCACGCGGTGGCAAGTATGTTATCATAGCCGTCGAGAACAAAATGATCATAAAACACAGTTTTAACAGCATAATTCGCTCACCGGGGAAGACGTTGCTCTTCCTTATTTTGTTAACCGCTTCGATCGTTTTCGTTAACCTGGGCAGCAGCATGAACTATTCAGCCAACCGCATGCTCGACCAGGCGAACGAGCATTTTGACACGGTCATTGCCTTCAAATATGGAGACCTGCACAACCCTGACGGAGCCTGGGCAGATGAAAACTTCCAGCAAAATTACTCGCAAATTGATTTTGAAGCCCTGTCTGATCACCCGGCGGTGATCACGGTTGACCGCGAACGCGAGCTCTCTGCTTATGCCAGCGATGAGATCAAAGTCTGGCAGAGCAACTCACCGGTTAAAGATTATGCCATCGTCACTTTGCGCTTGCAAGCGCTGCAGGACGACGGCAGCTGGACCGCGCTGACCTATGAGACCATCTACGGCCGCATGATCAGCGGTACGGTATTTTTGCGGGTGAGCCCTTACAACATTCTTGGTGAGGATATCAGCGATCAACTCGAGCCTGGACACACGTTTTTGATGGCGGTCCAGGCTAAAATCGGCAGCAGCAGCGGGCTGATTCTGACGGCAGTCAAACCTGCCATGCTGGTCCAAAACCCCAGTGAAATATTATCAGGATTTGCCGAGGTGACCGATATCACTGACCAGCCGAATTATTTTGCCAGCGCGGAGGGGCAGGCATGGCTTGCGCTCGCCGACACGCTGACGACAATCGATAAATCGTTCCAGGTGATCGCTTCTTCTGATATCGAGAGCATGGTGCCCTTTCACATGAAGCAAACCTGGCTGATTGAAGGCAGCTTCCAAAACGAGGAAGACACTTGCTATATCAGCGAACGGCTGGCAGGCGTTGCCGAGCTTGGGCTTGGCGACAGATGGCACCTGGCATATCATTATGACCCGGCTGGCAATCGCGTCTTTAGCTACGCTGCGGATGAGGGTTTTGCCCACGAGGCTGATTGTGTGATTGCAGGCATTTTCCATATAAACAACGAGCTTGACTATACAATCCTGATTCCAGAGCCGCAGTGGCTCCAAAAAGCCCCCGAGAGTTACGACTTTTTGCGCGTGAATGTGCATAATGACCAGGCTGAAGCGTATTTGGCTTACATCAGGGCGCAACTGCCGGCGGTGGTCGAGCTCCAGGTGGAAGACCAGGGTTATAGCAACGCGGTTATGCCCATTTTGAAGCTGCGGGAGCGGTCGCTGTACATGACCATCGCCAGCGCCGCGGCAGGACTGGCGGTGATCTGCCTGTTTGCCTACCTTTTCATCGTTCGACAACGAGAAACTGCTGATGTGATGATGAAACTGGGCACCGGGCGGGGCACAACGATTGCCTATCTGATCATCGGGATCATGGTGATCGCGATACTCTCCGGGCTGGCGGGCACTTTCATCGCTGGACAGGTGGATTCGCGCCTGACCACCGCGGTTTGGGAGAGCCTGCAGGGCGGCATCATGCAAGACTTGCGCTTCAGTGAGCGTTCTTTGGGCATGCAGCTTGAATTCGCGCCCGAGCTGGTTACGGCTGCCTGGGTGCGCTATGCCACCACCGGCGCGGTGGTTGTGCTGGTTTTTGTAATCACCCTGATTGCTTCGCTGATCACGCTGAAAAAGCCCAAACGCCAGAAAGCAAAACCAATCGCCGCACCCAAGAAGGAAAGCGGACGGGCAATGAGTTTTGCCTGGATGCCCGGTTTGAGTTTGCGCTTTGCCAGCCGCTCAATTAAAAACAATTTTCTGCGCAGTGTGATTGTGCCGGTAGCGGTTACTTTGCTGGCGCTTTTTATCGTCACCATCGGCATCTCGATCGCCGAGCAAACCACGGCGCTTGAAACGATTTATGATGAAGTGCCCACAACGGCATATCTGACCACAGCGCTTGGTCGGCACCGTCAGTTCCCTACCAACCTGCAAAGTGATATTTTCCGCATGCTGGATGGTAAATGGCAGGGCAGACAAATGCGCTATATGTTTGAATATCCGGCAACCGGCGATATGATTCGGGAAGTGAGAGAAGAACTCCAGTCCGAAAACCCGGTGATCGAAGAGTTTTTGCTTACCCGCTACATGCACTATGAATATATGGGCTTGGTGGAAGGCGCTGATGGCAGCCCGGGCACGCCAGATCTGCCCGAAAAACCCGAGCTTGACTGGAAGCAGTCGTCGATTGCTGCGGATGTCGGTTTCAGTTGGGCTGCCCAACAGGTGCAGCGCATGCCAGTATTGGCACTGACCGATAGCGTCTCCCGCACCAGTGAAGCGGTCAAATTCCGTGATAGCCAGGTGCAGTGGCTGGAAGGCTATTCTGACGAAAGCTTTTTGCAGCCGGAATACATCTCCGTGGTGCCCGATCGCTTCCTGACAGAAAATGGGCTGATGCCCGGGGATGTGATTCGCCTGGGTGTCTATGAACCGGACGAGAACTTCGGCGTATTAGCAGAAGCGTTTGACTTCAAAATTGTCGGCAGTTATTTTCAGGGCAGCCGCTCACCGGTTTTATACGTGCCCTGGGATATTTTGCTTGACATCAGAATGGGCACCGATTTCGGCTACATGGTGGCTGATTCTTCAGAAAACCCAGACACGATGGTATTAGGTTTGCCAAGTGAATATATCGCAGATTCGGTCGATTCTGCCACCATTATCCCAAAAGACCCTCGAAACCTGGACGGTTTGCGCGACTATTTGGAAGAGAGCGGCTACAGCCAGGTGGGGATCATCCGCAGCAACAGGCTGGCGGTGGTGATCGAAGACAAAGCGCTGGCAGACGGCTTGCTCTCGATCCAGCAGCACCTTTCGTTCCTGAACTTCATCATCCCGATTATGCTGCTGCTTTCGGGGGTGATTGCCTTTATTTTGTCTTACCTGCTAACACGCAATCGCCTGCCTGAATTCGCGGTGATGCGCAGCCTGGGGGCGCGGAAGCTCCAGGTATACCTGGCGTTCTTCCTCGAGCAGGTTTTTCTGCTGCTGATCGGACTGCTGCCGATCGCGGTGATTCTGCTGGTTCGCCCGGAATGGCTGCCGGCAGTGCAGCAGAACTTGTTATTATTTGTAGGAATTTACACATTTGGCATTGTGATCGCCATCGGCTTGATGGGGCGCTCGAAGGTGCTGGATATATTATTTACGAAAGAATAGAAGCAGCATGGAAGAAACCACACACACAGAACCAATTTTGAGGCTTGAAAACGTTTGTTACCAATATCGCAACAAATACCAGTCGGTCGATGCAGTAAACAATGCCACCGCTGAATTTTATGAAGGCAAAACCTACGCCATCATCGGTAAATCTGGCTCCGGGAAGTCGACGTTGCTGTCGCTAATCGCTGGGCTGGCACTGCCGACGGACGGGCAGGTGCTCTATCGCGGTGTGCCCACTGACGACTTTGACCTTGACAAGTATCGCCGCAATAATGTGGCGGTGGTATACCAGAGCTTTAATTTGTTTCCGCTGATGACCTGTCTGGAGAATGTCTGCTTCCCGCTGGAGCTGTTGGGCAAATCGCCCAAAGAAGCGGCAGTGATCGCGAAGGAATACATCGCGCACGTCAATTTACCCGAGTCGGTCGGAAAGCGTTTTCCAAATATGATTTCTGGCGGCGAGAAACAGCGCGTTGGAATCGCCCGGGCGTTGGCATCGGGCGCGAAGATTATTTTGGCGGATGAGCCCACCGGTAATCTGGATGTCGCCAATGGCGAGAAGATCGTGCAATTGCTGTGTGACCTGGCGCATGAGGATAACTACACCGTCATCATCGTGACCCACGACATGAGCATTACCCAGGTGGTCGATGAGGTGATGCAGATGAGCGATGGCTACCTGCTGCCGTTGGTGGCGGAAGGGTGTAATTGATTTAGAGAAAGTGATCGCTCAGAGCTTGTGAGCGCGGTTCACTTCACAAAGCGGTCGATCGCGTCGTTGAGCGCTTGTATGGCTTCTTCATCGCCCTGTTCCACTGCCTCTACAATACAGTGGCTGATGTGATTTTTCAGAACGACCTTGCCCGTGTTATTAATCGCTGAGCGCACTGCCGCCAGCTGGATCAGGATCTGGCTGCAGTCTTCATCGCTGCTAACCATGCGCTTAATCGACTCGAGGTGCCCAATCGCCCTGGAAAGCCGGTTGATGACCGCTTTTTTCTCTGCATCGCTGTGCACGTGGCGGTGAAAACCGTGGGTGTGGAGATGCGTGTGAGTGTGGTCGTCGTGATCGTGGCTCATAAAAACCTCAGAGAATTCTTTCGCTCTTCTTATTGTCTAAATTTACCACAGCCCGACCGGTTATTCTAACCCACATAACAGCGCTGGCAGTTAACAACGCCATCCCGTGAGCAGCCGTAGGGCGGGATTGGAGGTGCCACTAATTCCATTGGCAAGAGCGTGTCGCGCCTCCAATCCGCCGATGCGTGTGTGATTATCAATAGCGGCGGATTGAGGAGGGACAATATCACCGGTACACCAACGCCACAACCTCCTCAATCTCGCCCTACAGGCACGATCCATGCGGTTTTGACAATCAATTTCCAACCGTACGGGCGGGTCCCATTCACGAATATAGAACCGCCACCCAATTTAGCCAGACCCGCCCCTGCCAAGCCGATTTGCTCCCTGTTTCCTGCTCACGTTCTGAACCCATCCCTACGGTTGTATATCATTTCAGAAACGATACTATTGCAGCAGCGTTAATTTCCAGGCTCAGGAGTGGGTTTTGCGTCGCCGCTCAAATTGATAACCTGGTCAAAGAGGGTGAGAATAGCAGGGTCATATTCGTGGGTCACCATGATTACGGTCACATTTTCCATCGATGTGATGTTTTCGATAATCTTTGCCGCGCTTTTGTGGTCGAGGTTGGCAGAAGGTTCGTCCAAAACCAGGATGCGGTCTGCCACTCCTGCCATGAGCGCTCTCGCCAAAACGATGCGCTGCTTTTCACCACCAGACACCCGGCTCTTGTCGCTTATAAGTCGCTCAATGCCCCCTTCACCCAAAACCAGGTCTTCGAGCAGTGAGTGCCTCAAAACTGCGGGCAATCGCTCTTTATTGCAATCTTCTGCGTAAAAGCAGATGTTGTTCAGAATGCTGTCGGTAAAGAGATAGGGGTCCTGGGGAACCACCCTGAAGAGCTGGCGGCGCAGTTTCGGGTCAATTTGGCGAATATCCTGACCGTCTACAGTAATGCTGCCGGAATAACCAGTGATTTGCCCCATAATCAGCTTGAGCAGGGTCGATTTGCCGCTGCCTGTCTTGCCGATGATGGCGACTTTGCTGTTTTTTTGCAGGCGCATATCCAGACCAGTCACGGCGTCCTGCGTGCTTTCCGGGTAGGCGTAAGTCAGCCCTATTATCTCGATTCCGTCTTCAAACCCGATCGACTCGGTTTCGACTTCCGGTATTTCCGGCAAGTTCTCATATTTTGCTTTGATCGTTTTTGCTGAATTAAGCTCGTTTAGCGCTGTGGCAATATCTCCCAATGGGATAACGATATTATGGATCAGCTGAATGACCGCCATCATCGTGCCCAGGGTTACTTGTCCCTGGATGGTCAGGATGGTGCTGAGCGTGATGATCGCCAAAAAAGAAAAGTCGGTCAGCGAATAGGACAATCGCGAGCTATTAAAATTCGCCAGGCGGCTGCGTTTTCGGCTGTTTTCAAGCCGGCTGTTTCGCTCGGCGTGCATGCGCCTGAAAGGTGCCTGCCTGCCATAAGCCAGCACTTCTTCCCTGCCCAAAAGGCTTTCGTTGACGAAGTCGAGATACTCTTTGCCCTCTTCGCTGTATTGTTTGCCCAGCATTGCCAGCTTTCCTTTGTAAAAGTAAGGCACAAGCAGCGGCAGGAGGGAGGTGACAAAAGCAACGATGAAAAGAATCCAGTTCAGGTAGATCACCGCGACGAGCGAAAGGAGGAACGAGATGATGCTCGCCATCAGAAAAATTTGATTGAAATAAAAGCTGTTGAAAAGCAGGTCGGCATCAACCGAAAAAGCTGAAAGCTCCTGCTTGATGTCATCCTGGTGGTCCAGCTTTTCCATCAGGTGGGCAAAGTAGCGGTCTTTCAAACCGCGGATGCCTTCGGTGGCATAGGTCATCCCAAAATATCTGCCCGCGATGCGTGACAGATAATTCGCGACGATCAGGAGCAAGGCTAGCGGCAAGAGATGCCAGAGTTGATCCAAAGAGCGGGAGACGCTCGTGTCGACGATCGCTTTTAACACCAGGGCTGAAGCGATATCCCCGGCTGTTGAAAACAGCATGAACACCCCGCTGAGGAGATAGTTGAGTTTTAGAGACTTCTCAGCCATCTCTGTATTATAAACGCCTTTCATTGGGTTTGTGGGCTTGGGTGGTCTGAAAGAAGCAATGCGTCATCCTAGTTCCATTTTGTCATCCTGAACGAAGTGAAGAATCTTACCTCTCCAACCGACAAGATTCTTCGCAGGAATGACAGCAAGGCTGTCATCCTGATTTCTTCTTGTCGTCCTGAAAGAAGCAGTGAAACACTCAGGGTCTGATACACTTAATTGAGCATGAAAAAAATCGTTATCGCTGCTGATTCGTTCAAAGGCTCGTTGACCGCGGCTGAAGCCTGCGAGATCATCGCCCGGGAAGCCCGGCTGCTGTTCCCACAGGCAGAAGTGATTGAGCTGCCGGTTGCCGATGGCGGCGAGGGTTTGGTGCCGGTTGTTTTACAAAACCTGGGCGGAGAGCTGCGAACCATCCGCTCCCACGACCCGTTGGGCAGACCGATTCACGCTGCCTATGCCCGGTTGGAAAGCGGTGCAGCTGTGATCGAGATGGCTGCTGCCGCGGGGCTTCCGTTGTTGAGTAAAACTGAGCTCGACCCAACCAAAACCAGCACGGTCGGGGTGGGTGAGCTGATTTTGGACGCGATTGAAAGCGGCGCCAATCCGATTTTGGTTGGGTTGGGCGGGAGCGCCACGGTCGACGGAGGGGTTGGCGCAGCCAGGGCTTTGGGGATGCGCTTTTTGGACCGGTGGGGTGGGGCGGTCACAAGCGCTGGTGAGTTGAGCAGTATCGCCGAGGTTGACCTTCTGGAATTTAGCTCGCTAAATTATGCCGGCAAAATCATTTTTCTGACCGATGTCAACAATCCGCTGTGTGGAGCCAACGGCGCGGCAGCGGTGTTTGGACCGCAAAAAGGGGCGTCACCTGCGCAAGTAGCGCAGCTTGATCAAGGCTTGGGGCGTTTGGCTGCTGTGGTTGCCCGAACGAGCGGCTTGGAGTTGAAGGATTTGCCAGGGATGGGCGCGGCAGGGGGCTTCGCGCTGCCGTTTGTGGCTTTTATGGGCGCTGAGCTGCGCGGGGGCATCGATTTTGTGCTTGATTTGTTGGAGTTTGAACGGAAATTGGTCGGAACCGACCTGGTAATCACAGGAGAAGGGCGTACAGACGCTCAGAGCGCGATGGGCAAGGCGATTTCGGCGGTTTCGCGGCGAGCCAGCGCTGCTGGGGTGCGCGTAGCCGTGATTTCGGGGGCGTTGGGGGAAGGCGCGGAGAGAATTTTAGAGTTGGGGGTAAGCGATTTGGTGCAAGCAATGCCGGAGGGACAGGCGCTGGAAGATGCCATGGCGAACGCGGCTGATAATCTGGCAGCTGCCGCAAGAGGCTATTTGGCGGCGCTAATGTAGCCTGTGGTTTCAGAGGGAAAGACTGCGGATTACTTCGTTCAGGATGACTTATTGGTTGCCATTCTGAGCCTCGGTTGCGAAGAATCTGATTGGTTGGAGGGGTAAGATCGTTACTCTGTATACTGCGTATCACTTCGTTCAGGATGACAAGCACTCAGCCCCTCTTATAACTATCGAGAAGTGATATTCCCATAAGTAATATACTTTTACCATTGGATTTCATTTCACACTCCGCCCTGCGTGTGTTCCCCTGTGTCTTGCAGTCCGGATCAATTGGATTGAAAAACTGCCAGGGGGTTATCCTGGCAGCTTAATCTCATTTATGCTGATTACTTAGGCACCAGCCATCATGGCTTCGATGTCAATTTCTGGTGTTTCAATCGGTTTCAGGTCATAGGCGTTGATAATAATCTCCGCGACGTTGGGCGAAAGAAATGCCGGCAGGGTTGGACCAAGCCGAATCTTTTTCACGCCCAGCGAGAGCAGCGACAGCAGCACGATCACAGCTTTCTGTTCGTACCAAGCCAGGTCAAAGGAAAGCGGCAGGTCGTTGACACTTACATCAAAAGCGTTTGCCAGCGCCTGGGCGATCAGCACCAGCGAATAGCTGTCATTACACTGACCGGCATCCAAAACCCGCGGGATGCCAGCGATCTCGCCCAAGCCAAGCTTGTTGTAGCGATACTTCGCGCAGCCAGCAGTCAGGATGATGGTATCTTCCGGCAGTGCCAGGGCAACGTCGGTAAAATATTGACGGGTTTTGTGGCGACCGTCACAACCACCCATGACCACAAAGCGGCTGATTGCTCCGGCTTTGACTGCATCAATAACCTTATCTGCCACGCTCAAAACGGTGTTGTGGGCAAAACCGATCGGAATTGTGCCGGTTTCCAGCTCTTCGGGTCCGGGCAGCGTTTTGGCGAGGGCGATGATTTCTGAGAAATCTTTTTGTCCGCCGTTTTGTCGGTCGGCGATATGCGGCAGACCGGGATAACCGGCCATACCGGTGGTAAAGATGCGCTCCTGGTAAGCTTCTTTGACCGGGATGATGCAGTTGGTGGTCATCAGGATGGGACCATTGAAGGAGACAAACTCTTCGCCCTGATGCCACCAGGAGCCGCCATAATTGCCAACCAGGTGTTTGTACTTCTTGAGCTCAGGGTATGCGTTGGTAGGCAGCATTTCGCCGTGAGTATAGATGTTGATGCCGCTGCCTTCAGTTTGGATCAGCAGTTCTTCAAGATCAACCAGGTCATGCCCGCTCACCAAAATGCCAGGTCCGGGCACAACGCCCAGGTTGACATTGGTCGGTTCGGGGTGACCATAACGGGAAGTGTTGGCTTTGTCGAGCAGCGCCATCGATTTTACACCGAATTCGCCGGTTTTCTGAACCATGGCGATCAGTTCGTTTACGCCAAGCTGGTTATTGGTGGTGGCTTCGAGAGCTTCCTGCATAAACGCGAGGACGCTTTCGTCCTGCCCGCCTGCCAGGTAGGCGTGGTCGGCATAAGCAGCCATGCCTTTGAGCCCGTAAATGATCAGCTCGCGCAAAGAGCGCACGTCCGGGTCGAGGGTTGGGTCGTCCATCACGCCAACGGTATTCGCCTTGGCGAGCAGGGTTTCGATTTCGTAGTTTTCAGGATGCCAACCAGCCCAGTCGGGACCGCTGTCGCTGCATTCATTACCGTGCAATTCGCTGCAGCGCGCCTGTGAGCGATGGCGCAGGGAATCACGCAGCTCGATCGCTTTTTTGATTATTTCAATGAAACGATCGGCATCGAAATTGGCATTGGTAATCGTGGAGAACAATGCCTGAGCGACGAACAAGTCGGTTTCATCATCGTGGACACCCATATTGCGACCGCGGGTACCCCAAAATGAAATGCCTTTGAGCAGGTAGATCAGCAAATCTTGCAGGCGGGCGACATCGGCTGGTTTGCCACACATACCTTTGCGGGCATTGCAGCCCGTGTTACGCATAGTTTCCTGGCATTGAAAACAAAACATTTGGGTCATAAAAAACTCCTTCACTTCGTATTGGATCGTTAAGCATTCTAACCCAGAATGTGGATTTGTGAACCGGTGAAAAATCAGCACAGGTATGAGGCTTGTCCGGTTCAGCCCGATCAAGCAGATGGTCTGAGCCACCTCAGCCAAGCCCTGAGCGCCCGTTTTGTGGTCACATTTCGCCAGTGAGAAGGCAAATGCTGTCACACAACCGCCCCACCCCAACGAATAGCGGCGAATCCCTGTATTTTTCCTTGACATTTGTAAAATTAATTGTTATACTAACATCAAATTACTAACGCGCGTTAATCAAAGAGGTGGAATTGAGCAAACGAGTGACAAGTCAGGATGTTGCCGACCTGGCGAGGGTTTCCCGGACCACGGTCTCTTTCGTACTGAATGATAACCAACGCTACACGATTCGCCCCGAAACCGCCGAGAGAGTCCGTCAGGCTGCTCGTGAGCTGGGCTATTATCCCAACGCCTCCGCCCGCGCCCTGGCTTCCAACCAAACCAAAACCATCGGGCTGATCATCCCCCGCGATCCTGAATACATCGCCACCGATCCGTTCCTGCCACAAATTTTGGGAGGCTTGCTCGAGGTGCTAAAACCGAACTCCCAGGGGTTATTAATAGAAGGGGTCGACCACGACCAGCAGCTTGAGACTTATCTTGAGCTCACGCGCGCTCACCACATTGACGGTATGATTCTGATGACCCCCCGGCTGGACGACAGCGGTCTCAAGACCTTGGAAGAAGCCGATATCCCGGTGGTGCTGATGGGCTTTATTCCCGGCTCTTCGCTGCATTCGGTCGATATCGACAACCGCGCTGCTGCCCGAATGGCTCTGAACCATCTGATCGGGCTGGGGCATCGCAAAATCGCTTGCATCACCAACGCCGCCATGCCCTACACTTCAGCCACGCAAAGGCTGGAAGGCTACAAGCAAGCCTTGTTGGACGCCGGGCTGCAATATGATGACAACCTTGTGCGTGAAGCCGATTTCGATTTGCGCAGCGGCTATCTGCAAATGAAATCGCTGCTTGAATCTGGCTGCGAGTTTTCTGCGGCTTTTATCGCCAGTGATAATGTCGCTTTGGGAGCTTACTCAGCGATCCGCGAAGCCGGGCTCTCCATCCCCGACGACCTTTCGATTGTTGGTTTTGATGACATTCCGCTTGCTTCATTTACACAGCCAGCCCTGACCACAGTCAAAATACCTGCATATGAGATCGCCCGGCAATCTTATGATCTGCTGAGGCGGCTGATGAAGGGCGATTTTCCAGAGGAAAAGGCGGTCTCCCTGCCCGCCGAGTTGATTTTGCGCCGCTCGACCGGCCCTTTTAAAGGTTGACAATAGCCTCAGGCGAGGCTTTTTGAAGAATCTAATCTTACCAACTGTTTCTATTGATACTGAAAGGAGTAAAAGATGAAACAAAAAAATCCTGTTTGGACTCTTCTGGCAGTTTTGCTGGTCGCGTCCCTTGCCCTTGCCGCTTGTGCTAGTCCCACAGCGACAACCGTCCCCCCGGTGGACACTGAAGAACCGGATGAAACTGAACCTGTAGTTGGTGATTTTGATTGCACCGGCGTTACCGCTGGCGACAGTGTCTCCATGCTCTACCAGTGGTCGGGCGAAGAAGAAGCCAAACTGACCGCCATTCTGCAACCCTGGATGGAAGCCTGCGGTGTTACCGTTAACCCGGAATCCACCCGAGACCAGGCACTGCTGGACACCCGAGTCCAGGCTGGCACACCCCCGGATGTTGCTTTCTGGAATGTTCCCCAACTGACCCAATACAAAGACCAATTGGTTGACATGAACACCCTCGGTGCCAATGCTGCCAATTATGCTGGTTATTGGGGCGACATCGGCACCATTGATGGCACCTGGCTCGGTTTGCCCGTGAAGGCTGACCCCAAGACCCTAATTTGGTACAGCCCTGCCAATTTTGACGCCGCTGGCTACACCGTTCCCAGCACCTGGGCAGAACTTGATGCCCTGGTTGAGCAAATGGTTTCGGACGGCAATGTGCCCTGGTCTATGGGCTTTGAATCTGGCGACGCCACTGGCTGGACTGGCACTGACTTCATCCAGGACATTCTGCTGGTTACCCAGGGTCCCGACTATGTCAACCAGATCATCGCTGGCGAAATTGCCTATAATGATGCAGGCGTAAAAGAAGCCTACGAGATCTACGGCAAATGGGCGATGGATCCCGCTTACACCGTTGCGGGCGCTGAAGGCACCCTTTCAACTGGCTTTAACGATGCCATCCTGAAAGTCTTCTCGGACACCCCCGAAGCCTACATGGTCAAACAATCTGGCTTTGCCAGCGGCACACTGCTGGGCACCTACCCCGACAAGGTTTACGGAGTTGATTATGACTTCTTCGGCGTCCCCGGCGCGCAGGGGCTGCAAGGCGGTTCTGACTGGCTGATGGTCTTTAACGACACCCCGGCAGTTCGCTCACTTATCAAGTACCTGTCTTCTGACAAGGGCGGCGAAATGTGGGCTACAATCGGCTTCGACCTGTCCCCGAACGCCAAAGGCAACCAATCTTACACTTCAGAAGAAGCAGCCAAAAAGGCTGACCTACTCGCAAACGCAACAGGCTTTACCCCCGATATTGGTGACTCGATTCCCGGTGGCTTCGGCAGCGCCGAATTCAGCGGCATCACCGATTATGTCAATGGCGGCGACTTAGACGCCATCCTGAACACCATCGCCGACGCTCAAGCCGACGCTATGGTTCAATAGATAACCGAAAAATTGGAGGCGCCAATTGGCGCCTCCGCTCATAATTAAGAGGGAGGTAGCATGGCTAAAGCAGTGACCGCTTCCGTCATGAAACAAAAGAAAGGTGTTCCCTGGCTTTATTTGCTTCCTGCAATCATCGTGATGACCATCTTTATCTTGTATCCAATGCTCAACACGGTAAACCTGAGCTTTGGAAACGCGAACGGCACCGCGTCAGCGGCAACCACGTGTAGAGAAGGTCAACCGTGCTGGGGCATCTTTGAAAATTATCGTTATGCGCTTACCAATGAACTAAACACCACCACCATCGCGACTACCTGGGAAAGCTTTTGGGTTTCTTCGTATGGAAATATGATTAAATGGCTGCTGGTCATGGTGACTGGCTCGGTCGGCATCGGCTTGATTTTTGCGGTAATGGTAGACCGCATTAAACAGGAAGCCCTGGCTAAATCGATCATCTTTATGCCGATGGCGATTTCATTTGTCGGCGCCGGCGTGATCTGGAAATTCGTTTACAACTATGGCACCTCCCAGGTGCAGACGGGCATTTTGAACGCCATTATCACCGGGCTGGGTTTTCAACCTGTGTCCTGGTTGACCGGATCGCCCCTGAATACCTTTATGCTGGTTGTTGTAGGTGTCTGGATGTGGACCGGTTTTTGTATGACGCTGCTGTCTTCAGCGATCAAATCCATCCCTGAAGAAATCATCGAGGCATCCAGGATTGACGGCGCCACGAATTTCGAGATTTTTGCGAAAATCCAGGTGCCAATCATCGCACCGACGATCATCGTTGTGATCACGACTATGGTGATTAATGTGCTCAAACTCTTTGATATTGTCTATGTGATGACTGGCGGTAATTATGGCACCAACGTCATCGCGACGCGTATGTACACTGAGATGTATACCAACGCGCACTATGGGCGCGGCACAGCGATTGCAGTGATCCTGATTTTGCTGATTGTTCCCTTCATTGTTATGAACATCCGCCGCTTTACAAAACAGGAGGCGATGCGATGACCACGGCAGCACTTTCTAAACCTTTACCAAAAAAGCGCAGTCCGCGTAAACCAAGTAACCTGGGCACCAGCATAGGGATCGCGATCATCCTGATCTTATGGCTGGTTCCAACCTTTGGTTTGCTGGTGACCTCTTTCCGACCGGTCGCACTGATCAATACCACCGGCTGGTGGACCGCCCTGGATGTGGATAACGGTCCGGTCAGCGCGCAGCACCCGGATCCAAACGCGCCCTACATGGAAAAACTGGGTACGCGCTTCACCATCGACAACTATGTGGATGCGCTCACAGGCTATCGAGGCACTTCCACCTACCGGGCTGCCTGTGCCAGTGACACCAAGCCGTTGGGGATGAATTGTAATATCACTGACCTGCTCAACCCCAGGGGTATGGGGAGGGCGTTTGTGAATAGCGTGATCGTCACGGTTCCCTCCACGATTTTTCCGATCTTTATTGCCTTGTTCGCCGCCTATGCCTTTGCCTGGATGGACTTCAAAGGTCGCTATGCCATCTTCGCGATCCTGGTCGGACTGCAGGTTGTGCCTATCCAGATGACGCTGGTGCCTGTCTTGCGTATGTTCGCGGGACTGGGAATGAACGGCACCTTCCCGGCAGTGTGGTTGTTCCATACTGGTTTTGGGCTGCCTTATGCCATTTATATGCTGCGTAACTCGATGAGCAGCCTGCCCAAAGACTTGTTTGAGTCAGCTTATCTGGATGGCGCCAACCACTGGCAGGTCTTTAGCAGGATCGTTTTGCCGCTGACCATGCCGGCGATTGCTTCGCTGGCGATCTTCCAGTTTTTGTGGGTGTGGAACGACTTGCTGGTATCGCTGGTCTTCCTGGGTGGCAGCAAACCGGTGATGACTTACCAGATCAGCAACATGGTTTCATCGCTGGGTGCCGGCTGGCACCTGCTGACCGCCGCTGCGTTCCTGTCGATGCTGCTGCCGATGATCGTCTTCTTCGCGCTGCAAAAGTACTTCGTTCGCGGCATGATGGCAGGCGCGGTGAAGGGATAACTAAAATTGAACAATGTAGGGGAGACTTGTCATGGTCTCCCATTATCACGTCCACGGCATATGATTGCGGGCGGGCAGGGCAACCCGCCCCAACTGACAGTATGATAGTGGACGGCATGGCAACTCGCCCCTATAAACTAATCATCAGGAGAACAAATGACACAAAAAACACCATGGTACAAAGATGCCATTTTCATCGAGCTGAACACCCGCGCCTATAAGGACTCAAACGACGATGGCTGGGGCGACCTGACCGGACTTACCACCAAACTCGACTACCTCAAAGACCTTGGTGTCGACGCGGTTTGGCTGCTGCCGATCATGCCCTCTCCTTTGCGCGACGACGGCTACGATGTAAGCGATTTTTGTGACATTTTCCCCGCCTACGGTACCATGGACGATTTCAAGACCCTGGTCAACGAAGCCCACAAACGCGATTTGCGCATCGTCGTTGAGATTATCCCCAATCACACCTCAGACCAACACTTCTGGTTCCAGGCTTCGCGCGACCCCAACCACCCGGAACACGAAAAATATCGCGATTGGTACGTCTGGTCTGACACCGACCAAAAATACCTGGGCACACGCATCATCTTCACCGACACCGAAACCTCAAACTGGACCTTCGACCATCTGCGCGGGCAATATTTCTGGCATCGCTTCTATTCCACCCAACCTGATCTCAATTACGACAACGAAGAGGTGCAGCAAGCCATGCTGGATGTGGTCAAATTTTGGATCGACGCCGGCGCGGATGGGCTGCGCATTGACGCTCCGCCCTACCTGTTTGAGCGCGAGGGTACCAGCAGCGAAAATCTTCCCGAAACACATGCCTATTTGAAGCGCATGCGCAAATTCGTCGACGAATACAAGCCCGATACGCTCTTGCTCAGCGAAGCCAATATGTGGCCCGAAGACGTGATCGAATACTTCGGCGAGGGCGATGAAATGCACATGAATTTCCATTTTCCGCTGATGCCGCGCTTGTTTATGGCATTGGCGAAAGGCGATCGCACCCCCATCGAAGAGATTCTGGCGCGCACGCCCGAATTACCCGAGGGCTGCCAGTGGGGCACCTTTTTGCGTAATCATGACGAACTGACACTCGAGATGGTCACACCCGAGGAGCGCCAATGGATGTGGAAAACCTACGCGCCGAACCCCAAACAACGCATCAATCTCGGCATCCGCAGCCGGTTGGCGCCGTTGGTGGATAACGATCAGCGCAAGATTCTGCTGCTGCACTCGATGCTGCTCACCATGGTCGGATCACCGTTCCTCTACTACGGCGATGAGATCGGCATGGGCGACAACATTGATTTGTTCGATCGCAACGGTGTGCGCACGCCCATGCAGTGGGATTCGGGTATGAATGCTGGTTTTTCGGACGCCCTTGGAGAAAAATTGTATTCGCCCGTGATTGACGACCCGATTTATGGCTATCAGAAGGTCAATGTGGCTGCCCAGGAGGCTGACCCAAATTCGCTGCTGAACAAACTGCGCCACCTTATCGCGGTTCGTAAGCAGCACCCGGTTTTTGGCAGGGGCGATTTTAGCTGGCGTTCGTTTAGCTTTGAGACCAAGGCGGTGGTCGCCTACCAGCGCAGGTGGGAGGATATCCGCGTGGTGGTGTTGAATAACCTGCGTGACATGCCAATCAGGGGCTGGGTTCCTGAGACTGCTGATGAGTTTGTTGATCTTCTGACCGGTGAGCGGATTTTGCCGGGCGATTACACCCTGCCCTCATATGGTTACCTGTGGTTGCAGCCAGTGGGTGACAAAGCAAACCGCCCTTCGGGTCCCACCGCGTCGGTGCAAGGCGCATTGGGTTCGGATAGGTATTAAGCAAAACCCAGAGGAAAGTTACACGTACGTAGGGGCACTTGTTTACCACCCCCTCTCTGGGTGTTGTCATTCTGGTGGTTGGGTTTTGTCATTCTGAACGAAGTGAAGAATCTAACCCGTCCAACCGGTAAGATCCTTCGCTGAGCTCAGGATGACAGGCAGGGATCGGGAAATAGGGAAGAGGATATAATCATGTGGTCCTGTAGGGAACTGGCCTGCCTGTTCCTATCATGTGGTCTTGTAGAGAACTGGACCCGCCTATTCTGTTATGTTTGCATCGGAATGCCATTTATGTTGAGGCAGGCCTCAACACTACTTACTTTTGTCATCCTGAACGAAGTGATACGCAGTATACAGAGTAACGATCTAACCCGTCCAACCGGTAAGATCCTTCGCTGCGCTCAGGATGACAGGCAGGGATCGGGGAGCAGGGAGCAGGAAACGGGAAATTTGGTCTGCATTGGGGGGTGGGGCTGCACTATAATTAGGGCATTCATCATTATCCCAGGAGGTTTGCTTTGAAATCCGAAAGATCTGAAAAAATGAAGACGTTCAACTACTCGGTCGGGATGTTTGGCACGTCGATCCCGATCAATTTGCTTAAGACCTTTGCTTTTGCCTATTACGTGGACACGCTGGGGGTGACGACGGCGCAGTGGGCTTCGATTATGCTGATCTATACATTCATCGACGCGATCGACAACCTGGTATACGGCTATCTTTCTGACCGCACGCGCACGAAGTGGGGTCGGCGGCGACCGTGGCTGGTGATCGGCACGCCGCTGCTGGTTTTGGGGCTGATTATGTTTTATACCACGCCGGCGGGGCTGGAGGGCAACCAGCTCTACATCTACGCGATGCTGCTATATATCTTTACGGGCACGCTCGATTCGGTGATCAACGCGAATTACGGCGCGCTGTTCCCGGAGCTGTTCACGACCGACACGAGCCGCGCGAAAGCGAACGCGCTGCGTCAGGCGTTTCAGCTGGTGGCAATGATTATCAGCATCGCGCTGACACCGATGGTGGTGGAGGCGTTGGGCTGGTCGACCACGGCGATCGTCTATGGCGTTTTGGGGGGCGCGGTGATTTTGTATATGGCTTTGACCAGCAAGGAAAAGCCGGTGGCGGAGGACGAAAAGAAGCCGCAGCTGTGGGACAGTGTGAAAACGCTTTTGACCAACAAGAAGTTTTGGGTGGCGGGCGTAACCAACGCGTTTTACAGCGCGGGGATGTCGCTGGTTTTGGCGGGGCTGCCAATTTATGCCAAATATACGCTGGGCATCGGCAGCGGGCAGCAGTCGCTGTTGTTTGGCGGGGTCTTGCTGGTCGCGATCGGGGCGGTGGCGCTGTGGGCGAGTTGGGTGAAGAAATATGCGCTGGTGAAGGTTTGGCGCGGGGCGCTTGCGGCGTTGGCGATTTCCTATATTCCGATGTATTTTGCGAATAGTTTTGCGATGGCAATGGTGTGCGCGATGTTGGTGGGGTTTGGGTTTGCGGGGGTGATCACGACGATGGATTTGATCCAGGCGCGAATTATGGATGAGGACCAGGCGAAATACAATGTGCGCCGCGAGGGGATCATCAGCAACGCGCTGGGGTTTATGAACCGGCTGAACGGTTTGTTCACAAGCGTGGCATACGCGCTATTGGGGGTGATGTTTGGGTATGTTTCAGGTGATGTGCCTGGTCCGCAGCCAGACATGGCGGCGCGGTTTTTGTTGACAGTGTTTCCGTTTTTAATGGTGGTGCTGAGTTTGGGCGTTTCGTTTTTGTCGGATTTTGAGGTGGAGGGGAAGAGGGAGTAAGGAGTAGGGAATAGGGAACAGGGAATAGGGAATAGGGAGTAGGGAATAGGGAGCGGGTAGGAGGATGCGGCTGGGTTTTGTCATCCTGAACGAAGTGAAGGATCTTACCCTTCCAACCGATAAGATTCTTCGCAACTGAGGCTCAGAATGACAGAAAGGCTGTCATCCTGAACGAAGTGAAGGATCTTACCCGTCCAACCGACAAGATTCTTCGCAACTGAGGCTCAGAATGACAGAAAGGCTGTCATCCTGAACGAAGTGAAGGATCTTACCCGTCCAACCGATAAGATTCTTCGCAACTGAGGCTCAGAATGACAGGCAGGGAGCAGGGAGCAGGGAGCGGGGAGCGGGTAAGAGGACCCGGCTGGGTTTTGTCATCCTGATTCCATCTTGTCATCCTGAACGAAGTGAAGGATCTTACCCGTCCAACCGACAAGATTCTTCGCAACTGAGGCTCAGAATGACAGAAAGGCTGTCATCCTGAACGGAGTGAAGGATCTTACCCCTCCAGCCAATCAGATTCTTCGCAACTGAGGCTCAGAATGACAGGCAGGGAGCAGGATTTAAAAATAATTATTGCACAAGAAAAAGATCTATATTAAAGGAAGGAAGTATAAATGACACTGATACGCATCGATTATGTGCCGCAGAGTGTGGGGGTGAATTTGCCGCTCAACCTGATCCTACCGCGCGACTACGCGCAGGGCGGTGCCCCGCTGGCAGAGCGCAGGGTACTCTACCTTTTGCACGGGTTGTCAGACGACGCCTCGGGCTGGCAGCGTTACAGCAGCATCGAGACCATCGCGCGCGAGCATGGGCTGGTGGTGGTGATGCCCTCTGCCGGGCGCAGTTTTTATACCGATATGGTCAACGGGCAGGCTTATTTCAGCTATCTGACCGAGGAGCTGCCGTCTTTTCTGGCGGCGACGATGCAGATTTCGTCTGCCCGAGAGAAGACGCTGATTGCTGGTAATTCGATGGGCGGCTATGGCGCTTTCAAGGCGGCTTTTTTACGTCCGGATCTTTATTTTGCTGCCTGCAGCCTTTCCGGCGTCTTGGCGATCAACGCCCTGGCTTCTCCTGCGGATAAGATTGAGGATCAGAAGTTGATGCGCGAATTTGATATGATTTTCGGCGGGCTGAAGGATTTGCCCGGCAGCATGCACGACCCGATGGTCTGGCTGAGGCGGGCTGCCGAAAGCGGGGCAAAGCTGCCCAGGCTGAGCGCGGTGTGCGGGCTGGATGATGATCTGTTGCCGCTGAACCGGCTCTTCAACCAGGCAGCGATGTCTTTGGGGGTCAATGTGCAATATGCGGAGGCGCCCGGTCGGCACGATTGGTTTTTCTGGCAGGAGCAGATCAAGCGCTGGCTTGACGAGGTTTTGTAAAAAACGGTTTCGCGAGAGGGGGCTTGCTCCCTCCCGCAAACGGACCGCAAATGTTGCACACTTATTAAAGGAAGATAGCAGCCGGTTTACGGCTTTTCCATCTCGAGTTTGTATAATTCCTCAACTGCCAGTGAAATCTTGGTCACCGAGCTATCTTCCGACAGCGGGTAGGCAAAAAAGCTGTCTTCGAGCGTGCTGATGTCTACGCAGTCACGTTTTTTGTCAAGGTAATTAAATTCCACATGGATCGAATAGAGCGACTGGTTGGCTTTAACCACCTCAAACGGCTCACCCAGGTGGCTGCCCTTCAGCACCATGCCGTTCATGTCGTGCCTTAGCATGCCCCTGCCCAGGGGGACGAAACCGTTCGAACCGGGTAAATCGTCGATCAACACCTCCGACTCCATCGCGTAGGTGCCGGC
>Ga0209510_1001200_pt1 | contig 30511 bp, 14 predicted proteins | sample BiotimSIPDNA_FD_185749 | JGI IMG/M metagenome (GOLD analysis project Ga0209510, IMG submission 185749) | Anaerobic biogas reactor microbial communites from Washington, USA - Biogas_R1 time_0 SIP DNA (SPAdes) (version 2) | ecosystem: Engineered > Bioreactor > Anaerobic > Unclassified | place...
CATATCCCGTGCATCCTTCTTACCGGCAACCAGGTAGGCATCTCTGAGACCCGCAAAGGTCTTGTGTATGTTGTAGAGGGGCACCCACCTGCCGTTGAGACTGAATCCACCGGCATCTATCTTGCCTGCTGCAATCTCATCCCACACAGCCTTGCTGCCGGGAACTCCTCCGATATAACCGTTTCCGTTTGCCTGTTGACACCGTTTCAGTTCGGCGAGCATGTAATCCAGTCGCGATTCAATCTCACTATCACCAGTGGCAGCAAACATCTGCGCCAGGGCGGAGAGGTAATGTCCTCCGATATGACCGTCAAGACCGCTGTTCTCCCAGTTGGTGTAGCTCTCCGCCTTGGGCTGGAGTCCAGCCTCCCTGAGGAAGGGAGCAAGCAGACGATCGGCGTTCATTTCCAGGAGATAGTCTCTGTTCAAATCTTCAGCATGCTTGAAGGGGCTCTCCAACAACCTTACATCCTGCAGCCGGAAATAGTTTAGTTTTGAATTTTCCTGTGCCGTGGCGAACGTTGCACAAATAATTAGAAGTATGGAGATGTAAAAGTTTTTATTATTCATCTTGTTAAATTTTAATAGATTTCAATGTCCAGTGAGCTTCTCTGCGTCCTCCCGTTAGAATGCTGTTTTGATCGGACTTGTTTGTGGGTAATATCACTCACTCACTCAGCTCTTTTCTCTTGATCCTAATTACTGAAAGCGAGTAGGCCGGCAACTGGTAATCCAGCACTTCAGAGACGGTAATGGCCGATTCAGCCGGTGTTACGGATTTGTCGTCCAGATCACCGTTCATGACAATAAGGTTTGCTTCTTCACCCTGTGCAATATTCATCTTCGAGAGATCAATGGTTGAGGAGACATCTACCGGCAACAGATTCACCATCTTGATGATCAAGTCATTGGTTTCTGCATCCGTCACAAATGAAGATGCGATTCGTTTGCGAATATCTTCACGATTGTCTGACGCCACGATGAGGCTTGAATAATATTCATTGCCCGCATGATTTCCGAACAGCTTCTGTACATGATAACCGACAGTGGGTTTCACTTCACTGTTGTTGAAGTATATCAGATCGGGATTCCATTGCGTGTTGCCTTCTTTCGCCAACAGAGGGGCGTAGGAGGTCATTTCCACGATATCACCGTTGCGTTCCACATTGATCAGGTGGAGTGCTTCGCTGAGGGCCGTTTCCAGGTTGTTATGGCGGCCGGGCACATGCGCTGCATATTCACCCAGATATACTTTTGCTTTTGTCCGGTCGTACCGGTCGTAATAGTCCTGGTTGTTGAGGTACCAGCCGGGCGGTTGGTAATAATGCTCATCCACCAGTTCCACTCCCAGTTCGGTTGTCAGCTTCCACCCTTCGGTGTAATCAGAACCTTCGCTGAAAGGCCCTGCGGTACCAATCACTGTAATCTCGGGATAGTGCTTCCTGATGGCGTCGTATATCATCCTGAACCGTTCAGTGAAGATGTCGGAGATCAAATCTTCGTTCCCCACACCGATGTATTTCAGGTTGAAAGGTTCCGGATGTCCTGCCTCTGCTCGTTTCTTACCCCATTCCGATTTTGCATCGCCGTTGGCATACTCGATCAGGTTGAGGATCGATTGGATGTAAACATCCATCTCCTCCATGGGAATCCCTCCCTGTTGTCCCCCAATTACACAACCATGGTGAGCCGAGTTCTGACAGGGAACGCCTGCTGCAACCACCGGAATTGGTTCGGCTCCAATGTCTTCACAGAACTGGAAATACTCAAAATATCCCAATCCGAACGACTGGTGGTAGCCCCAGAGGTTGCGTTGTGGCTTGCGTGCTTCAAGGGGACCGATTGTGTTTTCCCAGCGATAGATGTTGCCGATGCCGTCGCCGTGCGCCACGCAGCCTCCGGGGAAGCGCATGAACCGCGGTTTGAGGTCGGCCAACGTTTGTGCCAGGTCAGCCCGCATTCCGTTCTTACGTCCTTTGAATGTATTTTGAGGAAACAATGAGATCATGTCGAGCTCAACTCTTCCTGTTTGCTGGGGCAGTAACTCAATGCGCGCATCGGGTGCAGTTGCGGAAACGGTGATCACCGCCTTCATTTTTTTCCATTTGTTGCCAATGCGACCTGTGGTTGTCTCACCATAGATTTCACCGTTCTTGCCGGTAAGGCGCACCTTGACAGGGCCTCTTTTTTTCTCCGGGCTCCGGGCAAAGAGTGACAAGTCATATTTCTCTCCCGCCTTGACCGGTATCCCGTTGAATCCATCGTTGATCAGTGCAACCCCATTATGCTCAATCTCCAGCACTGCGTAGTGGGGGTTGTTGGGGTGGATGGGAGAGAGGGAGTCGATATGAAATGCATCCATATGGGTTGAGGACCAGGCATAGCGGTTGTTCCAGGTTTTATCATTTCCCTCCTTGTCGCTCAACGAATATTCAAATCCGCGGTTTTGTACCAGTTCCGCATAGAGGCCGCCGTCAGCAGCATAGTTGATGTCTTCATAGAAGATGCCAATCAACAGGTCACTGATCGATTTCTTCTCCTTGCTGTCAGGTGTAATGTTGACGGTAATTGGATTGCGAAACTGATCGGGGTTCATGGCTACCCTCTCACTGTTCAGCAACTGCTTATATGCAGTTTCCCTTTGTGAGCTGAAAAGCCGGTTGACCTCTTTCCATGATACCCGGTGAACCGTCCCTTTCTTCACTGCACCTCCGATTGTGAGTTCACTCCTGTTGTCAGGATGCTTATCCAGACCGGTTGCGGGAGAGAAGTGTCTGAAATCGTTGGTGAAGCTTTTGAAGAGCCCTTCGGTGGGATTATCACTCTGCCAGATGATGTGAAACCCATTTTTGTATGGATCGTATGCGATCTCAGGGTTCAGGCAGTTTCCTCCGGCCATCAGTACCGGGTATGATTGCGGCTTCCAGTAAACAAGATCGGAGGAGACCGTATGGGCTACAGCGCCATCTTCGTGGTTCAGACTCCAGGTGCAATGCCACTCTCCATTGGGTGCACGGTAGAGGTAGGGATTGTACATTCTTTTCTGTGACCCCCACCTGCCGTAATCCGATCTCAGAAAGGTGTGGTGATGACCGATGGCATTCCATTGCAGTTTGTCGATGCTCCAGGCAAAGTAAAGACCGCTCCCGTTCTCTTCGCCGTAGGCGAAGAGATAGGCTGAGTCGGGTTCATTTGCATACAGATTCTTCTCTGTCGGTAGAACAAACAGGAGTGTTGTAATGAAAACCGGCAAGAAAAATTTTTTCATGATCGATTGATTAGGATGGGTTCAGTTTCTCTTCCGTGAATCTTCCCAATTGTTGGTATTTCTTGTATATTTCGCTGTAGAGCGCATGATTCTCTTTGTTGGGGTGGTAAGTAGTGACAAAGCCCTGCCCCATGGCATCCTGTGCCTCTTCCACTTTTTGGTAGATACCTGCCACCACAGCACCAAACATGGCGCTTCCGAAGGCGCACGACTGTTCCGTACGGGCCACCTTGATAGACATGCCCAGCACGTCGGCCATGGTTTGCATCACAAAAGGAGATTTCAGGGAGATACCTCCAATGCCCACTACCTGTTTGATCTCAACGCCGTTTTCGAGGATGCGGTCCACGATGGCTTTCGAACCAAAAGCGGTGGCCTCAACCAGCGCGCGGAAGATCAGTGGTGCGGAACTGCCAAGTGTCAATCCAGTGATGGTACCCTGCAAAAGTTGGTTCGCATCGGGTGTACGGCGGCCGTTCATCCAGTCGGTGGCCAATATGGTGCTCTCGCTCACCGGTACCTTCTCTGCCTCTTTTGTCAATGCGGGGATGATGGCATCAGCAGCTTCGTCGATCAGCTTCTCCCTTGTTTCAGCATCGATCAATTCACTTTTGCCGATGATGTTGTGAAGTGGCCACTCGATCAACCGTTTAAACCAGGCATAAATATCCCCAAAGCCGGACTGACCAGCTTCCAGGCCTATCATGCCGGGGATGACTGATCCGTCCACCTGACCACAGATGCCGGGGACCAGCTTATCACCCATCTCTTCGTAGGGAACGGCCATGATGTCGCAGGTGGAGGTGCCTATCACGCGGACGAAATCACCCGGTTTGATCTCTACCCCCACGGCACCCATGTGACAGTCGAAAGCACCCACTGCAACTGCTACATTTGTGGTGAGTCCCAATCTGTTAGCCCACTCTTCGGTGAGGTAACCCACCATGGTGTTGCTCGGGTGGGTATTGCGGTACAGGCGTGAGCGATAACCAGCCAGCAAGGGGTCGAGAGTTGTGAGGAATTCCTCTGAAGGCAATCCCTCCCAGCTTTCGTGCCACATGGCCTTGTGACCGGCTGCGCAACGGCTTCTGGGCATGGTCTCCGGTTTTGTGTTGCCTGTGATTATGCCCGGGAGCCAGTCGCAATGTTCTACCCATGAGTAGGCTGTTTTGCGTACTGCTTCATCCTCTCTCAGGATGTGCAGCATTTTGGCCCAAACCCATTCAGAGGAGTAGATGCCTCCCTCGAATGCGGTATAATCGATTTCCCATTGCTTTGCCAGTTTGTTGATTTCGTCAGCCTCCTTGATCGCAGTATGGTCTTTCCAGAGTACGAACATGGCATTGGGGTTCTCGGCAAATGCTGGTAGCAGAGCCAGGGGAGTACCCTGTTCATCTGTCAACACAGGAGTGGAGCCGGTGGTGTCGAATCCCATGCCCACTACCTTTTCAGCTACACCCTCGGGTGATTTAGAGAGTGCTTCGCGGATGCTTTCCTCCAGCACTTCAATATAGTCGAGAGGGTGCTGCCGATACCTGTTGCTACGAGGGTCGCAGTAGCTCCCTTTCATCCAGCGGGGGTAATATTTTACCGATGAAGCGATCTCATTGCCATTGGCTGCATCAACGATGATGGCGCGGCAGGAATCGGATCCATAATCGAGTCCTATTACATATTTACTCATACTCTTTTTTAAATTATGTTATTCGTTATCAGATGTTTTGTTTTTTGAAACAGTTTTTGTTCCTGTTGAGAAAAACTACACAGCACAATTGCTTTTCAGTAAATCTCATCCATTAGTTGCGGCCACTGTTCCTCCGTCCAAGAAAGACGGATGATGCGGAGTTTTGAACGCCCCTCATCGTTGGCATCGTAACCATGGAAAAGCAGATAATCATTGTCATAAGCACTGGCTATTCCATTGTGACCCACTCCGAGCCATTGCTCATTGCCCTCCATCAGGATAGTGCCACCTCCGAACAACAACTCTTTTCCATCTTTGTCCAGGTAGGGCCCCTCAATTTTGTGGGAGCGTCCGTAAATCATCTTGTAGGTGCTTTCTACCCCTTTACAACAGTAGTCTATGGATGCAAAGAGGTAATAGAAATCACCTCTTTTCACCACAAATGGAGCTTCAATCGCATTTCCACCTGCATCCACCGGGTTGTTGTCAATAGCCGGTGGGTTCTCCGGTGATCTTGTCAACTTTCGTGAAGCGATTGTTACCGGCACTTCTCCGGGAGAGGGGGCGGTGAGCTCATTGTTAAGACGTACCATTTGCAATCCGTCCCAGAAAGAACCGTAAAAAAGAAAAGGTCGTCCCTCTTCATCGAAGATCAGGTTGGGGTCAATGGCATTCCAATTGTCTTTACCCGGTGTGGAGCAGATCACAGCCCCGTGATCCACCCATTTAAAAGCGGGGTCTTCGGGGTGTAGTGTCTTGTTGGTCACGAGACCGATGCAGGATGTGTTTTTTCCGAACGCAGAGACCGAGTAGAAAAGGTAGTACTGACCGTTGTGGTAACTGATATCGGGAGCCCAGATATGTCCCTTGAATGAGTGGATATCGCTTACGGCCCATTGTGGGGCGTCATGAAAGACTGGCTTCTCCCGTTTCCAGTTTTTCATATCGGTTGAGGACGAAACACCTATACCCCATCCGGTGTGGAAGAGGTAATAGGTGCTATCCTGCCTGATCATCACCGGATCGTGTACTCCAATTCTATTCTTAGGGTCATCTGCAGCAGTTCCCTGCTGGCAAATCAGGAGAAAAAGCAGGGATGAGACAAATAATAGAGATCTTTTCATCGGTTCCGGTTGATAAGCGTGTTTACTGTAGTGATTTGTTCAGCAGAAAGTATACTTCGTTCACCCTGAGTTCAAATTTGAAGTTTTTGATGGTGGTGTCCTTGTCGATGGTTACCAGTTCAATGCCGGCGATGTCGGCATAATCTTCAAAATACTCGTTGGTGAGGGCATAGCTGAATGCTGAATGGTGTGTACCGCCTGCATAGATCCAGGCTGCAGCTCCGATCTCCAGGTTCGGCTGTGGGATCCAGAGAGAGCTGGCCACCGGCAGTTTCGGTAATGCCGCTTCCGGTTCCAGTACATCCACATTGTTGACCACCATGCGGAAGCGGTTGCCCATATCGATGATTGTGGAAGCGATACCGGTGCCGGGGTCGGCAGTGAATACCAGTCGTGCCGGATCGGCTTTGCCGCCAATACCTAAGGGGTGTACCTCCAGACGGGGCTTTTGTGAGGTGATATCGGGCGATATTTCCAGCATGTGTGATTGCAGGATGGCGCTTTTTTCACCCTTGAAGTGGTAGGTGTAATCTTCCAGGAAGGAGCATCCGCCCTTCAATCCTCTCGACATCACCCAAATGGTACGCAGCAGTGCTGCTGTCTTCCAGTCACCTTCTGCTCCGAATCCGTAGCCCTCAGCCATCAGGCGTTGGCTGGCCAGTCCCGGGAGCTGATTCAAACCGTGAAGGGCATCGAAGTTGGTGGTAAACGCTTTGGCGTTCTTGTCCTTCAGAAAACGGCGCAGCGCAATCTCAATGCGTGCCGCTTCACGTACCTGACCATGGTCCTTGGCTCCTTTTTTGCAGTTGTCGGCAAAGTTGTAGAGTTGTTCAAATTCTGCAACAAGCAGATCTACATCCTCTTCAGTCACTTTGTCCTGGTAGGCCACCAGGTCGCCGATGGAGTAGTAGTCCACATGGTATCCCAGCCGAAGTTCTGCCTCCAGACGATCGCCATCGGTCACCGCTACGTTGTTCATGTTGTCACCGAAACGTACGATCACCATATCCTGGGCATCTGCCCATGCTGCTGCCACGCGCATCCAGACGGCAATTCGTTCCTGCACGTTTTGCTCGGACCAGTGGCCCACAACCACTTTTCGGTTCTTGCGCATGCGGGTGACCATGTGGCCAAACTCGCGGTCGCCGTGAGCAGACTGGTTCAGGTTCATGAAGTCCATATCGATCTCACTCCAGGGGATCTCCTTGTTGAACTGGGTGTGCAGGTGAAGTAGCGGCTTGTTGTAGTTCTGCAATCCCTTGATCCACATCTTTGCCGGTGAGAAGGTGTGCATCCAGGTGATGATGCCGATACAGTGTGCATCACTGTTTGCTTCCTTGAAGATTTTCTCTACTTCCGGGGATGAGTTGGCAGTGCCCTTGTAGACTACTTTCACCGGGAGTGTCCCAGCTTCATTGAGTTGTTTCACGATCTCTTCCGAGTGTGCATTCACGGTCACCACCGCATCCCCTCCGTAAAGGAGCTGTGCCCCGGTGACAAACCATACTTCCTGTTTGTTGAAGAATTCCATATTGTTTATTTTGTTGTTGATATTCGTTGTTGCTTATTTTTGTCCGTAGTAGGCATTGGGCCCATGCTTGCGTGAGAAATGTTTTTCAATGAGCCATGAATTCATGGTGAGCTGTGGGTTCACCTGGCGGGATATGAAGGCCATCTTGGCCACCTGCTCCATCACCACGGCATTGTGCACTGCGTCATGCGGATCTTTACCCCAGGCAAACGGTCCGTGATTTTTCACCAGTACACCCGGTATATGGGCAGGGTTAAGCCCTTTGAAACGCTCGATGATTACGGTGCCGGTATCTTTCTCATAATTACCCATGATCTCATCTTTTGTCATGTCACGTGTGCAGGGAATGTCATCGCTGAAATAGTCGGCATGAGTGGTGCCGATATTGGGGATGTCACAACCTGCCTGTGCCCAAGCAGTGGCGTAGGTGGAGTGGGTGTGTACCACACCCCCTGTTTCCGGGAATGCCTTGTAGAGTTCCAGGTGGGTGGCGGTATCGGAGGAGGGTTTATATTTACCCTCCACCCTGTTACCTTCCATATCCACCACGACCATATCTTCAGCTGTCATCTGATCATAGGAGACCCCTGATGGTTTGATAACTACCAACCCACGTTCCCGGTCGATCCCACTCACGTTGCCCCAAGTGAAAATAACCAAGCCATGATTCACCAGATCGATGTTGGCACGGAATACTTGTTGTTTCAGTTCTTCTATACTCATGTTTAAAATTATTGTAATTCAAGCATCACCACTGACTTCGACGGCAACAGGATCGAGAGGTTACCGTTTTTCAGGGTTGCTCCCTTGAAGTCGGTAACACTTACATTGTTGGGTTGTTCAAATGAGTTGTAATCATTGATTTTTGCTGAAGTGAGCATCTGACCACTCACTTTTTTTACCGATGCTCCAATCAGTTGTGTGCTTATTTGTTGTTCGTTGTTGGGATCTGCATTCACCAGTGTGATGTGGATCTTGCCATTCTCATCTTTTGAAGCAGAAACGCTGACTGCATCAATCTCCCTGTTACCCTGACGATATTTGGTGCTGGTAAAAGAGATGGGTAGAAGGGTTGCATTCTGATGTACCTTGTAGAGATAAAATACCCAGTAGGTAGGTGTGCGCAACATCTTATCCTCATCGGTCAATATCACAGCCTGCAGCACGTTCACTGTTTGCGCCAGGTTGGCCATCTGCACGCGGTCGCTGTGTGCGTTGAAGATGTTGAGGTTGATTCCGGCTACGATGGCATCGCGAAGGGTGTTCTGCTGATAAAGGAAACCGGGGTTGGTGCCTGGCTCCACGTTGTACCAGGTACCCCACTCGTCAATGATCATGCCCACTCTTTTCTGCGGATCGTAGCGATCCATAATGGCGCCATGCTTGGTGATCAGCTCATCCATAAAGAGAGTCTTCTCGATGGTAGTGAAATATTCTGCTTCATCAAATTGTAGTGCTGACCCTTTGTCGCTCCAGTCTCTCGGAACGGTATAGTAGTGGAGTGAGAGACCCTGCATGTGACGTCCGGCATTCTTCATTACTGTTTCAGTCCAGTTGTAATCACCCCCGTTGGCACCACAAGCGATTTTGTATACCCGGTTGTCGCCATAGTTTCTGGCGAAAGTGGCAAAATGGCGATAGAGGTTGGCGTAGTAATCGGGTTCCATGTTGCCACCACAACCCCAGCTTTCGTTGCCGATACCCCAGAATTTCACCTTCCAGGGCTCTTCACGACCATTTTGGCGACGCAAGTTAGCCATGGGGCTCTCACCATCGAATGTGACATACTCAACCCATTTCGACATCTCTTCCACCGTGCCGCTGCCTACGTTGGCGCTGATGTATGGCTCGGTGCCCAGCTGTTCACAAAGGTCGAGGAACTCATGGGTGCCGAAGCTGTTGTCTTCTACTACTCCCCCCCAATGGGTGTTGACCATCTTGGGCCTTTGATCACGTGGTCCGATGCCGTCCATCCAGTGGTACTCGTCGGCAAAGCAACCTCCCGGCCATCGCAGGTTGGGAATCTGGATCTCTTTCAACGCATCCACCACATCGTTGCGGATGCCTCGGGTGTTGGGTGTGGAGGAATCTTCACCCACCCAGTATCCGCCGTAAATACATCGTCCGAGATGTTCGGAGAAATGGCCGTAGATGTGACGGTTGATGGTGTTTACTCCCCGGTCGGCTTCAATGACCAGCCTGTTCTGTGCATTAAGGGCAGTGCTGCCGATTAGCAGCAGTGCAAAAATCTGGAATGTTCTTTTCAGTTTCATGGGTCTCAGTTTATCATAAATGTTTAAATACTATTGGTATGTAACGGTAAATCAGCATCTCCCCTAATCGATTAAACTTTTTGGCTCAAAAGGTAAATAATGAGTGTAAAGTTAATACTTATTTTTCTTACATCCTATATTCCTGTCAATTTGTTGCGATGAATCCACCCCCTGGTTGGACTGTCACAATTAAATCTCCGTTGTTTGAAATTTGCTGTTGCCTGAGTTGCGGAGCTCTGTCTCTTTTGTCGGAATAAAAAGAAACATTGTGACCCGCCAACATCGGAAGGCTGACAGAGATTATTTTTTCATCCTTCTCTGCATTGATGCCTGCCACATACCACTTCTCACCATGACGTCTGGCCAACACCACATATTTGCCGGGATAACCGTCAATGAAAATAGTCTCATCCCAGAGGGTAGGGACCGCTTTCATAAAGTCAATCACAAAGGATGGTTGATCTGTGAGGTTGTTGGGAGTGATGCCGAAGTTCTGAATGGGTGTCTGGAACAATATGGATGTTGCCAGCTGGAAGATTTCGGTAGTGCGACGAATCGAGCCTCCGTCATTGTCCCTGTTGTGGCGTTTGTTGAGCAATACCGGTCCGAAGTCCATCGATGCGACACTGTTGCGAATAAAGGGATGTAGCGTTGCGTTAAAGGCTTCCTGGTCGTTGGCATTCTGGGTGAAGATCAGGTTTTCAGATGCGAGTACTGCCTCGCTGCCAGCGAAATTGGGGTACATCCGTTCCCATCCTCGTGGGAGGGTACAGCCGTGAAAGATAACGGTAAGACCGTAATCGTTGGCGTCAGACAAGATCTCTTCATACAGTTTCATTGTTTCCTGTTTGTCACCACCAAAAAAGTCGACCTTGATTCCCTTCACACCGATGCTTTGCATCCAAGCCATCTCCTTTTTGCGGGCAACAGATCCGTTCATGCGGTTCTTGGGTCCCTGGGGGGCATCGCTCCAGTATCCGTTTGAGTTGTACCAAAGTGCGATACCTACATTTTTGGAGGCAGCGTATCGGGCCAGTTCTTCGATCTTTTCACGTCCGATGCGGCTGTCCCACCAGTTGTCGATCAGTACCAGCTCATAACCCATCTCTGCAGATAGGTTGATATACGTTTTCTGATCATCAAAATTGATGCTGCCATCCTGCCACAGGAGCCAGCTCCAGGTAGATCGTCCAAAGCTGTATTCTCTTGAAGGTTCATAGCGTGGTTCCACCAGGTCGGTAGCTATGGTTGTTTCCACGATGGGCTTCAGGTTGTCGCCTACAGTAATGGTACGCCAGGGAGTCTCCCCCGGGAGCGGGATCGCCGGATTGGCGCTGCCAATGCCATTGTTTTCACCCTCCTCGGGGTAGCTGATGGTGTAGAGTCCGTCAGCTGTTCCCTCACTCAGTTTTGCTCCGCAATAACGACTGTCGACACCCGTCTCGGACAACAATACCCAACCGTTGTCACCTACGTGGAACAAACCGGGAAAAGTGTAGCCGATGCCATAACGGGAGGGGGTTCCTACCGGTTCATCCGGCACATACTCCTCTTCATAGCTCGGTTTCGTTTGCATCCAGCCAATCATGGGTGTTGCTTGTGGTGTCAGGAAAGTAGTTGTAAAAGAGGGGAAGTTAAAACCGGAGAACTCTTTCTCCACGATGCAGCGGGCCGTTTCACCGTTTTGTGCCAGTTTGTAACGGAAGGCAATGTTGTTGTTGCTCACCCGGAAGATGATGCTGAACAGCTCTTCTTGAGCTGTCTCAAGGGTAAAGGTCACTTCGTTGGCGAGGTATTCAATCCTGCTTTTTTTGCTTTTTGGTTCGTAATATGAATTATGAATTGTTTGCTCATTGGTTTCAAACAGCTTCAGGTTGCGGCTGAAATCACTGATGTTGGTGATCAGCCCCAGGGGCGATTCCTCCAGGATTATTTTATCCTTGTATTGGACACTGTAGGCTGGGGTCCCATTGTGTAATGTCATGTTTACCACCAGTAAACCATCGGGGCTGCTGATTTTCCGGTTTTCCGAAGAGAGCGGCATCAGCAAAGAGAGAAGCAGGAGACTCAATACAATTCTTTTCATCAACAATCAATTTATAAATTTAAAAAAGTATCACACTTGTGATAAAATATTCGTTAAGTGAAGATAATCAATTTATTATTTTTTTTTACCCCAGTAAGTAGCATTCAAGTTTTTTTCGGTTCCTGCATAAACCAATGTAACTCTTCGGGGATTGGCTTCCCAATCAACTTCACGTTCAACACAGACAACAACATTTCCCAGAATTAGTTGTTTTTTTGCTTGGTTGTAACTCCAATTGCCAGTGAGTGCACCCGACATGGTGCCATTGGAATGGAGTGTTAAAGCAGTGGCAGTGTTTTGTTGTCCGTACTTGTATTCCAGTTTAATATGTTCCCAACTTCCCACTAGAGAGTCTTTGGTGATTGTTCCATAATCGGGTACTGCAGCATACCGTTGTGGCAATGCGATTGGCCACAGGTTATCCGGATCACTAGGTGAAGCCGGGCACCATACAATGCGGCGTACATGCCCCATCATGATCGCATTGGAGTATGCATTGCCACCAACGTTTGCAGGCAACCTTCCTTGAGACATGTAGAACCATTCGTTGCTATTCTCTTTTTTAAAAACCGCACAATGAGAAATGCCTACCCATCCTGAGCTAAGATTGAATTTGTATGGATGGGTCACAATAGGGTAGGTGTCCCCCCTACCATTGGTGAAGTTGCGCCCAGTGATGTCCAGGTATGGGCCTTCAATCTTTTCACTTCTTACAACTCTTGTGTTATAAGGGACATCGAGTCCGTCGTATGCCAGAAACAGATAATAGAAACCATCCTTGTAAATAATCTCTGGTGCTTCACTCCCCTGCCAGCGAGATGCAGCAGTACGTGTGCCGATTCTCACGCCATAGCGAGTCGTCAGGTTATCTGCACTATCAGCGTAAGGCTCGCCCAGCTTGTTGACAGGTTTGCCAGTGTTCGCGTCAACTTCCAATAGAGCGAACCCGCTGTGCCACGATCCGTGGATAAGGTAATGTTTCCCTTCTGGTGTCACGATGTAGGTAGGGTCTATGGCATTGTAGTAAAAGTAAGCGTCCCAATTGGAGAGACTGGTACGACTGAAATCTTTGCCGCGATCGGATGAGGAGGTGGTCACAAAACCCTTATCGGTCCATTTTGCACCAGCAGGATCAGTCGACTCACACATGCCTATAAAAGCACGTTCCACCCAGCTACCGTCGAAGTTGGCGGCGGTATTCGATTTTCCTGTTTTGATGTAGTTGTCAATAATGATGCTGTAGTACATTCGCAGGATATCTTGTCCTCCTACATTGACTTTGCGAACAACAGGTGCCCAGTAGCCATAATTGATATTCTCCTTGGCGATAGCATCAAGTCCCATTCTTGTGCGAATTGCGTTCAGCGAGTCTGCCACCCATGCTGGCGCATCGTAAAAGGGACCTCCTACCCAATCCCAGTTTACCAGATCTGCAGAACGTTTTCCCTGAAAATGGCCGTGCCCCTCGTGTTCATTTCCGTAGGAGGCATCTGTGCCGTACATATAGTAATAACCGTTGTAATAAGCAACAGATGGATCATGAACGTTGGCTAGGTTCCATTGACTTCGTTTCGACCAGGAAGCTATCGCGGAATAATCGTCAGAATATGTAGGGATGGTCCAGCCAGTTTCATCTCCGGGATCAGGTTTCTCTTCTTCGGGTTCAATAACATCTTCCTTACTGCAACCTGCCAGCAGTTGTGAAAGAAATCCGATGAATAAAAACAGTAAATACTTGGATCTCATCTCATCAATGTTTTAAGTTAGAGACTTCCTTATCAACATACAAAGATTGAAGTCAATAAGGAAGTCTCTAAATTAGTAAAAATAATTTTAATTTACAACTGGGCGGATATTCCACTTTTCTTTAAAAGCAGGTCCGTTGTCTTCGTTTTTGTTTGCAGAGTTTCCTACAAGATTTGGGTTGTCGTTTAGGGTAGATTGAAAGATCGGGAAATATTCATGCCCCTTGTAGTAGTAATTGAATGATGAATCGTCAGCAGTCTCGGCAGTGAGTTCCTCAGTTGAGGCTGTGCCGTCACGCTTATAATATCCATGTTCTACCAGCTGATTCAATCGACCCTGGTCATAAAAGAAGCCCCAGCGAATCAGGTCAATACCACGTCCGTTTTCGCATCCGAATTCCTTCGGACGTTCAACATTGGCAATCTGTTCGAATAGGTGGTCTGCTGTGGGGAAATCTGAAAGTTTGAGATCTTCCAATGCTACACGACGACGTACCTGGTTGATGTAATCGATTGCCGTTTGGGTGGGACCATTGATCTCATTTTCACATTCTGCAGCGCGTAGTAACACATCACTATAACGCATCAGACGAAGGTTTACACCACAGTGCAATCCGTTTGTGATTGAGCTATAGATATTGTTTCTTGCATTTGTAAACTTTGCGATTGAAATACCACCTTGGGAATTGTTCGACAAAGGTGTTTTGGTAATTTCATTCATATAAACAATATTGCTGCGGGGATCACCATTCGGATAGGCAGCTGTTTTCTGATCTGAATAGGTGCTGTATTCTGGCTCATATGTTACCAGCGTCCAGTATAAACGTGGGTCGAGACGACCATCGGTGGAATTCTCTTTTTTGAAAAGGTTATACAACCATGGTGAACCGGCAAGGTCTCCCCAGCTTCCCAGTTCCTGTGATGCGTAATTACTTTCCACAGCATGTCCCTGTGTTGCTTGTGAACTGATGTTCACTGGTGTCCACTCTTCATCGGTACCACCTGTTCCATAATCCAGAAATTGCACTTCGAAAAGGCTTTCCACATTATTCTCATAAAGTGCTCCTTCCCTGAAGTTGTCACCATAATCAGCTGTTAGTGCATAATGTCCATACTTGCCGGCGATAATCTCTTTCAGGATTGTATATGCTTCAGCAAATTTATGACGGAACATCAAAGCACGAGCCATATATCCGGCTGCTGCACCCGATGTGGCACGTCCCTTAGCCCATTCGCCACCTTTATCACGTGATGGGAGCATTCCCATTGCCAAGGAGAGATCTGCCTCAATCTGATCAAATACTTCATCCTGTGTATTGTTGGATGCATACATGGTGTTGATGTCGGAGTAGGAAGCGTAATCGGTGATCAACGGAACAGTCTGGTAATAGGTGGAGAGGTGATAGTATGCCAAAGATCTGAGAAAAAGAGCCTGTCCTGCAATCTGATTGTAAGATTCCTGCGACATGTTTACAGCATCCACTTTTGACAATACAAAATTTGTGCGGTTCACCACATGATACCAGTCGCGCCAGATCCACTGGTCACCAATCTCAATTGTACCAGGGGAGTTGAGGTTGTCATACTCCAGATACCACTGTTGAGATGAGTTCCATACTTCATCTCCACGAACAGCATCCATGGTATAGCCTACACGGGCAAAAGAACCTTCGAGACGGATACGATTGTAACAGGAAATGATGGCTTCCTGCAATTCAGACTCCGAATCGCCAAAATCGTAAGTTGTCTGGTTGTTGGGATTTTCCACATTCAGTTGGTCGTTGCAGGCTGTCAAGCCTCCAATCAGGGCCAATGTTAAAAGGATGATATTGAAATTTTTCATACAATTGTCTTATTTAGATTTCAGTATTAGAAAGAAAAGTTTACACCAAACATCACGGTGCGTGGAGTTGGATAGGAAGAATAGTTATAACCGGGTGTAAAAGTGCCACCGGCGAAATCCACATTATAACCCCTGTATTTGCTCAGTGTCGCCAAATTCTGCGCTGTTGCATAGATCCGTACATTGTTTAGATAACCATTAAACCATTTATCAGGGAAATTATAGCCCAATGTGATATTGGCAATCTTAAGATAGGTTGCATCTTGCAGGAAGCGTTCGCTGAACATGTCGTTTGTGATTGAGCCCGCTGATTTATATGCAACACGCGGAATATCTGTATTCATGTTGTCTAGTGTCCAGGCATTCAACATATCCACACTCTTATTGAGCATACCGTAAGAGCTTCGCAAGGTCACGTCAACAAAGTCAACAACCTTAAAGCCTGCCGCACCATAGGTTGACATGCTGAGGTCAAGACCTTTCCATTCTACACGTGCATTCAATCCGAAATGTACTTTTGGAATACCACTACCTAGGAAGGTCTGGTCTTCGTTGGTGATTTCACCATCGTTATTGAGGTCGCCATAAGCCACATCGCCAGGTTGTGCTCCGGGTTGGTTGATGTACATTCCTTCACCGTTTACACGGGTATCAATCTCCTCCTGCGACTGGAAGATACCTTCATAGACATATCCGTAGAATGAGCCTACTTCACGACCTACCTCTGTGCGGCTGTAACTGTCGTTACGCGGTTCTCCTGATACGCCGAGTTTTGTAACCTTGTTGCTAAGAGTAGAAAAGTTGGCAGTGACATCATACCTGAAATCGTTGTATTGGTTACGGTAGGTTAATAAAAACTCCAGACCCGAGTTAACCATGGTTGCTGCATTCATTGTGACTGTAGCATTGGTAGCACCTGCATTTGCTGGTACTGCAACACTATATAGCAAATCTTCTGAAGTTGCTTTGTACCAGTCAACATTCAATTCCAGTTTGTTATTGAACATTGCCAGGTCAAGACCAATATCGAGCATTTTCTTCTTCTCCCAGCGAATTGCAGTATTTACGTAGTTTGAAATAGCTGAACCGGTAACTTTGTTATTTCCGAAGCTATAGGTGTAATCTCCTCTCGCCATGATATCCATGTACTGGTATTCACCAATGTTCTCATTTCCCAGTTCGCCATAACTACCACGTAGTTTCAGCAGGTTGATGATGGTGGGATCTACCGGAAAGAAGTTCTCACGTTCAATACGCCATCCAGCTGATACAGATGGGAACCAACCCCAACGATCGTTAGAGGAAAGACGACTGGAACCATCACGACGTACAGTTGCGGAGAGAAGATACTTCTCATCAAAATTGTAGTTGACACGTCCGATGTAGGAGGCAAGCACGTGTTCACTTTCAAAGCTTGTTGCGGATGTTTCCTCTGCATTATTCACTTGCAGGTAATATGGTTCAGGCAAGTTAACCCCTTTGCCGGTAAGCGTATGATACAGTTCTCGTTGGAAGGTTTGACCAAGCACCACGTTAAGATGATTTTTTCCAAATTTCCCATCATAAGTCAACAGATTTTCCGCCAACGCATCGCTGTAATTACGATATCCCTGTGACAGAGTCTCATTGCTTTTTGAAAGGTAATTGGTTGTACTCTGAATAAAAGCAGGAACAAAAGTGAAATCCTTTGCAAAGGTCTTGCTGTAGGAGAGGTTCAGTTTATAATTGAACGTGTGATTTTTACTTTCACGCCCAACCATGTCAATGAAATCAACTGTTGCAGATCCTGAAGCTACAATTCGGTCAACGACTGCGTTCCTTTCCAACAGACTGTTGGTGAGCAGCACGTTCGTTACACGCAAATCACCATGTACATCGTCATAGTAGGTGCCATATCCGTAAGAGTCATAGCTGTATTGAGATGCAGATGAGATTTTATCATCGAGCACCCAGGTTGATTCGTCATAAGCCTTGATGGTAGGAGGCAAAAGCAGCGCCGATGCCATTACTGGATATTGCGCTCCGTAGAGACCTTGTACATACTCGTTGGCATTGCTCAGTGCCATATTATCCTGATCGCTGTGGCTATAGACAATGTTCGTCTGAAGCTTGACGAACTTTGCATCCATGGTATTGTTGATACGTGCGGTGTAGCGTTCGAAGTTAGGTCCGGCTCCCACCATTGTACCCTCCTGTTTAAAATAGTCGAGACCAATGTTATAGGTGTTGTTGGTTCCACCACCCGAAATATTGATGTTGTGATTCTGACGAATACCAGTTTTGAAAGCCTCGTTGAACCAGTTGGTGTTCACTGAACTTGGGTCGATATACTTTTCATTAGCAGGATTGTATCCGGCAGGAACATCCATGTCACTATTCAGGAATGCCATGTTGATGTACTGACCATATTGTTGGGAGTCCATCACATCATACACACCACCTCTTACACGATCGACACCCATGTATCCACTGTAGTCAATCTTCATGGGTTTGTTTTTGACACCCTGTTTCGTGGTGATAATCACAACTCCGTTGGCTGCACGTGAACCGTAGATAGCCGCAGCAGAAGCATCTTTCAGTACCTGCAACGTTTCAATATCATTTGGTGAGAAGTCACGAATGGTTGTTCCCATGGGGACTCCATCTACCACGTAAAGGGGAGCGGTACTACCAAAGGAACTGATTCCACGGATGCGTACCGTGGGGTCGGCTCCAGGTTGTCCGTCTGAGGTGATTTGTACGCCGGCAATTTTCCCCTCCAACATAGTTGAAATGTTTGAATGAGATACCTTCTTCATCTCATCGGTGTTGACAACAGCTACTGAACCGGTAAGATCTACTTTTCGTTGGGTTCCATAACCCACAACTACTACCTGCTCCAGCACCTGCAAATCAGAAACCATGGTGATGATTCCCAGCTCGCTTCTTCCTCCCACGTTTATTTCTACACTTTTTGATCCCACGAATGAGATTACAAGTGTAGCATCTGCAGGGACAGATAGCGTGAAGCCGCCATCAGCATCGGTCACGGTACCTACGGTTGTACCGGGTTGTTGTATGGTGGCACCTGGAAGCGGTTCTCCATATTCATCGATCACAACACCTTTTACGGTGATTAAATCTGTTTGTGCCATCTGAAGCTGTCCGGCATTGTCGTTACCTATTGCGTAAGTTGCTGGGGCAAAGAACAGGATTCCCAGCAAGATTAAAAATGTGTATTTCATATGATTGTAATTTTTATTTTTCATGATGATTAGTCTACTAGAACGACATAAGCTCTTTCAATAACCAGTGCATAGTTCAGATCAGTGCTGTCGACTGTAATGCCCTCGTAATTCTGAAAATGGGTTTCACCGTTTACGTATGTAACATTGTAAATCACATCTGCAGTATTGTCACCATTGTTTGTTACGGTGATTTCAATCCGTGAACCATTGATATTGGAAGCGAACGTGTCCCAGTTCCAGTTAGATGTGACGGTAGCAGTAGCATAACCGTCACCCCACCCAAAGTTATCCATACGTACCACTCCATATTCAGTCTTATCAGCTTTGCGTAGAATTGTACAAGGGCTATGATAGGGTTGAAGGTTGTTAGAATAGCAATACATGGAAAGTGTCTTACTTTGGCCTGAAGGTACGTTATAATCTTCAGAGAATTCTGTCCACCATCCTGTTGTAAAGTCATTCGCACCCACCTGAGCTGTACCCTTTACCATTGTGACCGGACAATTGACAGTAACCGTACTTGTGGCACCCTCATAGGTGATCACTGCATTCTGAACACCCTCGGTCGCTGGTATCTTGCTGAATTTGAGCCCTGAGTTAGCTAGTATTCCTGTAGTGCCGTCCGAATACGTCGCGTTAATTACCAAACCTGTTGGATTGAACAGGACTGAATCGGGGCTAAAGAAATAATATTCTGAAATATTTGGCATAGCAGTAATTTCCATACTGGCAACCGGATTTGTAACCTCCAGTGTATAGAACGTTGAGACAGCAGGACCGTATGCCCCTTGTTTTGTTTTGCTGTATGAGACAATCACTGTCTTCTTTCCAAGAGTAGTCATGTCAGGTATAACCGTAAAGGAGATATCATCAGGATTCACCTGTTCAGATGATCCGTCGGCATATGTAACTGTTGCAATTGCATTGCCCCAAAAGTCTTCATTCCCGAACTCCACAAACTCAGGAGTACCTTCCACTGCAATTGATACTGGATTCACATCCTCCACAACCGTAACTTTGGATGGAATGAGGTAAGCTTTCTTCATCTCAAAATAACTACCGTCACAAATCAGGAAAGCTACGATGTTATTAGCGGCAGAAACAGCTTGCTGGTAAGTCATCACCAACTCAACCCCGTTTGTGCCAACTGCTGTAGCCGTTACGAACACATTGCCGGTAGATGAGTGATCCACTTCCAGTGTGACATTAGCCCCCTGCATGGTGGTGCGGAAGTCGTTCCAAATATCGCCATCACCATCGGTATCAGGATAGTCGAAGGAGATCATACCACCATCGTAGGCATAACCCTCGTTGGCCATGGTTCCCCCCCAGCCATATGCATCCGAGCGAAGTACAAAATACTCCTTATAGCCATCACCATCACGATCTGCAACTTCATTGGTGACAGCAAGGTTCCAGTTGTTCCAGTTATTGACGCCTGTACCATGGTTCACGAACTCCAGATGCAGCAGTTTGTTGACGGGTATCGTAAAATAATCAGAGAAAGCCGTCCACCACGCAGCACTGTTGTCTTCAGCTCCAACAATTGCAGTAGCAATGTCAATGTAGGTCGTATCCCCGGTGGTTTGTTTGGCTTTTTCGGCAGCAATTGAGTCGATCCTGCTCTGCAAATCAGATGGGGCGACAATTGAATACGTCTCAAGCTTTTCACACCCTCCCATCATAATTGTTAACAAGAGAGATGCGAAAAATCCACTTCTAAAAAGTTTTAATGTCTTCATAAAATTAAATTTGATTGTTTTTCATCTATTATCGATTTCTATATTTACATGACACAATGTTCAATGATTACTCGACTGTGTCTTTAAACCCTTATCTGGTCAGCAATACCAAATATTATTATCAAAAATGAATTTCAAAGCTTTGCATAGATTTATTCATGAATTAAATATTTATAAGTCTACAATATATTACTCAGTCAACAACTAAACAATTATTGACATAAAAATACTTTAATATCTGCAAAGTTTTGAAATATTGGGTTAACAATGGTGGACAAACGAATAAATAAGGTGGAGATATGAGTAGTATCTGTTTATTAACGATTACCCATGTGAATAGTTGTTTTGAAGTGTATTAGCTAATAAAAAAATTCATATATCAGATAGCTTGCTCGGTGTGATATTGAATTCTCTGGTGAAACAACGTGTGAAATATTTTGGATCGTTAAATCCAGTATCATAGGCGATGTCAGATATGTTTTTATTGTGTGTGATTTTATTCTGAAGAATCTCACCATATGCAACTTTCAACCTGTAATCGCGAATGAATTGTCCGGTTGATTTGCCGCTGAGGGCATTCAGTTTATTGTTAAGCATCGATTTACTAACGCCGGCTGCCAATGCGAATTCACTCACTGAGAAATCGGGATTGCGATAGTTTTCTTTAAGTATATCAAGCAAATGATCCATGAATTTTTTGTCGAACGATTCTTCACTCATTTCGAAAACGTTCGTGTTCATTTTTTCAGAAAAGAGCATTTGATATCTTTGACGCGCTTTCAGGATATTGTTTATTCTGGTCATTAGCATCTCCTCATCGAATGGTTTTATCAGATAGGAGTCTACACCAACCCGATAACTTTCGAGTCTGGCTGATTCGGAGACTTTAGCAGTTAACATCAGAAAAGGGATATGGGACGTAGCGATCTTACTTTTCACTCTTTTCGAGAGTTCAATACCATCCATTTCTGGCATCATCAGGTCACTAATAATAAAATCAACATTATGATTGTCGAGAATCATCAATGCTTCTGCTCCGTTATTTGCTTTCAGGGTGTTGTAGTTTGATGAGAGGATCGAACTGATGAAGTTCTTCATGTCTGGATTATCCTCAACCACAAGAAAAGTCATTTTATTTTTCTTCCATTGTGCTTGATTTACATTCTGCAAAATGGCCAAATCCATTTCGTCTTTTGAGATATTGATATCTTCATTGGATTGAGGCAGCGGGTTCTTTCTGTGTAAAGGCAGTATGATGCGGAAAGTGCATCCTGTTTTTTTGTTATTTCTCGCCCAGATCTCGCCATCGAGCATTTTTGTGAGTTTTTTACAGAGATAGAGGCCAATACCCGTACCACTTTGGCCGTATACCGGGAATCTCACATCTGTTTTTGATTGGTAGTAGCGACGGAAGATGTTTACCAGGTCAATCTCCGGGATACCAGTTCCTGAGTCCTTTACCGAGATATACAATTTCTCTTCTTGATTCTTTTCGCTTGTTAATGACTTAACAAATAGAGTGACCTCTCCTCCATTTGGGGTGAACTTCAAAGCATTGGCTATCAGGTTAATGATGATTTTGCGAAGCGACTCATCGTCAAAATAGAACTGTGGGCTTTGTAGGGAAATAAGCCGTCTTAGTTTGATCTCACGTTCTTGAGTTTGTTGTTCAAAAGAGTTGATGATTGAATCGATGAAATTGATGAAATCGCCCAATGAATAATTGATTTCTGTTTTGCCTGATTCCACCTTTTGGAAGTCCATTAACTGGTTCACCAAGGTGAGCAGGTACTTTGAATTACGCTCTGCATAGTGAAGTTGTTCGATTACATAGGAGTCGTTGCTTAGTTTCAATGCGCGCTGCACTGGACCCATGATGAGGGTTACTGGTGTACGAAACTCATGAGATATATTGGTGAAGAACTCTAGTTTATCCCTGTTCATCTTCTCAACTTCCTCTGTCATGGAAATGAGTTGATTTTTCTGAAGTGTGATTTGTTCGTTTTGATTGCTTAGAACTAAATTCTGATTCGAAAGTTCTTTCTTCTGATTCATCAGTATCTCTTTCTGCTTCTCCAGTTCTTTGGTCCTCTCATCAACAATCTGGCTAAGATGCTTTTGTTTCTCTTCATATGAACGAATGTGCCAAAAGTACCAAAGCATGAAGATTGTGATAGCTACGATCAGGCAGAGAAGAGCAAACCAGTTGGTTTTGTAAAAATAGGGCCTGATATTAATATCCAATTCGGTGATCTTTCCAATCTCTTTCTGATTCTTAGGGTGATAGGTCACTTGAAAAGTGTATTTCCCTGCAGGCAGATTCATGAAACTGGCTGAGTGGATGTGTTGGGGGAGTTCAATCCATTTATCATCATAGCCAGCAAGTCGGTATGAATAGGTGTAGTTTCCCGAATGAAAGTAGTTAAGAGCGGAGAATTCAATTGTGAAGGATTTCTGTTTTTCATGCAATGAGATTCTCTTGGAAAGAGTGATATCTTTATCGATGATCTCACCCGGTAAAACCTTCTCATTTTCCAGAAAGAAATCAGTAAGAGTAACTCTATAATTGGGTAATGGAATATTAATTAGCGAAGGATTGATCGCAATAAGCCCATTGAGTGAGCCGAAATAGAGTGTGCCATTTTTTTTGGATTTGTAATAGGCATTCCAATAAAACTGATCGCTTTCGAATCCATCACTTTTGTAATAATTGACAAAACTTTCATCCTGTTTGTCGAAACGTGAAAGTCCGTGGCTGGTGCTGATCCATAGGTTTCCCAGATCATCTTCCAGGATTCCTTTTACGTTGTTGTTTGCCAACCCGTCAACAGTCTTGTAGGCTTTGAAGGTGAAGCTCCCGTCTTCACTTTCCATTCGTTTGTAAAAGCCATATCCGTCACTTCCAAGCCATAAGGTATTGTCAGAATCCAGACAAAGAGAGGTGATTTTTTCAACCAGGGATGATTCAGGAGAATCTAGCTTGTACCTGTAATGTCGGATGCCAAAATGGTTATCCTGTCTACTATAAAGATTAATAGAGTATACTCCTTGCTGACTCCCCACCCACAAAGAACCTTTTTCATCGATGACCATACCAATAATCCCTTGAATGTTTGCAAAACTTTCAATAGGTGAGGGTAAAACCAAAGAGTCCTTTACCAGGTCATAACAGTAAAGGCCTTGGTTAGAACCTATCCACATACAATTGTTGATGGTATCGTGCAACAGTCCTCCAATCAAATCGATCATTAGATTTGGGTAATTCCCTGAGTTGATTTTAAATGCTGCTTTTTTCGAGGGATTTTTTCTTTCAATAATTGAGATACCATACCCCCAGGTTCCTACCCACAAACGATCTCGGTCATCCAAACTGAGTGCGCTCACAGAGTTATGAGAGAGTTGTGTTGAAGATCTTTCTGTATAGTGAGAAAATGTTTCTTCTCCCTCATTTTTCATGTTCAATCCTCCTTCAACAGTTCCCACCCAGAGTTGTGCATCGCTATCTTCCAGGATTACATTCACCGGATTTCGAGAGATTGTGCTCTGATCCTGATCGTTGTGTGAATAGTTTTGAATACTTAGGTTTTTGGGTTTGATCTTGTTGATTCCTCCTGTTTCTGTTCCGCACCAGATGAAATCACCCGTATTATAGAGACAGTTTATGAAATTACTATTCAGTCCTTTCCCATTTGAGGAGGGATCTGTAACTATTTTTTCGAAACTGTCATTTAATGGATTGAAGATATTGATACCTCTTAGTGTGCCTACTATCAGTTGGTTGGTTTGTGATAGTGTGATATCTGCTACATAATTGTGTGATATTGATAGTGGGTCAGAAGGGATGTTTTCATAAATCTTGACCACATCTTCGTTTCTGAAGAATCGGTGAAGTCCATGTACCGTACCAATCCACACTTCATTCTTATCGGGTACGATTTTGGTGATGATACTGTTGTCTCTGAAACTAAATCTTGTTGATACGGGAATCGCTCTCAAGGTCTGATTGTTCACATAGAGTTTGAAGATGTTATCATTGTAACCAGCCCAGATATTTCCATCTTTATCAACATCCTCCAGTGCAATGAATCGCATCGACTGCAAATTATCGGGTAGTCTGAAGATATTGGTTACTTCACCCTTTTCATTGAGAACGATTTTAAAGATGTGATCTGTCACAAGCCAGATATTCCCGACACTATCTTTCGTAATATTCTTGATAGGTTTATTTATGAATGATGCCAGTAGAGGATCAAAGTGAAGAAAAAGATTTTCTGTTTGTATAGTCTCTAGGTTCATGACGTCAAGCCCTCCGTCTGATGCAATCCAGAGTCTGTTGAAGTTGTCTTCACGAACCATATGTACTGCATTTCCCTTCAGGGCTACAGGGGATGAACCTATGTGATAATGGATGAATGAGAAACCGTCGTAACGTGACAGTCCACTGCTGGTTGAGATCCAAATAAAACCTCTATTGTCCTGATAAATGTCGTCGATAAGGTCATGCAGCAGACCGTTCTCCATTGTGATATAGGAGATATTGAAGTTGTTTCCCGACAAGTGCTGATACTGGGCAGCGGCTGGCAGAGTGAGTATTATTGTGAATAATAGCAACAGTTTTCTCATGAATTCAAGTGATCACTGTTACAAATGTAAACAATAAAAAGTGATAAATCAATATTTAGTATGTTGGTCTCACCTGTCTGATGCTGCCATCATCGTTGAACTCCAGTTGGTCGATACAGACCTCCCGGTGATAGCCCGGACCCTCATTCAATGAATGCTTGTTGATGCGGTGGTAGACAATATACCACTCATCTTTTCTGGGAACCTGCAACACCGAATTGTGTCCGGTGCCATATATCTCCCTCTCTTCGTCCTTCATGATGACGATATTGTTGGCAGGGATATGTAGTGGCCCCAGTGGTGAGGTTGCAGTGGCATAACGCACCTTGTAGTTGGGGCTGCCGGTATCATCTTCCGACCAGAGGAAGTAATAGAGCCCATTCCTGTAAAAGATGTTGATTGCCTCCCGGAAAGTCCGGTCAGGGGTCATTTCCTTTACCGTACCCTTTTTGATGGAAACCATGTCTTTTTGCAGCTCGGCAACGGCCATGTAACCATTTCCCCAATAGAGGTAATTCTTTTTGCTCACCGGATCGAAAAAAATGTCTGGGTCAATCTCCTGACCGCCCTTCACTCCTTCCGGTTTGAAGTCAATCAATGGTTTTCCGGAATCAACAAAAGGACCGGTGGGGTGGTCCGCAACGGCTACGCCAATCTTCTTGGGTTCACCCTCTTTACCGCCACTGAAGTAATAATAGTACTTGTATTTGTTCTTCCCTTCCTTCTTTTCTATGATGCAGGGAGCCCAGGCGTTGCCATCGGCCCACGAAACATCTTTCAGATCCAGTATTACCCCTTCATCTTTCCACTCACTGAGATCTTCGGAAGAGAAGCTCTTAAAGTAGTAGCCTCCCCAACCCGGAAAACCGTCACTGGTAGGATAGATATAATATTTACCCGTTTTTTCTGAATAAAGCACATCCGGATCGGCAAAGTATCCTGTCAAGACAGGGTTCTCAGAGGCAGGTATCTCGAAACCTTCGGGGATACCCCATTCTGTGGTGAGTGCTTCCAGCTCTTTCCTGGTAATGGGAATCACACTTCCGTGACGCGGTTTGAAATCCATGCTGATCTCGTGATCAATCACCCTGAACTGATCGAGATCGACGCTTTCGCAGAACTGATATTCTCCCCTGCTGTACACATCATACAGCAGGATGTATTTCTCCTGATTGGTCAGTTTGAAGAGAGATGAACCTTCTACTGCGTGGCGGGTCTGCTGTTTGTAGTCAGGCTGCTCAATCCAGCAACCGGAAGTGAGGTTATCGGTCATGGCTTTCCTGATGCCGTTGCCATGTCCCTCGGTTTTGTAAAACATATGGAAGATCCCGTTCTTGTAGATGATATCACCATCGATACATGATTTTCCGTTTTTAGGGAAGAAAAGTTGCTTTGGTGTACCTTCCAGATCGGTGAAATCTGAATTGGCATAGGCATAATAGATGATGTCAGGCCCGTTGCCGTGCTGCATCGACCAGTAGACAAGATATTTCCCGGCATGAGGATCATAAATGGTTTGGGGTGCCCATACCCGTTTCAGTTCTTCCTGTCCCGGGTATTTTTTCTGGATGTTGATGGTCGATGATGTCCAGTTGACAAGATCTTTCGATTTCAGGAGTACCATCCCCCGGTTCGAATCCCATCCTTTCGATGAGGTCATATCCGTCACCACCATGTAAAAGGTCTCCCCATCCTGACTCCTCAAAATATGCGGATCCCTGACTCCTCCTGTTTCACTGATTTTCTTTGAATCAATTACCGGCCTGTTGTTGTTCAGTGCCCGATAGTTATAGCCATCCAAACTGACCGAGAAGCATATCTGCTCTTCTTCCACACTGTTTCCGTGGAAATATGTGAAAAGATAGGCCACATAATCCTTCTCGGCAATATTCGGGGCATAACCCTCTCCGGCTCTTACTCCTGTAAATGTAGCGACAAGAGCTACAATCATTGTAAAACTAGTAAGTCGTTTGCTCATATATGTTTGGATTAAACGGTTTCGATTCATAAATGATGTTTCAATGTTTGAGCCATTCGTTATTCAGCAACCAGAGTAACTTCAGTCGATTCCAGCCAGGGAGAAGTGAAGTTAATTTTTATCTCCCCCTCTTCACCGGTTGCCTGTACATATGCAAGTATACGTCCGTGAAAGACACGATGCCGGTTGTCGGTATAATCGCTCATGTCTGAATTGTTACTTGCTTCCAATCCGAGCAATTCCGCCGGACCGGAGATATGGCAAGTCACTTCGTTGTCTGACAGAATCACCGGAACGCCATCTTCATCGACCACTTGTACCACAACATGAGCCAATCCCTTCCCCTTGCTGATCTGTTCTGCTGCCTGAACAACCTGCAGGGCGTAGGGCCGTTTGGAGCTCTGTATGGCATAATTTGATACGGCGTTGTTATCCTGATCCATGCCCACTACTTCCAGTTTACCTGCTGAGTAAGGGATGTCCCAGAATATAATCCCTGTTCGATCGTCATACTCCTTTGTTTCGCCTACATCTTTTCCGTTCAGCAATAGTTTTGCCTTGTCTGCATTTGTATAACATACCACCCGGATCGATTGACCTTCATTGTAGTTCCAGATGGGCCATGCATCCATCGACGGTACTCTTTCAACGTAGTTCGATTCGTTCCCTTCTTCGGTTTGAGACAATACATCTCTCGACTGGCTACGGGCCCCTCTTCCGGGAGTAGGGTAGGTTCCCAGGTAGGCCATTGGCTTGTCTGACCAAAGGGACTGTCTGAAATAGCCTCTCGGTTTGATGAATCCTCCGAAGTCGAGCAGACCTGAATAAAAGCCTCTCGAGGGCCAACGACCCGATTCCCCGAGATAATCAATTCCAGTCCAGAGGAATTGTCCGAAGATATGTTCCTTGTCACGTGTGGCCTTCCATGCAGCCATGTCGTGCCTGTTTTCACTTCCATAAATAACACGCTCGGGATATTTCTCATGATCACTGTCGTATTTGTTTTCAGTGTAGTTATATCCTGCGATATCCAACGCTCCGGGATATTCGGTTTCGTTCGACATGGCCACACCGGCCAAGCCTGCAGTCACGGGACGTGCCTTATCATATTCTTTCACCACTTTCACCAGGCGTTTGGCAATATCCCCCAGCTCCATCGCATCGGGTGCATCGGGATTGTATCCACCATAGGAGGCTTGTGTGAATCCTGCCTTCTCTCCACCAAGTACCGGGTGAGAATAGGGGTCGTTGGGGTAATCTACCTCGTTGCCGATGCTCCAGGCAAAGACCGAGATGTGATTGCGATCGCGCCGCACAAGGTCGGCAAGGTCAATCTCGCTCCATTCCTTGAATATATCGTATGAACCCTGGAATCCGGGAGTCCCCACGTTCCAGCCTTCCAGCCACTTTCGCTTGGGGAATACCCATTCATCATACATCTCGTTGAGGACCAGTATGCCCAATTCATCACACAGGTCATACAGATCTGTTGCCTGTGGATTGTGACTTGTCCTGATCGCATTGACCCCAATCTCTTTCAGCGTTTGCAAGCGCCTTTTCCATACGTCGCGGTAGACCGCTGCACCCAGCACGCCTGCATCGTGGTGAAGGCAGACACCTTTCACCTTCATCCATTCTCCGTTAAGCGCAAACCCTTTGTTCGGATCAAATGTGTAGGAACGAAATCCCGTGCGGGTGGTGGTCTGATCTGTCACCATTTTCCCTTTAAGCACGGTGGTCTTCAGCTCATACAAATTCGGGTCGGTGAGGGACCACAATGCCGGCTTGTTCACCTTTAATGTGGTTGTAAGTTTATTCCCGCTGCCCGGTTTCGCGATCAGTTTCTTCGATGTTTTTGCCACCAGTTTTCCTTCCGATGAGAAGAGTTCATTGACAACGGTTAATGAGGTGTTGAGCTCCTCTTCGTTGTTGATGTCCACCTCCACGTTCAGCCTGTACCCATTCTTCATCTCTTCGGGATAGGCATAAACACCCCATTGGGCAATGTGTACAGGGTTGGCGTATACCATCCATACGTCACGGTAGATACCTGAACCGGTGTACCAGCGTGAGTCGGCTGATTGGCTGTGATCGACCCGCACGGCAATCACATTCTCCTCTCCATAACGGATGTGGGGTGTCGCATCAAACATGAATGAGATATAACCGTTGGGACGTTTTCCCAGCGACTCTCCATTCAGGAACACTTCGCTGCGGTTGTAGACCCCCTCAAAATAGAGATATACCTTCTCTCCCTCTTTTTCTGCGGGGACATTGATTGTCTTACGATACCAGCCAATCCCGCCCGGCAGATAGCCTGTTGCACTGGCCAGGGTGGGGCTCAGCTGACCTTTCACACTCCAGTCGTGTGGGAGGTTGACCTGTTGCCAGCGAGAATCATCAAGCGTAATTGCCTGACCCTCTTTTATGTCACTTTGGACAAATTTCCACTCTTCATTGATCTTTTCAGGCTTGCCGAAAGAGACCTGTGCCTGTAGTGACGGAGCAATACCTGTAACCAGCAATAAAACAGTAATAATTAAATTTTTCCGCATGCGATTGTTTATTTGAATTTGTCTAATGATAAATATTTGTATGACAACGATTAGAAATTACATCTAAGTCCTATATAGGTGTCTGCAACTGATTTCAATTATTATTTCTTTTGATACACTCGTATGTAATCGATCTCGTAGTGAAGGGGAAAGGCGGTATCATCGGGAACACCGCCGTGTTGACCTCCAATTGCCAGGTTTAATAACAAATAATGGGGTTGTTTAAACGGGTTTCTGAAATCACCGAGAGATCCATTCACAGTTTCTGACAGATCGATCTCGTTGAGCAGTTCATCATCGAGGTAAAGTTGGATGGTCTCTTCATCCCAATCCATACGCCAGATATGGTATTTGTCTGCCCAGTGAGGATCCTTATTGGTGAAATGTGTAAAGGGAGTTGCAGAGCTGTTCCAGTTGGCCTTGAATCGCTCCTCGGTACCCCAGGCCGCGTTGGCCAGGATATGGGGCTCACCCTCAATACGGTAATACTCCATGATGTCGATCTCTCCGTTTGAGGGCCACTCCATTTCCGATCCGAGTGTCCAGATTGCGGGCCAGGAGCCGCTTTCAGTGGGAATCTTTGCCCGTATCTCGAAACGCCCGTATTGGAATTCTTTCCTGCTCTTTGTGTTGATGGATGAGGAGCAATATTCAATCTCTTCCCTGCTGTCGCGCCAATCGTTGCTTCCTGCTCCAAAGAGAGGGCTGTTTTTCTTCTCCCTGCGAGCGGTGATGATGAGTCGGCCGTCGCGGCAAAGAGCATTCTCCTGCTGGTACCACTGCAGTTCACGGTTGCGTACGAAACCCTCTTCAAATGACCATACAGCCGGAT
>Ga0209510_1001201_pt1 | contig 30509 bp, 16 predicted proteins | sample BiotimSIPDNA_FD_185749 | JGI IMG/M metagenome (GOLD analysis project Ga0209510, IMG submission 185749) | Anaerobic biogas reactor microbial communites from Washington, USA - Biogas_R1 time_0 SIP DNA (SPAdes) (version 2) | ecosystem: Engineered > Bioreactor > Anaerobic > Unclassified | place...
ATTTAAGTTCTGGGCCATTACGGTGAAACTGTCGTTCGAGACGGCAGACCTGTATTTAACTGTCTTATATATTTTGTCATCACGTTGATCTGTATAAGTTCCAAAAGTGGCAAGTGTTCCAAACACACTGTCCATATTCGGATAAACCTTGGACTGTTCTATTACAATCTTAACTATTGAATCCGTTCGCCACATATCATTTTCGCAATGTTTGTAAAGAGTGCGCGTCTCTTCATACAAGGTATCAAGCATCCCTTCTTGACATCTGCGGTATGCCTGAGAACTACTGCTACCCGACTTACCACTTGATGAAGAATTCTTCGAATCCGTCGATAAAGCAGAAGAACTAGAAGTCGTTTTCTTACTACTTGACGACTTATCTTTTTCTATATCTTCATTTCCCGACGACTTCTTGTCAACAGAACATGACGACTCATCCAAATCAGAAGTTTCTACCGATGAACTGGAAGTACCGGTTTCGTCGGAACTAGCCGACGACGAATCGTCACAAGCCGAGAACGCAAGCATTGCAAAAGCTACAGCGCTCACCAAGCCGAGTTTCTTTATCGTTTTCATTATCCATTCTCCTGTTATTAAACTTTTGTGTTGCCACTGCCGCCCAGGTTGTCCGGGTCTATGGAGAGCAGGGCTTGAATATCCGCAGCGCTCAGCGGCGCGGACTGTTGTATTTCAAAATTTTTCTGTGGGTTTATTATCAAGTCCTTGTTTACGGACTTGACTAGTTCGCCGGAATCTTCTGCCACATAAAGCCCCGTCTCGGGGTTACGGACAAATTCCGTGTTGGCAAGCTGCCTGATACTCGCCTTGGTCAAGAAGTCAGAATCGTAGGTGGTCGTCTCGACTGCCGAAGCGGTCTTCGTAACCAACAGAGGCGCCTCGATAACGGCTTCGGGCTGTTCAATGCCGCCCGGCAACACGATGTCGCCCGCTGCGCCATCCATCATCTGTCGCCGTTCCAGCGACTCGATTATAAACTGATTTTCCTTGTCCGTGGGCACTTGAATCTATCCTTCTACTTCCCTATCCAGGGCAACAAGGGTATCACCTTTCGATTTTTTAAGACTGGTCACGATATGCTTCGATTGCGTCGTCAAAAAGAACTGCACTTGCGGGAATGTTTCCTTGAGTCGTTCCACCAAACCCACCTGCCATTTGGGGAGCAGGTGCAACTCGATTTCATCAATTATCACAATGGCTGGCATTTCGAGCGGATAGGCGCTTTGCGGGTTGGCCATTGCAATCCTGCGGGCAATGTCGCCCACCAGCGCGATATAAGCCTTTTTGCAATCCGGCAACCGACTAAAGTTGATGGTTTTGCCATTCCTCACGACAACGAACGAAAGCGGGTCGCGCTTTACGCGGAATTTCTCGTAACCCGGCAAAAGGTTCCTGATTGCAGAACGGACAGCGACAAGCTGTATGTCGCCATGAAACTTCTTGCCAAGTTCACGGTAGAGTTCGTTTTCCAGGTCCTCGCGTTCGCGGAACCACAAAAAGAACGAATGGAAATTGACGCTGTTGTTCAGTCCGCTGTCAAAGGCGTCCAGTGGACCAAGTTCGTGTTTCTTGCGCACACGCAAGGGCACGGCATCGACAACCCTGTTGACGGAGTAGAAATTAACCAGGGGCAAGTTGTGTTCCTTGCCGTCTGCAAAGACTTCCATCTTGGAGTCCACAAAGTCATTCAGTTCGGCCCTGCTTGCCAGCCTATCAACGGGTTTTCTGCAAGAGGAACGCTTCTTGAATAGCGACCAGCGGACCGTCTGGTCGTGTTCCTCGATCTCGATTTCAATGAAGCAATAGGGTTGGCCGTTGGTAATGTCACTTTCATCCAGCTGTAGACCCTTCCCCTTTTGGTTTTTCAGGCGGGCTACATACCACGAGAACAAATACTGCATCGCGACAAGCACGGTCGTTTTGCCCGCACCATTGACGCCAGCAAAGACGACCATTTCCGAACCTTCAAACGAAAGGTCGAGATTCCGGATTCCTCTAAAGTTTTCAATCCTTAGTCGTTTTACTCTCATGACTCTGCTTCTTTAAGAAATTTGCTCCTCCCCCTCCCCCAAAGAGGTTGGACCTTGGGGGGCGGTTGGAGCGGGCGTTACTTGGCCGACTTGCCAGTGGCCTTGGCGGCCGCGGAGGCGGCAGGGGCTGCGGCAGGGGCGGTGTTCACGCCAATATCAAGCGGGCCATACTTCTTTTCGTAGGCGCGCACGGTGGCGCTGAGCATAAAGGCGAGGCGCTTTGCCGTGTAGGGGTTCATCACGATACGGTCGGAGATGGCGACATCGACCTTTTCCTGGTTCATCTGCCATGCGCGATTCACGCCGAGAATCATCATCACCTCTTCGCGTCCGGCCACCACGTTGGTCGCGTTCACGTAGGTGGTGCGCATGTCCTTGTCGTTCCATTCGATTTGCGGCTGCTTGTTTTCTGCCATTTTGCAATTCCTTTGTTTTTAAGGTTAATGTCTTTTGGATATTTAGTAAAATGGAGGGGCTTTTACTAGATTTCCGAGGCATATCAAGGGGTTTTATGAACCTAGTTAAACTTTGTACATCCTTTGTCACGGCGCTTGCCGTGGCGGCTCTCATTTCGGGCTGTTCCGTGTCCGATTCCGAGGACGAAGAATACTCCAAGTGGACCTTCTCGGGCAGTGTCGTAAGCGGCGCAACCGGGCTTGGCCTCGAAGGGGCCACCATAGACTACATGGACGGTTCCGGCAAGCAGAAGACGGCCTATACCGACGAGTCGGGGGCATTCTTCATAGACGGCCTACCCTACGGCCAGCACACCTTCACCTTCAGCCACTACACGGTTGACAAGAAGGACACGCTTTACTACGCCCCCAAGATTATCACGGTGGCATCCACGGGCGAATCAAGCTACATGGAAGGCGTGGTGGCGAGCGGGTCGCGCGTCGTGCGGCTTTCGCCGCTGAACGCGGGAATCGCAGGCGAACTCTATGTGCAAGAAGAGGCCACGGGCGTAAAATCGCCCGCCCCCAAGGTAAAGCTGCGCCTCGCGCACCAGGACACGGCCTTCGTGAACATCGCCCCCGAAACTTTCTCCGCCGCGACGGATTCGCTCGGCAGGTTCTCCTTCGAAAAGCTCCCCGCCGATTCCGGCCTCACGCTCTCGGCAGAACCCTTCACCTACAAGGGCAAGACCTACCGCTTTTCGAACACGGCGCTCCCCCGCCTGCGTTCCGACGCCGTGCACGACATGGGCAGAATCTTCCTTGTCCGCGACACCCTCAAGGAGAGCGCCCCCGTCATCGTATCTTCAAACGTAATGGACAAGAACCGCATGGGTTACAAGAACCTCTCGCCGCTCATTACGCCCTACTACGTGTTCAGCGAGCCGCTCAGCAAGGAGAACATTTCCGTGAGCCTCGCGGGCGATTCCGCGACGGTCCTCATGCCCGAAATCAAGGGCGACACGCTGTACCTACGACACACGGCACCCCTCGCGGCAGAAAAGTCCTACTCCGTGAGCATCGTGGGCTACACCAAGAAGGGCGAAAGACTGACCGTGGACCTTTCGGGCGACGCGGCCTTTACCACGAACCGCGGGCTTTATGCCGTCACGAGCAACGCCTGGGCGGCAAGCAGCCGCTACAAGGCGACATTCTCGGTAAACGACACGCTCTGGGTCAAGTTCTCCGACTCGCTCGCCACGGTCCAATGGAGCAAGGCTGCAAAGGTCAAGAAGTCCATCTATGCCGGGAACGTTTCCCCCAATGCCGACGCCTGGATCAAGGCCGACACGCTGTTCGTCAAGATGTTCGAGACATTCGACGACTCCCTTGCGGCGGGCGACACCGTGGGCATGAACATCACCGCCCACGCGAAGAACGGGCTCTACTTGCAGGGGCTGACGGTGCTCACCGAGCTTTCCAAGGCTCCCGAGTCCAGTTCGTCCGAGGCATCCAGTTCTTCCGAGGCTTCGAGTTCGTCGGCAGGGTCCAGTTCATCGGTTGAATCCAGCCCGTCTTCCAGTTCTTCTAGCGCGGCGGCAGACTGATGCTCGGCAAGGCACTTTTTACAGCACTCGCCCTTGCGGCATTCGCACTTGCGCAGCAGGGGTTCGACGGTGTCACGGAGCCCATCAACCAGGCCCGCGTCGGGTTCACCGTGTCGGGCAAGATTGACAGCATCTGGGTCAAGGAAGGCGCGTTCGTGCGCAAGGGCGACACGCTCATGAACCTCGTGAACCGCGAGGAACGGCTACGCGTCCGCATCACGGGTATCACGGCAAACGACTCCTCGGCGGTGCTTTCGGCCAGGGCGAAACTCCAGGCCTACAAGAAGGACCTGGACGCGACCCGCAACCTTTTCGAGAACAGCAACTCCGTAAGCGCGGAACAGGTCTGGGAAAAGCAGATGAACCACGACGTGGCGGCTGCCGAACTCACCTCGGCGCAAACCGAGAGGGAACGCGCGAAACTTGAACACGATGTCGCCCGGGCAGAACTCGAAAAGCGCGTTCTCACCGCCCCCTTCGACGGCGAAATCGTTTCCATATCCAAGAACAAGGGCGAAAGCGTCGAGGGCCTGGAACCCGTCATCGAAATCGCGGATGTGCGCACCTGCCGCATGGTCGCCTATGTGGTGGCGAACAGGGCGGGCAAGCTAAAACCCGGCCAACAGGTAAGCCTTTCGCTCGACGGGCGCAAGCAGGTTCGCCGCAAGAAGGGCAAAATCGAGTTCGTGTCGCCCGTGGTGGACAAGTCCAGCATGCTGCGCACCGTGAAGGTCATATTCGACAACACGGACCTGGCCGTCGAGCCGGGAGTCACGGGGAAAATCCTGCTTAAATGAGTTTTCGCGCCGTAAACATCATCGCCACCCTGGCTGTAGTTGCCGCCCTTGCCGCCGAAGACAGGGGCGACTCGCTGTACCTGGATTTCGGGACGGCCCTACAGGCCGTGCTCACGAACAACGCCGACGTAACAGAGGCGAAGTTCGCATGGCTCTCGGAATCCGAGGCGGCCACGGGGGCCTACGGCAAGTTCGAGCCGAGGCTTGTGGGCCGCGCGTTCAAGGAGACCGCCGAGCGGCCCGGCGCACTGTTTACGGAGACAAAGGAAGAATACAAGATAGGCGTACAGGGGGCGCTCCCCACAGGCACCGAATATAACGTGGGGTTCAACCAGGCCACCTACACGCACAGCGACTACACCTCGGAACTCTATTTTGGCGGGGAGCTGCGCCAGCACCTGCTGAAGGACGGCCCGCTGTTCTTCTCGGCCACGAACGAGCTGGAACAGGCAAGGCTCCGCAGGGAACTCGCCTACCAGAAATACCGCGAGGCATTGAACGACATCCTCGAAAAGTTCTGCGACGCCTACTGGAACTACTACTACGCCGACCGATTCCTGGCCTCGGCGACGGAATCGGCCCGCGTGGCAAAGGACATCGTGGAAGATGCGGGCAAGCGGCTCAAGCAGGGTCTGCTTTCGCCCCTTGACTATAGCAAGGCCGTGGCGGAGTATTCCGACCGCGAGTCGGCAAGGCTCGACGCACTCGACAAGCTGCGCGGCGCAAGGCTTACGCTGTTGCTCACGCTGTCGTCCGGCGAATACATCCACGACCCCCGCCCCATCGCCATGCGCCCGGATCTCGCCCCCGATTCGGCGGCAAGGCTGGATTCGCTCACATTCCTGGATTCCATGTCGCTCATGCACCCGGGCTACCTATCGCAAGGGGCCGAGGTCATGCTCCGCGAATCGGAACTTTCGGCAAGGCGGGCAGACTGGCTCCCCACCGTGGACCTTATCGGCAACTACGGAATCCGCAGCCGTAACGACAAGGCCCGCGAGGCCGTGAGGAACTTCAAGACCGAGGGCAAGCGCCAGACCGTGCTTGCTGGCGGCATAGAGATAAACATACCGCTGTTCGGCGGCGTTGCCGAAAGGCACCGCATATCAGCCCAGAAATACAGCGTAAGGGCCGCCCGCACAAGGCTTATGCTGTTGCAGGCGCAAATCTTCGAGGAATACAGGATTCTGCAGAACAGGGCGCAAGAAATCCGCGAACAGTGGCGCTACGGGCAGATTGCGGTGGAATACCACCAGAAGGAACTCGAAGAGGAATTCAAGAAACTCGCCATGGGCAAGAGCAACTACCGCGAGATATTCGAGATGGAAGAGGACCTGCGCGAAGCGGAGCGCCGACAGCTCGAAAACATGCGCACACTCCGAATCATCGATGTCCGGCTGATGCGGGCCACAGGCAAACTGCTACTGCAGAACGGACTCGAAACCTGGAAAAACGATAGACTCGTGCTGCGCGAAGACCTAACCGCAGAATAGGGCTAGTCATTCCCGCTAGCGATAAGCCCCATGTCGCGGGCCTTCACATCGTTTATCACCTTAACCCAACCCGATTTATTCGGGCTCCAAATCTTTTTCAATTTATTCAACAAGGGATAAGCGTTAAACATGTCGTGTAAAGCAGGCAACTGATCTTTGGGCATTCCCTTAAGAACCACATAGTAGTTAATCGAAAGCTGTTCCCAATTTCTTCCTTTTAACGGATCTAGCAATGAATCCCTTTCAGAAAGAATTTTCATATAGTCACTAGCAACAAGGTGCAATGTGTCGGAAAGTTTTTCCGCTATAGAAGGAAGAAAATTTTTATTAATGTCGTCACTGCTTTGCGGAATGGAACTCTTTGCTTCTAAAAAGATGGCCTTTTTTCCACGAAACAAGACGAATTCAACACTTTTACTAACAAGGTGCTTCTTTTGGGAAAATTTTTCTGCAGCAAAGACATCCTTATTTTCGAAGGGACCAAACTGCATTCCCGATTCTTCAAAAGTTACCGTGCTCACAGGTCAATCTCTTCTTCGTAAAGGCGAATCGATTCGGCTATAATCTGGTTGTCTTCCGGGATGCCATCCAGCAAATCATCTACCCTATAGCCCCCATCAAGGGAAATAATAGGAATTGACTGATGATTCTTCTGGGCAAGCAGGTATAGTTTCTTCACGACAAAGTAGGAATGCGAAGAAATAATGAACTGCACACCGCATGCAGAAAGTTCATAGACAATATCCAGGAACTTGGAGATTGCCGTAGGGTGCAGGGACGATTCCAGTTCGTCAATAAAAACAACGGAGGACTTTGTCAAAAACCTGTTCCCAAGCAGGGTGTCAAGAATGCCGATTTTCTTGATACCATCGGATGCAAGTTCTATGGGGAAAGTATGCCCGTCCTTCTTGAGAATCCAGCGGTTTTCCTTGGCGTCAAAACTGACCACGCCACCGGTAATATCCTTCAAGAGCATTCGGCTATTGGCAAAACCGCCCGGATTCTTGCCCTTTGTCGTTGGCGAGTTCAGCGCCATCGCCAAATCGTAATAGGTTTCGTCAAAGCCAAACTCCATATCCAAATCATGGGTCTTGATGACAAGTTTTTGGAGAGAGAGAATTTCCTTGGCGGGGAGAAAAACAGAATTGACCGACGTCGGCTTTACCGCATTGAAAAAGGGCGAACAATTCAAACCTTTTTGTTTATCAATGCTGAAATTCACCTTGGTCTTATCCGCTTTGAACTGCACATTGGCCGACAGCGAGGCATCTCTCTTTATCAGCGACTGGAGCGAATCCACCTGAAAAGTCCACCGAAGCTTCTTGTGCAAAAGCCTCTGGTAACTTTCATCGTTCTTTCCGCGCTGGAAAAGTTCGGCAGAACGCTTGGCCGCATACAGGACCTTGAGCAAGGTCGATTTTCCGCAAGAATTCGGGCCGACAATCAAGTTAATGCCTTTCAGGTTTTCAACCCTGATCGAGTCGATACAGCCAAAATTTTGAACTTGAAATTCTTTAATCATCTTGGTCCTTTATTTAGTTGCCAAAATTAGTAAAAACTAAATGAAAGTGAACTTTGCGTTACCGGCGGCAAGGGCAGTCACGCGAATCTCGTAGTAAGTGCCAGCGTTAGGATTAGCGGGTAGTTCCTTTTCGTTCCAGTAGGGGTTCGACACCGACTCCGTCACGGTGACACCGTCCACTACCCATTCAAGGGTAAGCGGCGGAATAGTGCCACCACCTTCCGTGCCAATCTGGAGCCGGTGCTGGTACCAGGGGGACGACGGAGTTATCCGCAACAGCACGGTATCGCCCTCGCGGAACTCCACCGGTACGCCCGCGGCGGGAACATCAATCGGTTCAGAGAGTTCGCCCGGAGTCACTTCCTGCTGCACGGTCCAGTCCTTGTCGGTCGCATCGGTGAATGTATCCGTGCCGCCGTTTGCAGACGCTTCGAGCGTCACGCCCGGCACATCGCCATCCTCGAACTTGTCCTGGATATCCCCGGCATCCACCGTGGGCGAACCCAGGTAGTCGCCAGTGTCGGCCTGGTAGTTGTTGCTTTCGAGCACCGTTTCCACATCGGGGCGGAATACGCCCACGGGGTTGTTGTGCTCCAGCACCAGCGAGGCGTTGTCGCCAAGGGCGACATCGTCGCCCGAGCCGAGTGTCACCGTATCGAGCCCTTCGCCCGCTACCACCACATCACGATCCATGCCCGTGTAAATGGCATCATCGGCACCGAGGGCATAGAGGCCATCGGAAAGCGCCAGGGACGAAGCCCCGTTCACCCGGTTGATGCTCGCGAAGTCCGCGAGGTCTTCCCCGGCAGCATACGGCACATCCATATCGAATGTGAGCGCGGCGCTGTCGCCGAATACGAGGTCGCGGTCATGGTCGCCACCCACGGCGGCATCGGCCCTGCCCGAGCCCGCCACCACCTGGATGGCCGCAATCACAGGCAAGTTCATGGGCCACTGGCCGCCTTCCGTGTGCAGGTTGCGGATGTACAGGTCGAAAGTATCGCCCGCAACACCGTGGAACACCACGTAGTTGCCGATGAGTTCCACCATGGGGGTGGCTCCCACGGCAAGGTTCGCGAGCGCATCGCTACGGCTCCTACAGGTCGCCTCGCGGTAGTCACCGTCGAAGGCGTGGCCCTTCCAGTCGTTCAGGTAGCGGCTACCATCCTCGGAACCCTGGATTTCGTAGATGTGGCTGTGGGCGTCCGTGTCGGAGTCGTCGGCACCCAGGTACACATACACGTCGCAGGTACCGCCCGCGCCACGGAACGAAGAAAGGTTCGTGAGCGAAACATGGATGTCCTGCTGTTGCTGGGCGGCCGTGTAGCCCGCGAACAGGCGGCTGTTGGCCGTGTCGCCGTCCAGTTCGGTAGAGGTGCGGAACACGAGGCTCCCGTTCTGGCCCTGGTCAGTCGTTCCCGAATCGTACGATGTCAGGGATATGCCGACGGAACTGTCTGCGACCGTGCCGCCGTTGCTGTAGCGCAGCACAGGCGTCGTAGAATTCTCGTTACCCTCGTGCGTGTACAGGTGGCCGTTGTACAGGTAGAGGTTGTTCCAGCCCGTATCGTGCACCACGCCCGCATGGCCCGAGGCCGTGGTGGAATCGTCCGCGCCACGGGTCGTGAAGTTGATACTCAGCACCTTGCGGCCTTCCACCGTCGCATCCTTGAGCGTTTCAAGGTCGCGGATGGCGGCAGGGCCGTTCGCGGCATCGAGACTTTCCACCGTAGCCTCTTCGCCAAAGAACGCCTGCGCGATGCCCAGCTGCGTGAGTTCGGACTGGCTGCCCGCAAGAATCTTGTCGCCGCCGAGACCGCCAACAACGGTGTCGTTGCCGTCCCCCGTCACTATGCGGTCGTCAAAGCCGACTCCCTGCACAAGGTCTGCTGCGGCGGGGTCAAGGCTACGGGCCGACGACACCATGGTATCGCCCGTGCCCAGGCGGTCCTCGAACCGGAGCGAGGCGCTATCGCCAAACACAAGGTCGTTGTCGCGTATGCCGCCCGCAAGTTCGCCGAAGGTAGCCATGTAGTCGCTACCGGCACCGCCCACGACGATGTCGTCGCCGCCACCCGTCGAAACGGTATCGTCACCGCCGAGGTTCAGCTGCGTAGACACGGCCACATCCTGCGCATGCAGGTCGCCGCGCACCTGTATGGCCGCGATACCCGGAAGGTTCTTGCCGTTGGGGTGCTGGTCGGGGAACGCGTCCTCGATAACCACGCGGAAGCTGTCGGCAAAACTGGCCGCAGATACCGTGAACACGGCGTAGTTCGCGTAGGTTGCCGCGGATGCCGTCGTGGCAGTAGCCCGTTCGTAGCCGCCGTCAAAATTTTCGCCTTCGGCATCGTCCACATAGAAGCTCTGCAGGGCAGCACTGGAATCGCCCACATACAGGCTCACCTTGCGCACGCTGTGCTCGTACGCGGAATGGGAATCCGGTATATCCAGATAGACCACCACCCTGTATTCCGTAAAGTACTGGGCAAGCCCGTCCACCACGACTTCGAGCCTGTTGTCGCACTGGGCGTTCGGGGCCGTGGTCATGAGGCCCGCGTTCATCAGCGCCGCATCCGCGTCGGTAGAGGCGTTCGCGAAGTTGTGGCCGTAGGCCTGCAAGTTGATGCGGTTGTCGGTATCCGTGTTGCGGTGGCTCTCGATGCCGCCGTAGCTTACGCTCACGGCGCTTGCGCGGGTGCCGTCGTCGAAGCGCACCACCTCGCAGTCATCGTTGCCGTAGGTGCCCGCAAGGTTCCCGCCCACGTTGTTCCAGTTGGCGCTGCGGTAGTCGTCGCCATGGGTCGCGTTCAGGGCGCCCGCGACTGCTTCCGACGAAAGCCCGGTCTGCGAGGCTCCCTGGAAGTTGAAACTGAGCGTCGCCTCGGTGCGGGTTTCCACACCGCTTTCGGCGGCATTGCCCTGGAAGGTCGCAAAGCCGTTGTCGCCAAACACGACATCTTCACCTTCGCCAGTCTTGATATGGTCGCTATCCAGGCCGCCGAACACCACATTGCGGCCATTTCCGGCATCGATGGTGTCACCACCTGCACTACCGTCTTCGAGACCGCCCGCCGTAATATTGCGGTCCTTGTTGGTGACCATAAGCGCATTGCGCCCGGTGTCCATAATGACCTTGCCGCCATCACCCACTATGATGTCGTTCCCGGCACCCGTGGTAATGGTATCGGCATCGGTTCCACCGATAATGGCGTTCTTGCCGTCGCCCGTGGTAATCGTGTCGCTACCGCCCTCGGTATCGCTCTTGCTCTCGGCAATCAGGCGATCCGACAACACCGTGTAACGCCCACCGTCACCAATCACAACGTTGTCGCTGCCGCCAATACCGATTGTATCGCCAGCCTCGCCGCCCATGGCGACATTCTTGTTGCCGCTGATGGTCACAGTATCGACATCGCCCACGGAATCGCTCGTGGTCTCCACGGTATGCAGGCCGAGGTTCAGCGAGTCGCCATAGACCGCACCCACATTCGCGGCATTGTAGTATTTCACGGAGCCGTTGTCGCCAAGGGCAATGTTGTTGTTGCCCGAAACAGTAATGGTGTCGCCATCGGCACCGCCAATCACCACGCTATCGGTTCCACCGACATTTATAGTATCGGAACCACCCTCACTATCGTTCATCGAATGGATTTCGTAGGCTCCGCGGCGTACGCCGTCCGTCTGCAAGCGATGCACGGGCCCGTTTGTAGCGGTATCGTCGCCATGGTTCTTGCTTATGCCAGTCGTATAGTCTAGGCCGCTGTTCGTGGAACCGAGTACCGTCACGGGGTTTTGCGGGTCTTCGCCGTAAAGCACCTGGCCACGGTCGCCGAACGCGATGCCGCCACGGTTCATGTTTATGGTGTCGTCACCGAGACCACCGAAAACAACCATGTCGTTGCGGGTCACTGCATTCGAGGTGGCATTGATTATATCGTCACCACCCTGTGCATTAACAACAAGCTGACCGTCGCCGCTATAGCCATGCTTGAAGCTTACCGAGTCAACAGTAACACCATTGGCAAGCGTGAAGGCGCGGGCAACAACGAAATAGATTTGTTCCAAAGTTGTCACTTCGCGGCGTTGGGTCGTGCCGTCACTCAGCGTGGCATCTACGTAAATCTTTTCAGACTCGCCAAGGGCACCCTTTGCTTCGGCAAGCGCCTCAGCGCTTCCGGTAAGCGTATAGTTGTATGTCGCGCCACCGTTATCGGCAGTTCCCGAAAGAACGGCAGATGTACCCGAAGCAATTTCAGTTGCCGATTCCTCGGCATAGCTGTTTATGTTCACGGTATCGTCAGTAGCGTTTCCGCCAGTAACGCCAGAACCCGTATTCACCACGGTGAATGTCTGGAAGCCATCCTCGCGGTAGATAGTCTTGTTCACATTTACCGTGTCGGAACCCGAACCCAGGTTGTATTCGGCATATTCCATCTGGGCGGCGGTGATACCTTCCGCAGCAAGGTCACTATGGTTGAAACGCACTGCGTGGGCATCAAAATCAGGCACCTGATTTTCAGCCTCTACAACCATACTACTACCCGATGTCATCGACGTAAACGCATTCAGCGAACTGGTCTTGGCATTTTTATCATCCTGGTTGTTCACAAACAGGCGGTCAACCATAGTCGCCTCATCCTGGAACAGGTAATCCTTGTTGCCAGAAAGCATTATTTTCGAGTTTGACTCACTGAAATCACCACATGCATCATTCAGAGTCAGGGTGACAACACCATCCGCAATGGAACAATCCTCAATTTGGAACCATCCAGATTCTTCAACGGTTCCCGCTCCAGTCGGAATAAACTTGAGCGTCTTCTTAAAAAATGTTGCTTCATCTGTCACATCCATTTCAAGTTTTTCAAAAATTGAAGCATACAAGTCCTGATTATCAGACAAGGCGATAGAGACAACATTTCCTGCCACACTCCGTGCAACAAAGAGGGAGCCCATATCGTAATTGTTCTTTTCGTTATAATCGCTTGCGTCAACATTCTGCGTACTTGCCTGAATCTTGTGTTCGTATTTCAGCAATTCGGGATTATCCAAATCCACGTCGATGCTCTTACCTTCACCATAGGCATAGACAGGGCCATCAATTTCGGCTATAGTCTTGTCGTTCCCAGCCGTAACCGTCGTAAGTCCGTAATCTTCCCTGTATGTATCGGCAATGGCTGAAACAGTCACCGTATAAGAAGTCTTCTCGCTGGTAAAGGCTAGAATCAGGCTGCCATCAGCCTCCGGCGTCACTCCTTCGGCAGATAATGTCACCTGCTTATCTTTCTTAAGCGAACCATCCTGTTCAAGGACATCCTTTGCAAAAGCAAGCTCCTTCGTACTAACCTTCACATAAACAGTCTTCCCCGCAGCAACAGTCTGATTTAGTCCAACAGAACATTGGACAGAATTGTGACTATCGCTTGCATATTCGACAAGAGTATCTGCATGGCTGCTTACGACAACGGCAGGAGGCATATTCTGGGGTTCCGTTGGCGTTGCAGGAGGTTCGCTAGCGGAATTTGTCGAAGAAGCTATCGTTCCTGTTACAGTCAGTGTTCCGTGCAATGTGACAAAACGATTATTGTCGGCATTATAGAACACCAGCACATTGCCGTTTTGCTTGTAGTAGATTCCTGTAGTATTTTGGGATGCTCCCGCCACGGGAACATCTTTGCCATTATATTTAACCGTCAGTGACTGAATCTCGTCGTATGCCAGTATAGCCTTGGAACCGTCAATTCGCATGGAATTTGAGCGGACATTTACTACAAGAGTTTTTCCTTTGCAATTTGGATCATTTATCGTCAGGATACCCGTCGTAGGATTCAGCGTAGAGGGTTTCACACCATCTTCACCAACGGCACACACCTGCATCGTGTAACCTTGCGGAAGACCCTTCGCCCACTCTCCAAGTTGAACGGGGCTTCCCGTATAGCGGAACTCCTCAGAATAGCAGAGCAACTGATTCGATGCAGAATCGGCACTATTGCCAACTGATACGGCTAGTGCAGACACTGAATCTCTTAGGGCAGATGTCACACTTCCGTTTTGCTCGGTACGGGTCCAGAAACTTTCCACAGAAATCGACTTGACGGATTCCATTTCAGCAAGTTTGTCATTAAAGGCGATAACCCTTACATGGAAACTCTGATGCGTACTGTCTAGCGTAAACGAGACAGTTTCGCCGTAACTGACTACATTTTCATTACCATCAACCAAGGCAATCATCACACCACGGTCACCCTGCATAAACGCAGTATTCGAAAGAACTGGTGCTCCGAGAGTTACCTTGATTGAGCCTCCCTTAATATCGCCCGCATAGCGGACATAGAAGTCGCTTGCAGTCCCCTCGTTTATTGATATATCCGAGCAAATACGGTTATCTGAATCCGTAATAAATACAGCGGGAGCGTTACTGGTATCTACAATGTTAAACTTGTCAGCAAAAACCTTTGCCGTATCGAAAGCCGTATCTCGGGTAGCCTGCTGGGTTGCATCAAGCCCTTCGCTAGTCAAAATTTCATATTCAACATAGCACGCCTGACCATCCGTTTCTGAACTGCGAAGAACCTTGTCTTCGTCAAGGCCACCCGTGGTGAAGGTGTCATTACCCTTGCCACCGTTCAGTTCCGTCACCTGGTCTTCCCGGCTTCCAAGCACATAGAACATGTCGTCACCGCCAGCCGCATCGAAAGTGGTCTTTTCTACTCCGGCAGCCTTTACACCAACCATGTTACTAAGGGTTCCATCCTTGGTCACGACAACAGTATCATCGCCATTGGTTCCGCGAACAAACAGCGAGTCATCACCTTCTCCACCATCAATGGAATTACTCCCCTTCTCGATAACGTCGCCATTGACATCGCTGAATCCATAAATGGTAAAGTTATCGTTCCCACGACCGCCGTTCATGCTCAAGCGACCGACATTGTTCAAAGAGACAAAAGTATCTACTCCGAGTCCACCTTCTACATTCAAAGAGGTATCTTCTGTGACGCCTTTGCTTAAGAATTGCCCATCATCAGTCTCAACGGTATCAAAATAGTCTTTTGCAGCAACCTCGGCATAATCGCCACCATCACGCTTGGACTTATAAACCTGCCCGATATGAATTTCATCGTTCCCGGCACCAGCGTCAATGTTGGTTTTCTTCGCCGTGCCATCAACAAACACTCTATCATTGCCGCCGTTGGCATTCAAGTTTACCGTATTCACATTCTGGGTGAAATTCACTCGTTCAATGTTAGAATTCATTGAATCATCGATATTTGAATTAGGCAATAAGGCTACAAAGCCCAATTTTCCATCAGCACTACGGCGCATCAGCAACAAGTCTTCATTTTCGGTTCCTTCAACCGTGAGAGTATTAATTTCCCCCTCATCTTCACCGGAATCCGTTACATTGGCATAGTTGGTGGTGCTGTCGCCCATCAAATTTACGAACACCTTGTCGTTGCCGCGCTGTCCGTCCACAAAGTCCATACCCGGACCAGTCGTTATCTTGTCGTTTCCACCCGCCGTCTGTGATTTTGCATTGGCGTATATTTCGCCATGCAAGCCATAGTTATCACCAAAGACAATCTTGTTTTCTGCCTCAGTTTGATTTGTCAACTTATTTTCGTTGGCAGTAGACGATGGTAAGTAATCCGTCACACCATTGTCGCCGTACAGCATATCGTTACCGGCACCACCGTCAATGATGTCATCACCGGCACCGCCATAAATCAAGTCGTTATCGATGCCGCCGCTGATTGTATCGGCCCCGCCATCGCCGTCGATGATGTCGTTGCCAATACCGCCGTAAATCTTATCGGCTCCGCCAACTGCAGTACCACTGCCGTCATCGCCGAAGAGAAGGTCGTTACCATCGTCGCCGTAGATCGTATCGGAACCATTCGTTTTTAAATCGGAAGAATAATCAGCAAAATCATCATTATTATCATCGTTTATAGCCGCTTTAATTTCTTGGGCATATTTTACTGGATTATTCAATTCGTCAACTAACTTTATCTTAAACTCATCCTCAGAAGCTGACGTTCCGTTCTTGAACTGAGCATCAATAAATTCCTGGCTAAATGCAGCCGTCTTGTTCGTTGTATCAACTGCAAAGGGCGCAGCAATATCCAGCGGAGTATTATTTATTCTGTCACCAAAGACAATATCCATGCCTTCGCCACCATGGATGGTGTCGTCATCCGAGCCACCCATAATGCGGTCATGACCTCTTTCGCCATAAATTTCATCATTCCCAGCACCGCCATCAATATGGTCGTCACCGCCACCACCATAGATTACATCATCGCCATCACCGCCAATAAGCGTATCCTTACCGCCATCTATATTTATGTCGGTTCTATCAATTTTAGGAATGGTTCCAGTTTCATCGTAACGACCTCCATCACCGAAGATGTAATCAAAGCTTGCGCCACCATCAATTTGGTCATTCCCGGCACCACCGAAGATAATATCCTTCTTGGAGCCCCCTAAGATTATATCGTTTCCGGCAACACCCGGATCAACATTCGCTTCAGCAATATATTTTTTTTGTCCATTTTTATTTTCTGTGCGAACTGTACCAATATCGCCAAAAATTATGTTCAAACCATCAGCACCGATGATAGTGTCGTTACCTGCACCACCCCATATAAATACGGAGTGATTATTCAACATTTGCAATCCAGAGAGGTCTATGTAATCGTCACCATCTCCGCCGTTGATTTCAATGTCAAAATCAGCACTACCAGTTAGAACAATTTTATCATTACCCTGTTTCGAATTGGCAATAAAGACTCCATTTTCAACCTTTCCAAAAAGTTTTCCGTCAGGCTTGTCATACACATTTTTTTCATTAAAATATAATTCTAGAACTTCATCGCCATCTTCCAAATTTCCGACAATTCTACTGCTAGCATTTTCTCCAACATGTGCAACGACATTACCACTCCCATCTTCAGATGCCCAAATCGTTTTGCCACTATGCTTTATTTCAAATTCAAATAGTGTGTATTGTTTGGTAATTTCTTTTTCCCATGTCCAACAAAGAAAACCAACATACGCCTCTAAACCAAAAGTCAGTGAGCCATTCGTATCGAAGACTCCTATCAAGCCTTCTTCTTTCACAATTTGAGCAATTTCATTTACACGAATTTTTCCATCTTTATTCGGATCATAAAGATTAAAGCCAATATTTATAGTAACACCGCCACCAACGCCAGCCCGAACGCCAGCATTCACTTCGGCAGCAGCAGATAACTTTCCCTTAAAACTGAGTTCATTGATATCGACTCCATTCGAATTACGGTCGTTAATGTAGAATCCGTTCATCAACAATCCATAATCTTTATAATTGCTTCGAGCCCATTGGCGAATGCCTAAGGTATCATACCCAAAACCAAGTTCAGCCTTGGCATCAAAGGTAACACTGATTCTAGCCCCCAAGGGACCATATATGGGAACAAAGGTGTTCCAGTTGAATTCGATATTCAAGGGGGGCATGTAATATTCAATCAAGGGGACATCTTGCCCCAGCAACATCTTGAATATATTGGATGTGTCTGTCCAAAGGAATTTCCATCCCTCACCAAAATTAATTCCTTTTGCAGATAGAATGTCTTCTGGTTTACCATTATTTTCTGCCGTAGATTCTTGATAAAAATCAATATCCAAGGAATTACTGGAAGATGATCCTTTTAAGAACAGCTGCGCTAAAGAATTTTCTTCATAATGACCACTTTTTCGAACAAGATTAAAGTCATCTAATTCAAATTTTAACGTTCCATCATCGTCAAAATTAAGGATTACATCTGCCATATTCAAAATTTGCTGCGCAGCAATAATCATTCTATCATCAAAGGAACCGTTAGAAGCTTCTTTTGCCAACTGCAACGGTGTCAGCGAAAAGCCCAAATCATCCAACACCGGGAAAGGTGTTGTCAAAAAATCCAGCAATTCCTTCATTGGAGCAATGACATTTTGAATTCTAGAGAGCATTGGAGAAAGAACATTGCCTACAAACGAGCCCAAATCTAGCTCCATCCCAGAAAAGCCTAGTTTTGTCAATCCTTTGGCAGAATCCCATTCAAAATCAAATGTTCCGGTAATTTTCGGGAAAACATCATATCTAGCAACACCAAATGTAAATGTTGGATTGAGGTCAATACCTGTTACAAAATCGAAATCAATCCGGCTAGACAAAACATTAGATAAGGCTACAGCGCTATCAGCCGTGATTGTTTTATTTTGCCCATCTGAATGGACACTTCCACCTAAATCAAGTCCTAAAAACACATCCGCAAGAGGATCATTACCGTTAAATTCCAATTCTATTCCAAGTCCCGCAAGGGAACCATTAACCGTTGCATCAACATTCGCCGTCGCATCTAACCACAATTCATCTGCATCCGTCAGGATTAGATAAAATCCTTGTGTATCATCTATTCCAAAACCAAAATTCAAGTTCCAAGACAAGCCTAAATTTAGTCCTCCCTCCAAATCAAGGGCTAAACCGGGCAAACCGAAGTCAAAACCTAAATTATTTCCAAGTTCATAACTTCCCGAAAGATGCAGAAACCATTCTGCATAATTATCCGAGGAACGATACATCAGAAAACCGTTATCACTCCAAGAATCACTACGTCCTGACAACAATTTATTTTTGAGAGAAGGATCCAAAGTAAGCGGAGTTCCAAACAACTCTTTCAACTTGTCGGCAACAAGTTCAGCATTCAAGCCCGTTGATTCATAGACGAAGTCAGAGAAAGGCTCAATGACCTTATCTTTTAGTTTTCCCAAGAAATCGAATCCACTTCCTAGTGCATTTCCAATAATTGGAGCGCTTTTTACCTTGCTTGCAAGATTAGAATTCAAGGACGCTTCCAGTCTATCAAAAAGTTCATCCAAGCCAACAACTGCAAGTTTTATTTTTTCAAACCAATCTAAATTTCCATTCTGGAAATCTTCAAGGAACTGAATAACCTCAGAAAAATCTACAACAAAATGCGTATCTACACCTTGTTCAAAGGGTAAAACTTGCCTATTCGTTATCAAATTAAAATCAAAACCATCAACAATGTTTTTCCCAGCAATCGTGTTGTTTGTAAACGCTGTTGTAATCGCATTCAAATTTTGGTTGTATCCCAAAACATGATTGGCAGAACCATCCCAAACACCTAGATAAACATTCCCTATTTCCCTACCGAGAACAGAAATAGGGAGTACGCCATACATTTGTACCGGCAAGGAATAAGAGAACGGAATATTCCCTCCATTTTCATCTTTCCAGTCAACAATAGAAATGCCATTTTTTCCATAACTCCCATTAAACGAAGACTTCAATTTTATAAAAGAATCTCCATCATCTGCACCAATCGAAATCAGATTTGCCAGCAACGCCCCCACATTAGTATTCATGCCTAAATTAAAGGGGGTTAACTTATCACACAGAACATCTACATTGGCATTAAACTCAATACCATTAGCACCCAACAGTTCCAAATCAAAGCCTTCATCTCTCCTAACCAAAGCTGCACCAAAAGCGAGCGAGAAATCACCAGTCACATTAAGATTCACATTTCCGCTAATTCCTGCCGATTCAGTTCCGTAGCTCAAGTTGGCAACTTCATCAATCACTTTTCGGACATCAAATTCAAAAACAAACTTGTTACTTTCTAGCAACAGTTTCAATAAATCCACGGAATCACTTATAAAGCCAACATCTTTAAAATACTTATTCAACAATATAGTTAGACTTTGTAAATCAAATATTTTTTCGTTGCGCAGTTGTTTGACAACACCAACTATGGATTCAGAGACATTTACCAAGCTAGAAAGGTTCTTGTTTATCAACGGAATCTTTTTGTCGGTTTGACCTAAAAGTTCAGTCACCCTTTTAGCAAGATTTTCAAACATTGAGAGAACATTTTCTACACTCAAATTTTCGTAGGCCGCAATAATATTGCCATACGCAGATGAACTCTTTATTATTTGGGTCAAATCTAAACTTTCCAACAATACTGCAGAAATATCTGCATCAGAATTATTTCCAATAGCATTTGCTATAGATGTATTCAAGGATGCAGGATTAATTGCAAAATTGGAGTCATTCAGAATATCAGCAACCTTAGTCCCATTTATTTCAATAAAGCAATCAACAGATAGAGAATTCTGTACTGATGAATCAAAAACCGGCACATATCGAGTCCCTGACAAATTAAAAGAAACCTTATATGCTAAACCACCAGACACTTCTGTCTTTAAGCCAATAAAGCCTGCCGTTGCAGAAATTTCTGCTGGTTCATTTACTTCTTCTGAACCTTTCTTCACATCAAGTGACAGTGAAACGCCCATTTCCAAGACATCAGTGCTAAATAATTTCGCCAAATCAGAAACGCCAACAGCCTTGCCAACTATTTTATTGTCACTATCACCATAAGTACGCGATTCAGGTATTCCTGAGAAGCCTAGCACTTCTAAGACTCTGCTTGCATTTAGAGTTCTAATCGCGAACGGGGTCTCTCCCGAAAACACTAAATGAGCGCCATCCATCCCGATAGTCACGCCATAAGATTGCAATTGAGTATTTATAGTAGAAACTAAAGTTCCAAGCGTTGTATTTTTAGAGACCGCCCCCACATCAACAGGACGCCATGCTCCACCAACATAAATTTCAAAGTCGTCTGTTGACGATGTTGTAGTCGTATCATTAGAAGAAACAACCGTTCCAGGAGAGACACAGAAAACAAGTCTATTATTTTCATCCAGAGAAACAGATTTTATCCCTAGGGATGCGCCATTTTCATCAATTTCGTCTTTTAATTTTGTCAACAGCAAAGCAGGAGTGGAAATCCCAGCCAAATCAACACTTATTGAATTCGAATTATTGTCTTTTAAAATATTAAATGTTAAATCATTGCCAGCCAGGTTGAGAACAGGCGAGAAGGTTCCTGATTCTAGGGCATATCCAATTCTCGCATTTTGTTCCGTGAATAGGTCTTTATCACCAGATGCACCAATGGTAATTACAACAGCATTTGAATCTCTATCAATTTTCAACACATAAAGATTGTTGAATCCTAAATTATTTGCGAAATAGCGTTCTATTCTTTCTCGCAAGACATCATCATCAGTATCACCTACTGATTGAACATTTTCAAGAACAACATTCCAATCAACAGAAATCGTTTGATTATTTTTCAGATACAAGTTGGAAACAGTATTCCGTTGGCACTCAATTGAACAAATACTGATAGTCCGTGCGTTCAGCAAATTCATCTGATAAAGATTTGCCGGATTTCCATCAATTGAAACATCTTGGATAGATTTTCCCTCATTAAACGCATAAATTCGATTATGGCAATAGACACCCCCCAAAGTTCCATTATTAAAAGAAATCACAGAAGATGGGGTACAAGGGTATGCGCCAACGGGCCCCGTTGCAAAATAGACATCATTTTCAGCAACATTCCCAAATACATTTGACTGTAATTCATCCAATAATGTATCGTTTTCCAAAGAAGTATCTTCAAACTTTATTGAGACCGTAAAAGACAATGTTCCAGAGCCGCTTACTGCAACCACCCCATTCGAGACAACATTTGCAAAACCACTTAGTGCTTTGGAAAAATCCAAATCAAAATTACACTCAGATAATCCAGCACTTAAATTAAAATTCAACTTAATTTCCGATAAATCTTCTCCTTGACCTAAAGCCACTCCTTGGTTATTTAGATACTCAATAGTCAATGCGGAGCCTTGTTCGGGAGAAAGGAAATTATTTTCGCAAAGCGAATTAAACAAGGTAACCAATTCCGTCCAGGAATTAAACTCCGCCAGGTGAGTTGTTCCGTCCAAAAGACCTTCACGGAGTTCACCAAGTTTTTGAGTTAAGTCAACAACATCTTCAATAGACCCCTGCATTATACCAGGTTCTAAATTTTTGGCAACCTCTCTTCGTAACACAGCCACGACTGAGTCTAAGGACGAAAGAATATTACCTGTCAGACTCTCTCCCGACAACGAAACATATTTTCGCATTGCTTCAGGGAATGTCCATGAAACATCGTTGGAATTAAATGAAAAGATATAAGGTGATTCATCACCTTGTTCTGGCAAAGAGAATACTGTTTGCGTCCCGCTTTTCAAATTCAAAGACTTACATTCAAATTTAAGTTGCAGCGCCTCCGCATTTCCTAAAAAAGAGAGTTCATACAGAAAACTAAAATCATTCAATTCGGCATCGAACAACCCTAATTTACACTGGAAACTTTCGGCACTTTTACTTAACGATACCTTTGTTGAACTGAAATCAAATGTATCGAATTGAAGAAGTCCATTTTCATCTACACTAAATGTAATTTCAAGCGGAATTTCAACAAAACCATTTAACCCACTTAATGATATCAATCCAAATTCGGCAACTTCAGAGTTAATCCCAGAAATATCCTTATGGAAAACTAATGAACATGTGTATGTATGACCAATTTCAAAGGCTGAAGAAAGACCATTCCCAGTCAAAGTTATATCAGAACTACCCAAAAAGGCATTGAAACAGGAATTAATCTTTTCGCCAGGATTTGATTCATTCTTGGATGCATAAATGGCAAGAGTTAAAAGAGCGGCGGCCTTATTGACTTGATTTGCACCATTCAAAATGGCATCATATATTATAGAAGTTCCATTGTCACTAAAGAAAGATATTGTATTTTCATCGCCAAGGCCATTCAAAAGGGAGCAAGCATCAAAGCCTGCTTTCATATTGAAATTAGGCAAAATAACATCTACATTACCGTTCGACTTTTCAATACAAAGATCCCCAAAAGTTGTAAACGGCAATTCATTGATATTAGAAGCAGTAAATTCTAAATCAAGAGACAGAGATTGAAAACCATTCGCATTAAACGATAGCACCAAATCCTTTTCCTGCTGCAAAGCATCGCCATGTTCCAGAACGCCCATTCCCATAAATGTTGATGCGGCACCGAGATTTTCTATTTCGATACTCGCCGACGATAGTGACGCAGACAAATCGCCACCAACATTCGTGGTAAAATAGAGATTCAAGGATGTCTGCAAAGCAACATTCGAGAATTCTAAAATTTCAGAATCATTTCCTGTCGTGGGAATTTCCAATCCGAACGAGACATTCTGCTCACCGCTAATAGTAAGCATATTAGAAGATGCTGCTGCAGAAACCCCTTCAATTCCGTTAATCTTTTGGGCAATATTATCAACCGTCAAGGATTCCAAATCAGACAAGTCAAGATTCGAAAGATTTCCCTTGACAAGATTTAACAATGTCTCTGTCGGATTTTGATTAGTTTCAAAATTTATTTCCGATTGGTTTAATGTCACAGAATCAACAGCATTCACAGATTGAAAGATAGATTCCAATTGGTCATTCAACCCATTTTCATTATCCATCATCAGACGGGGTTCGAGTTGTTCAAGTTTGTATTGATCAATACGTTTGTTCATATTTTCTCTCTGCTTGTTGTTCTTGTTTCTGGACATACTTTACCCTTCTAAAACAATTATTCTTGTTTGACCATTACACAACGAACTGAGAAACCATCTAGTTTCGTGTCGTTAGCAGCATTCTCATCATTATTCCAACCATCCTGTGTTGTCGAAAGTGATCCTGAAAGGGGAAGGAGTTCCCCATCTTCCACCGTTTCGCCAGGATAATACCAGGCCATAACCCTGAGTCGAGCAACAAATTGTTTTTTTCGGTTTTGACGATAACCAGCCCCCGTTCCACTAAATCCAGTCCTATTCGAGCCATAAAAACCACCTTGTGAACGCATCGCTTCAGAATATTGATCCGTACTTTTTACAATTATATAGTAATCATCATAATTCATTAGTCGCCAACCATCGGGGCAAATCCCTTGGTGGTTAGGCATTATCCGAGAAGCACAAGCCTTTGCATTACATTCGCTAGGCAAATTCATTGCTTCAGCCCATTGATACAATCCACCATAACGGTCACACATCGTGGTGTCATTATCAAAGCAATACTTTTCGTGAGATTCATCATCCGTTTGATCCAGTTCTCCATCAACAATTTTTTCCGCATAATTCAAATTATGTGCAAAAACCGTAACGGAATCAACGGCTCCGCTCCTATTTTTTCCCCTTATTTTTATATACCAATATTCTCGGTGATCTCTCGGATCTTCAAATAACTTATATGCGCCCGTGTTCAAACTATCTGTCAAAAATTGAGACTTGTGTACAAATGGGGTGTAACTACTACTTGACTCATCTGACGAAATAACCGACGAAGAACTACTACTGGATTCGTCCTTTTTGCTCGAAGACGAACTAGACACATCCTTATTGCTGCTAGAAGAATCGCCCGACTTTACGGAACTTGAACTCTTGGAGTCGGACGAGTTCTTTGTTTCTTTTATTGAACTACTAGACTTATTTTCACTACTAGAATACTTGTCTTTAGTTTCGTTTCCCGAAGACTTCTTGTCAATCGAAGAGGATGACTCTTCGGTGGAATCAGAGTCCTTTACGCTTGAAGACGATTCAACAGCGGATGTTTCATTGTTATCACCACTTGCCGACGACGAGTCGTCACAGCCCCAAAGGCCTATTCCACCAAACACGGCTAAGAAAAGTAGTGTCTTGAACTTGTTCATCTTTTGGTACTCCTGTTATTAAACTTTTTTCGAAATCAGAATCCCGATGGACAGGGCATCCACCATAAATCGCGGTTTCAACCGCTCAATCGAATAGGGACCAGGCCCTTTTACTTTTACATCCGATTCATTCATAGGAACAAAATCTGTTCTTATTTTTAAGAAAAAGATAATAAAGAAAGCTATTTGACCAGCCACAAACACCCCAAAAGAGGGTAAAACGCCCCCATATTCAGCCCACACCCCGCCCCGCAGTCCGACTTTTTTTGTATACCGCTGGAACGTGGGCGTATTATAACCGTATTCATTTTTCGATTAGCGTGATTTGTGTCACGCCGTAATGTTTTGTGCCTAAAAAATATGTAACACAGACCAAGTTTAATCTAATTTCTAGACAAATAAACCGGTTATACCGGAAAGGATCATCTATGATTTACATAAAAACTAACGCAGTTTTCAACAACACTCATTCTCAAACAAACGAAACCTACACACTACGTGGAAAATCGGACATTCCTCCATTTTATACATATAGTGACCCTTTTGCGCCCCCCCAATATGGCAGACGGACTACTTCCAAGAGCTAATGGCTACTCGCATATTTCTCATATTCTTCCTGACACATTTAACTATATAACATACCCAAACAACGGTTGGGCATGGATTTACAATAGCAGTTGTCAAAATATAAACTTACCACCCCCATGCCATTGGGATATTCTCGTCGAAAACAATAGCAATGGGGTAAAAGCCCTTGCTCATTTCATAAAACATATTGGGCAATACAACGGCTCTACCGCAGTCGAGTTACCTGAACAAATTGAAATTTATGCGATGTTTAATTATAACAACACCGATTATTCGCTCTATATTTTAGCAACCTACGACTCAACTCGGAAGCAATCAATAGCGCACTATCTATATGCGGCTCCTTTTGATGCTAGTTCACCCCGTTTAACAACAAACAACATTCAGCAACCTAATTCTATAAATATTTTTGAATATGTTTCAAATATGATTGATTCTATCCAACAGACCTATAGGACTAAGGTTAGAATATTCAATGCAAATATTTCAGAAATTCTTACACAACAACCTATCTAAAAGATGACTCATTTTTTTATCCAATGCCCAACTAATTCAGTTCTAGTTGGGCTTTGGATAAAATTTTACAACAATGTCAAACAGTCTCTACGGCAATGATATTGTCTTTATTTGTAAAGCGACAATCCTGAACTAGTCTAAACACACGATTCGGGCAAGACTTATGCCATTTCGTATAAGCCCCCATTAAAACAGACAATACATTTTTTTTAGGCGAAGATGCAACAAAAATTATATGAATATCAGATTCCTTCGGTTGAGGCCCGTAGTGACCAATTTCCATTTTTGCCTTTGTTACAACGTCTTCAATGATAACTTCCGTAACAAACACTTCTAAAGTATTCATTAGAACTCCTTTTTCCCCTAAAATGAAAAAAAACTTACTATGTTGGGGAGAACAAAATAAGCCTTGTACATCCACAACACTTAATATAAAAAAATCAAATTCTTCCCTCTAAATAAACTTGCTCGCTTCCTATAATCAAGAATACAATCGGTTTTCCAGATTTCTTTTCAACAGCATTCCACCCTTTTTTATCCACATAGGATGGATGGGGAACACTTTCAGGGTGAGAATGCCACTCTCCCAAATACCCGATTGTTCCCCCAAAACGACGCTGCACAGAGTCTAAGACTTTCAGGTGTCTTTTGTCTCGGCGAACAAATTCTGTTTTTGACCGTTTATCATCTGAGTAGACAGGAGTCGCAAAAGAAATCGTCAACTCACCCGGTCGAATCACGCCGAACAGCATCCCTCCACTTTCATAATTGGTCAACACAGATTTTTGTATTCGAGCAATTCTCTTCATCATCCAATTCGAGAAAACGACTTTGAACGTTTTGCCTCTTTTTAATGGCAAATACATTATTGGTTCTATTTTCTGCAACAAGCTGGGCATGAATCATCCTTGGGTATAGTAACACACTCCATCGCATTCCAGACATTATTCGCACAAGTTTGGAACCAAAACAAAGATTCTTCTTCCGTTGCTTTTAGAGACCTAAACAAAGCTGTCATCATCAAGTTTGCCGCTGCAATAGAAGCCGTTATAGGGAACGGAATAAAAACGGCATTACAGGTTCCTCTTGTCTGATCTTCTTTACCAAGCACAGGCAAAACTCCATTTTCTTTCACATATTTCTTTTCACAGCGTAAACACGCTTTTTTAGAACTACCGATAACAGATGCACACACAGCCTTACTACGCCCGTATATATATCCACAAATATATAGAGGCATCTTTGGTAATTGCGCAAGGAATCGGTTCAAGTATTCCGAGAACGACTCATCACCAGTAGTATCAAGCACAATGTCAAATGGGAAATCCATCCCCGGTTTAAACGCATTTTCAAACGTTTTTTCGATAGACTCAATCCTAAAATTCTTAAAGCGTTTACTTGGCTCATTTTTCACATGATTTTCCAAAACCGCTTTCATAGCAAGGGCCTTGTTCACTCCCAAACATTCAAGGCCGAGATAATGTCTGGAAAAATTTTCTTCCGCATACTTATCAGGGTCAACAATTGTCAATGGATTTTTAAATCCGGCACCAGACTTTACCAACATCGGAAGCAAATTACTCCCTAATGTGCCACACCCGACAACCAAAATCTTCTTATCCATTAAAGGAGCACTATTTTCCATAGAGACATTCCTTGAAAATATTTTATTTTCGGTTTCTTCCGCAAAATACCGACAATTAAGATTTCCGCTGCGAGACGGCGACACAATCAATCCCAAGATAGTTGCATTCTTTCTAAAGGCGATAGCAAAATTCTTGGAGGAATAGCATCCCCATAAAACAGTCTTCCGGTAGCGTTTGAAGGCTCGCTTCCCCATAGAAGCCTTGCCGAACAGGAGTAGGTCTTTCATTGAACCAAAAGGGAATCTCAAAGCTGATATATCAACATGACCAGATAAAGGATAAACAAGACATGAATAACTAGGCGAAGACGAATTACCTTCAATTATCTTCAAGGAGTTTTTGTTAACATCCTTTATTTCAGCACTGTAGTCACACGGCCAATAAGATGGCATCTCGTTTGAAAATTCTTCCCCGTATTTTTCCTTGGCTAAATCAAGAATGCGTTCTGTTATTTGGTCAACGATGACCCCAACCATATCGTATGGCCTACATGCGTCAAAGACCAATTCTCCCTTTTGAAGATAGCATAAACCGCCATCCTTCTCTACATGGGGAACCTTTCTAAAACAAAGTCCATCATATTGCCGAGCCAAGCAAGCCCTGGGAAATTCAGTACAGCACTGATTGTCAAACAACAACTTTACAATTACTGTTCCAAAGGTACTCGATTCTATCGGCCCTTCAAATTCGGCAGAAAGGCTCCCACTGCAAGGAATAAAGTTCCATGCAGCGAGAGCATCCTTAAGATTTTCCCAGGGACTGTCTTTCATATCAACCGGCTCTCACAGACGGCAGTGCTCCTCTACGGTTTATCTGTACCGAATCCTTTATCACGGGGAATCTCTTTCCAAGGTGACGTTGCACAGCCAGCGACCGCGCCGCATCAGAGGGGTCCATATTGCCTGCAATGGCAGAAGCAAAGCCGACCGCCCGACTCTGTAGCTCTTTGAACTTTTCCGTCGGGCACTTGATACCTTCCCTTGGATCAGCCGGATTTTCTACAGAAACCTCATCACCATCGGGCAAAGCCATTGACTTGATAAATCTCAAGACCTTCAAAAGTTCTGCCGAAATATCATCGGTAAATGATTTTCCTGCATTGGCCTTTTCCGCAAGGCTCATCAGGAATATGGACGAAGGCCCCTTTCCATCTTGGAAATTGAAATCGCGCCACCCTTTCAGAATCCTATAAATCGCGCGGTCGTCATCGTCCTTATTCATGAAATACAGGTTCAGCATGCGTGGGTCCGATTTTTTCCAGGAATACAGACCGTTGTCTTCGCGATACGCAAGCATTATGGACTCTGTCGGCAAGTCGTCCCAATCCAAATCCCTTTCTTCTTGTTCATCACAAGCGGAATAGGTACTGCCCTGCACGCTTTCATTGGCAGATTGCATATCCCGAATTTTTGGGAAATCCTTATCAGCAGAGTACAAGGGAACGTCAAAATGAATCTCTTGCGAAAGAGTTAGACAATACGATTTTTTCTTTTTCTCGGTAGTCCACCCATTTGCTTTAGCCAAAGGTTTAAGTATAGAATCGACCATATCAAAGAAATCATTCGCAGCTTCTCTAGGTTCCGACTTATCTTCATGATACGACAACGGAAGATAGCACCCATAATCAAAATCAACCTGTTGCGCCGGTGGACAACAAGGCATGTTTTGCGTTTTATAACCAGCAGACCCCTGTCTCATAAAACGCGGCACAATTCGGTTTTCTTCTTGTGCCGTCCGTTCTCCAATCCCATCGGTTAACGCTCGCTTTATCTTCAATCGGGCGTCTTCCAATGTTTCCTTAACCTCCTGCGAGACTTCTATCTCCTTGAGGTACCCTCGGAAGCAATCATTCAAACTTTTGCATTCCATAACTCTATTCTCCTTCCGTCATATATTTCTGCAATGCAGTGCGCGCATTTTGGTAGGCGTCACGCGCTTGTTGTGAAAGTATTTGCTGGGCCTTTGGGTTCGCCTTATCTAGCGCAATGGACTTCACCTGTTCCTTCGGTGGGGTTACATCGATTTTCATATAGCGGTCTGGCCCCAACTTAAACTTCAAGATATTCTCTGTTGCCGCCTCTTGTGCAGAGATTGACAAATCAAACAATTTACCTCGCCATCGAGTCAAAAACCCGGAATTAACCGTATTACATACATCCGTGATGCCAGAACTCATTGTCCCAATATGCAATAACTTGTAGGGTTGCGACCCCATATTTAAGAACTGTTCGGCCTCTATGCATGCATACAATCCCGGATGATTCGCAACCAAGCCCCCATCAACCATATACCATCCATAAAGTTCATCCATCTTATGTATAGGGAAATAAGTCGGAGCGGCACTTGTTGCCAAGGCTACATCGACCAAACGATACTGTTTATCCATAACTAGATTGTCATGATGTGGCGTCTTGAAAACCTTCGGCATACCCGTAGAAAGATTAACTGCCGGTATCAACACATTATGCTTCAAATCTTCAATAGTCCGGTCCTCAAAGAGTTGCTCCAAAGCGGCCCTCAACGGCTTATCAGAAAATTTCTGCCTTATAATGCCGCCCACGCCCAACGGACACCTTATCTTTGGGAAAATTTTTGGTCCCCATTCCTTATAGAAGTCAATCATTTTCCCTGTAGGAATTTCTGCGGCAAGGCTTAAGGCGTTAATCCCCCCAATAGAGGTTCCCGCAATCAAGGCGAAAAGACGAGCTAAAGGCATGCCAAGTTCGGCTTCCATATAGGAAAGGATGTTGGCTTGAAAGAACCCTCGAAATCCACCTCCCGAAAGAGATAGAAGCTTTGGCGTGGACGGTTTTTGATCGGACATAAGACCCCTCTCGTTGTTAAATGCTATTTCCATTGCAAATACCGTGCCAACCACAAAAACAGGCTTTTGGGGGCATTGGGGCGACCGCAGATGTTTCAAAATGCTTCAGATATTCTTACGCGCCTTTAGACTGTAGCATTTCTAAACGGTTTCTGCATGTCGGCATATTTTTACTATTATTTCCACCCAAACCACACACTAACCGACAGTCCAATGACCGCACAGAACCAGGAAAAGCCGCAGTTCGACCAGGGCGCCATCATCAAGGCACTGCAGAACGCGTTGCGCACCACCAGTTCCAAGATCGGGCAGATGAACGAGGTCCTGGACATCGTGCGGGTTGTCGGCGAGGCGAAGACTTTCAAGACGGCGGCACTCGCACTCGCGGGCGAAATCGCCGACCGCCACCACGCCGAAAGGGTGA
>Ga0209510_1001203_pt1 | contig 30490 bp, 26 predicted proteins | sample BiotimSIPDNA_FD_185749 | JGI IMG/M metagenome (GOLD analysis project Ga0209510, IMG submission 185749) | Anaerobic biogas reactor microbial communites from Washington, USA - Biogas_R1 time_0 SIP DNA (SPAdes) (version 2) | ecosystem: Engineered > Bioreactor > Anaerobic > Unclassified | place...
TCGAGGCCGAGAGCATCGGCAACAGATTTGATCCCCGCCGCCGCATCAGCAAACCCTCTCAAAACCTTGTTTCCTGCGTCGAAATGGGTAGTGCTGCAGTTTTCGTAGCCCCGAACATTCTTGGGGTCGATTTTTTCCTTCAGGAAAAGATAATCCAGTAGGACTCTCGTGCCAGCTCCCGGCTGGCGGTTCACTATCACCACGTCCTCTCTCCGGAGGTCGGTGACGGAGCGTATCCCCCTGGGATTCCCCTTCCGGACCATGATGCCCTGCTGCCGGAAGAACACGGGACGGCGGGCAAGAAGTGCCTCCGCCTCATGACCGAACATTTTTTCAATGTAGGAAGTGTTGTAGTCACCTGTTTCCGTGTCGAGCAAATGACATGCCGCGGCGTGGCATTCTCCCCTTGAGAGAGCGGCGAGGCCTCCGAGGCTGCCCACTGACCGGAAGATCACCTCTCCGCCATTTTTTTTGACGAATGTGGCGATACGCTCGAACGCCGGGTCATTGGAACCCTGGAACAGAATCCTCTCCTTCCATCGGATATCCCTGAGGAGCCAGAGGTTCACCGTCGTTCCCTTTGTCATTTCAGCTGTTTCCAACGGGAGAAGAGACAGCCCGTCGGTTTCGGAAAGAGACCACAGGGCGCTCGCTCCCGACGGAAGAGCGTAGGCTTTTTTCCTGCCGTCGATTTCAACGCACTTGAAGCGGACCCACTCCTCTTTTCCGTAGGATGAGGAATAAGATGAAAGCAGGCTGACCTCCTCTGTACCGGATGCACCGATCGCCATCGGGAGGACGGTCTCTTCGTCGAAGTGCCCGCAGTGAAGCAGCTGAAGGATGGGGAAAACGACGGACCAGAGGATGACGGCGTTGGACATGGGAAAGCCCGGAAGGTTGACAGCGAAACATCCGCCGAGATCGGCAGCCGAGGCCGGCCGGCCGGGTTTCATGAGGAGCCACCTGAAGAGAGGATGTCCAAGCTTCTCAAGTACGGAAAATGTGTGATCCCGCTCTCCTTTAGCGGAGCCCGCCCCGATGAGGATAAGATCGTACTTCCTCCTATTTTCGTCGAGGAAGGACTTTAAAATGGCCGGGTCGTCGGGGATGCACGGGGCTATTTCCACAGGAAAGCCCCAGTTCCGGAAATAGCCCTTGACCAGCAGTGAATTGCTCTCCCCCACTCTTCCCGGGGGAGGGCTTTCCATCTCGAGCCATTCTTCCAGGGGAATGATTTCATCACCCGTCGGAATGTAGAGTGTGTTCGGCAAGGGCAGTGACCTGATGCTTTTCACTCCTGCTGTGGCCAGGAGGGAACAGAGGGCGGGCGTCACCCTGTCACCTTCCCTGGCGATAATCTGTCCGAGGAAGACGTCCTCTCCGAGAGGGCGGACGTTTTCTCCCGCCACGAGGGAAGAGACGACCGACAGGATGCCTGTTTTTTCGTCAAGAGAGGTGTCCTCGATCATCACGACGCTGTCGAATCTGGGGGAAATCTCCGCCCCCGTATTGACCCATTCGTATTCTCCCGCAGGGAAGGACACGGGGGAAGAGGGGACCGCCCCTGCCGTCAGGGCCGACGAAAGGGCGTAGCCGTCCATGGCCGAGGCATTGTAGTGAGGCACGTTTCTGCCGGCGATCACATCCTCCCCGAGGATACGTCCCAGAGATCCGTGAACGGGAACAGGCTCCAAGGGGAGCTGCCGGCATTTTTCCCTGAGAATTCCCCACGCTTTCGAAAGGCTGATGTGAGTCGTTTCTTTATCTACCAGAGCCAAATTTCCGCCTCCTCACCCTGCCTGATGGTTTCCTGGGATGCGGAAAGCCTGAACAGCCCGTCCGCCTCGGCCAGAGCTTTTGAAAACGAGGATTTGACGGGAAAGGGAAAGGCTCTGCCGTTTCTCAGAACGCAGGGGATAAATTCTTCGATGCCTGTATGGCCGAAAACCGGTTCCTGCACCGGGACGAAAAGCCGCTTCCACGGTCCCTCCGTGCTTCCCCAGAGAAGACCGTTCAGAAGAGGGAGAAGAACCGTGTATGCCGAAATAAAACATGAAAAAGGGTGTCCCGGAAGGCCGAGAACGAGTTTCCTTTCTTCTTTCATTCCCGCGATAAGGGTCGGTTTGCCGGGAGACATGAGGATCCCCCTCACCAGGAGTCCGGGATGGGGAAGGGCTTCGAGGATGGATGAACAATGGTCTCTCGTGCTGACGGAAGAGCCGCCGCTGATGACGACCACGTCGCTTTCAATGAGCGCTTCCCGGAGGGCCGCGGCGAGGGATTCTCTCGTATCTTCCGCTATCCCGAAACTCTTTACCGTGCAGCCTTCTCCTGCGAGGAGGGCAGAGAGCATTGAGGAGTTGACGTCTCGTACCTTTCCTGCGGGAAGGTGGACCGTGTCAGGGGGCGCTATCTCGTCCCCCGTGCTGATGATGCCCACCGTCAAGCGGGCGATGAAAGCCTGTCGAATGCCGGACATGGCGAAAAGTCCGGCAGTTCTGAAATCAACCTTCTGTCCGGCCATTAGCAGGGTATCTCCAACGGAGAACTCTTCGCCCTGCCGGACGGTATTCTCCGCCTTTTGGACGGCCTTTTTCACCTCGATCCAGTTTCCCGCACCTTCCGTATCTTCTGCCATCACGACGGAGTCCGCCCCTTCGGGGAGGATTCCCCCTGTATGGATTAGGGCGCATTGTCCCGGACCTATGGAAAGGGATGGGGCCGACCCCATGGGTATTTCTCCTGCGAGGGTCAGGAAGGCGGGGCTTCCGGGAGCGGCGCCGAGGCAATCGGCGCTGGCAACGGCATATCCGTCCCTGGTGCTCCGGGAAAAGGGAGGAAAGTCTTCACAGGCGGTCACAGACCGTAGAATCCTTCCGGAGCATGAATCCGAAGGAACGGAAATTTCTCCTCCCCGCCATGGGAAACCGAAGGCGGAGGCTGCGTATGAAAGGGCTTTTTCTCTCGGGGTGAGGGCTTCGACAAAACCGGCCAATAGTTAGAACGCTCCTTCTGAATTCAGTATCAGCGCATGCCCACGACGAAGACCGGGAATCCCGCTTTTTTCAGTTTTTCGGCCAGGTTGTTCGCTTGCGGCCTGTCGTTTCCTGCAGGGACGGTGACCCTGAAGTAGGTTTTTCCGTTGACGAGAGCCGATGTGATGACGGAAGAAAAACCCGCTTTTGCAGCCTGCTGCCTGACCGATTCAGCACTATCCCTTGCGGTGAAGGAACCGATCTGGACGCCCCACCTGCTGTTTGCTGCCGCAGGTGCAGGGCTCTGGGAGGCAGGCTTTGACGGAGAAGCGGGGGGAGCCTTCTTTACCGGCTGGGCTGCAGGAGGAGCGGCCACCGGTGAGCTTTTCGGTCCGGAAGGGGCCGGAATCGCGGGAACAGGCTGACTGGAACCTACCGGAGCTGCGAGAAGGGGCCGGTTATCCGGAGCTTTCGAAGGAGCACCGGGAGGCGGTGTTTCCCTGGTGTTTGCAGGAACGGCCCCCTGCGTCTCCTGCCGGGACGGCGCCGATGGCGACATGGGCGAATACCCCGGGGTTTTCGGTCCCGACAGGAAAAAAAGTTTCACTCCGACTATCAGAAGCCCGACAGCCACAAGGCCGATAACCGGGAGCATGATATCCCCGAAAGGAATCATGGAGCGTTTTTCCTTGAGTCTTCTGTTCTCTCTCGTGGACATTCAATTCCCTCCTTTGCCTGAAGAGCGGCAGGAACAGCTTCAGCCCCATCCTGACTGTTCCCGACAAAACAACAGATCCGCAACAAAAGGCAGGAATCCTTTTCAAGATCCCTGCCTTCAGCACGTTCGACCGAACGGGAAATCCGGTCAGAGGAATCTATTGAAAGGATTGCACGGGAAAGGAATTTATTTCCCGTTCTTCTGGCCTTTGCGGAGGATGGACGGGATATCGTAAGGATTCTTCGGCACTCCGCTCATGGTGAATAAATCCTCATCCTGTGCCGGAAGCACTTCCGTTTCTTCAAGAACTACCCCCGCAGGTTTTGTCTTCGGCGTTGCTTTGGGAAAATTGGTGACCGTCTTTTTCTCCCTTTCCGAGGAAAAACCGGTGGCAATGACCGTTATCTGGATCTTGTCAGACATTTCTTCCGAGACGGTATGTCCCCAAATGACGATGGCATCTTCATCCGCAGTTTCGGTGATGATCTGTGCAGCCTTTCGGATCTCATGAATGCCGAGGTCCGAGCCCCCAGTAATGTTGAAGAGTATTCCCTTTGCCCCCTTCATCGGAATGGACATGAGGGGCGACTTTATCGCTGTCTTGGCGGCGACTTCCGCCCGGTTTTCCCCTTCTCCGGAGCCGATTCCCATGATTGCGGAGCCCGCGTTCTGCATAACCGTCCTCACGTCGGCAAAGTCGACATTGATAAGGCTCGGTTTCAGGATAAGGTCTGTCACTCCCTGAACAGCCTGGCGCAGAACTTCATCGGCAAGGCGGTAGGCGTCGGCGTGTTTTGTTTTTTCATCAGTCAGTTCGAGAAGGCGGTCATTCTCAACCACCAGGAGGGCGTCCACTTTTTCTTTGAGGGTGGCTATGCCCGTCATGGCCTGCTTTCTCCGGCGGTTCATCTCGAAGGAAAAGGGAAAGGTAACTACCGCTACGACGAGAGCTCCCGCCTCTTTCGCAACTTCGGCGATGATGGGCGATGCTCCTGTTCCCGTGCCGCCGCCCATGCCCGCGGTGAGAAAGACCATGTCGGCCCCCGTGACAACTTCCCGAATCTTGTCGATCGATTCCTTTGCGCTGTTCATCCCGACTTCGGGATCGGAGCCCGCCCCAAGCCCCTTGGTCAGCTTTTCTCCGAGAGTTATCTTCGTCGTGGCCTGGGAGAGCTGAAGAGCTCCCACGTCCGTATTGGCTGAGATGAAGTGAACTCCTGACACACCACTCCTGATGATGTGATTCAGGGCGTTTCCGCCGCCGCCGCCGACGCCGATGACCTTGATTTCCTCCCGGTGGGGCCTCGGAGTGTCATTTACCTGAAATACATGCTCCATTTTCTTTTCCTCCCCAATTGCGGAATGCGGCTCTAGAAAAGTTCCTTGACGGATTTTTTAAGATATTCCATGAGACCACGAAAACCCTCTCCATGGGAATTCCCCTGTTTTCTGGGAGGTTTTGTCCCTGACAGTCCCGGCGAAATGATGGAAGAACCTGAACGAAGCTGGGACACCGGAGTCTCGATGAAACGGTACGGATTCCTTTCCTTGCTGGTCATATACCGCACAATTCCTGCGGCGGTGGTGTATTCGCAGTCATTTCTCCCCGGAGGCATCTGGTACATGTCAAGGGGTTCCGCGATACGGACGGGAAGGTTGAGAAGCTCGGAAGCGAAAAATTCGATTCCGGGCGTCTTGGCGACACCCCCTGAAAGAACGACCCCTGCGGGAAACATGTGCAGGGTGTATTCGGAGAGCTGATGGAGCACATGTTCTCCGAACAGCTCTTCAAGCCTGCAGTTTACAACTTCTGAGGCTTCATGAATGTTGAAGGTTTTCGTTCTTCCCCTCACGTCGACGTCGAGCTCCTGCTCCTCGTCATCATCTGGGGCGAGAGAGACCATTTTCTTTATCTCCTCCGCCTTGCTTATGGGAATTTTCATGACGTAGGCAAGATCGTTGGTAATGTGATCTCCGCCGATCGGTATTATGGACAGCTTGACGGGACGCCCGTCGGTGTAAAGAGCGACGCCGGTGGTCCCTCCGCCGATGCAGAGGGAAATGACTCCGGCTCTCGTCTCTTCGTCAGTCAGCGCACCAAGGGCGCTTGCGAGTGATTTGATAACAAGCCCGTTCACTTCCACTCCGGCGGTTTCGACACAGTTGATGATATTCTGGACCACCGTGGTGGGGATGATAACGGACTGAAGCTCCATCTCGAGCCTGATGCCCGTCATTCCGAGAGGATCGTCAATTCCCGAGTTGCCGTCGATGGAATATTTTACCGGTATGGTATGAAGGGTAACCCTGTTTGAAGGAATGGACAGCTCGCTTTGGGCCGCCTCGATGACTCTTTCCACGTCCGATATGGAAACCTGGCGGGGCGTTCTGCCCAGGGAAATCATCCCACGGGACGTCACCGAGGCCACGTCGATGCCGCTGAACGAGACCGTAGCTTCCGCTATTTCGAAACCCACCATGTTTTCCGCGTCTTTAACCGCTTGGCGTACAGAGCGGACCGCCTGCTCCAGGTTAATGATCAGGCCTTTTCGTATTCCCTGGGACGGAGCGAACCCGACACCGATTATCTGAGCTTCCTGGAAACGGGAATCTCTTTCCGCCACTACAACGGCGATTTTGCTCGTGCCGAGGTCCAGCCCGACGAGAATTTCCGGCTCTTTGTACACTTATCTCCCGCTCCCTTCCTGACCGCCGCCGGCCACATTACGGACAATGATTCTGTCGGTGTACGTGGTATCTATTATAAGGTTTCCACCAGAAAATTGTAACTGGTGAAGAATCTGAGAGACGGCGGAGGATATTTCTTTCCACCGAGCCTGGTCACCCCGGACGATGATCTGCACGGTCCTATCCCTGATATTCAGATTCAGCCTAAGGAGGTAGTTCCCTTCCCTTCTGGAAATTTCCACTTCACGAGTATGAGGCATCCAGCCGCTTGTTTCAAGACCACTGACCCATTCTGAAAAGAAGGTGACAGGAAATACGCTGTTCATTACCACGATTCCTTCCCCCGGTATGCCTGCCGGTGACGGGAGGGTATCGGAAAGAAGAAAAGGCGGCGTGGAAGGGGGCCGGATTCCAGCAAACCGTGCGTTGAGGGGATGGCCGGATTCCCATATGCGCCCGTCACGGGTGAGAAAGAATTCTGTCTTCTTCCACCGCAGCGTGAGCCAGGGCTGTAAAGGTTCGAGATCGATAAAGAAAGCCGAAAAATTCTCCCGTCTCAGAGAAAAGAGAAGAGGAGATTCAGACTCGATTTTTTTCTTCAGATCCGCCGACCTGAAAAGAAAGACCGGCCAGTAACGCAATTCTGCGGGTCCAAGATTCTTCCAGAAAAGCGCTTCCGCCTCGGGATCCCCTGTCCGAACCGATACTCTGTCAAGGCTCAGAAACTGGGTATACCCCTCATAGGAGAGGGTTGAGCCGAGGAACAGGGAACACGCAAGAAGAAAAAAAAGGAATTTTCCCATGAAATCGCTATCCCGGCAACGGAGGTAAACGGCCGGCACCTGAAGGCCGTCCGGCATCCCCTTTCAGGCCGATCAGGCGTGGACAACCTCCGCTCTCGCCTTCTCCATGAACATTTCACCAACGTTGGAAATATCTCCGGCACCTATTGTCAGCACGATATCCCCCGGCAGGCATTGCTTCTCGAGCTCGGAGGCCGCTTCTTCAAGAGAGCCGCACAAAATGCTCTTCGAGTTTCCGTTTCCGTTCAGAAGAGCATCGATAAGACCGGAGGAAACCCCTTCGATCGGCTCTTCGTCCGCCTGGTACACGGGGAGCAGCACAACCGAGTCCGCCGATGAAAGAACGGCTGCAAAATCCCTGTACAGGGCAAGCGTCCGGGTGAACCTGTGAGGCTGGAAAGCGACGAGAAGCCGTTTTTCCGGAAACATTCTGTCGATGGCGCTCAGGGTCGCCGCGATCTCCCTGGGGTGGTGCCCGTAATCGTCATAGACCTCGACACCGTTGATCTGCCCCAGGTGCTGAAGTCGCCTTTTGGCGCCCTTGAATTCTTTCAGGGTCTTTTTGATCATGGTGAAGGGGATCCTCAGGGTGTGGGCTACGGCACAGGCGGCCAGGGCATTGAGAATATTGTGGTCCCCGGAAACTGAGAGCTCCATGTCGTCAATGTGAACGCCTTCGTGGGCAATGGAGAAACTGACTCCGCCTCCGTGATTGTGTTTTACGTTGAAGGCTCCCCAGGTCCATCCCATTCCCCAGCCGTAGGTTACCGCTTCCCTCGGAAGCGGCCCGGCCGCCAGGATTTTTCCGAGACCTGCGTCTTCTCCGCAGAGCACAAGAAGACCACCGTCCTTCGGGTTGGATGTAAAACGGGTGAAGGCCTCGAGAACGCTTTCAAAGGTAGGGTAATGATTGACATGGTCCCAATCGGCATTGGTGACTACGGCAATGTCGGGATGAAACTTTTCGAAGGAGCCGTCACTTTCGTCGAGTTCCGCAACCATGTAGGGACCGTCCCCGAGTTTTGCGTTTACGCCGATGTCGCAGAGTTCCCCCCCTATGGCGAGAGTCGGGTGAAGTCCCGCCTGTTCCAGGATGAGAGCGATCATGGAGGATGTGGTCGTTTTCCCGTGAGTTCCGGCAACGCCAATGCCGAACCGGGAGTCGAAAATCCAGCTCAGGACCTCTCCCCTTTTCGCCACGGCAATTCCGCGCTCCTTTGCCGCAACTATCTCCTCATTTTCCTCGGGGATGGCGCTGCTGTACACAAGAAGCTCAGGAAGGAATTTATCCATGTGGGCCTTTCCATGCCCGAGAACGACGGCGATTTCTTCTTTCAGTACCTTGTCGATATAGGAGGTGTGGCTCATGTCGCAGCCGCTGACCTCATAGCCAAGTTCTGCGAGAAGAAGAGCAAGTCCGCTCATCCCTGCGCCACCGATGCCCATAAGATGAATCCGGCGTATACCCTTCAAGCTTGCGATGTAATTATCCAAGATTCGTAATCTCCCTTCCAATACTGGACGAGATCAGCCGCCATAAACGTTCAGACTCATCTCCCTCCGAAAATTCTTTCCTGACGGTTCGTGCCTTTCGAAGGACGCGCAGTATCTTTTCTTTCAAGAACTCCAGAGGTTCGTCTTCTCTCCAGATTTCTCCGGAGGCAATTTTTTTAAAACATTCGGCGTTTCTTTGCTGGTGGTTGTCTGCAGCCTGCTTCCAGGGAACAACAACTGCAGGGATTCCCCAAAGCATCAGCTCGGAAAGCGTCGATGCCCCTCCCCGAGCTACGGCTCCGTCAATGACGGAAAAAAAGTCGGTCATGTCCCACTGTTTCTCGACAAAAATCACGTTTTCCGGGTGATCCCCGGGAAAAAGAGCGGATTGAAGCTGCTGCGATGCTCCAAGAAAAAGAAAGGTATGTTTTTGTAATACCTTGTCTCTTACCACACAACTCAATAATTGTATCAGCCGTTCGCTCATAAGTGAACCGCCCAAAACTCCGATAATGGTGTTTTCGGGGAAATTTCGGCCCGTTCCGAGTCTCAGCCAGGCATTCCCGGGATCCCTGGCTGAAAAAGAGCGCACAGGGACTCCGGTGTGAACGAATGTGCCTGGAGTGAACGGATGGCATTCGCTCCAGCCCGTGGCAATTCTCTTCTTCAGCCTGAAAGCCAGGCGTGTCACTTTTCCGGCCGCGGCGTTCTGTTCATGGACGATGACAGGCACTCCCCCAAGATGACATGCGAGCAGCGGCACAAAGGAAACGTACCCGCCGAAAAGAAGACAGCAATCGCATTCCTCCTTTCGTAAATAGGCCCTGAAGGATAAGAACGAGGAAAGGGTTTCCTTCCACCTGACAAGCCGGAGGCCGATACCCGGTGCACCGAATGGAGAACCGGAAAGAGGCAGGCAGAGGGGGACGATTCCTCGGGAGGCATAAATTTCTTTTTCCAGCGGACGGGATCCGCAGACGAAGGAGAGGGAGACATCGGCCCCGGAGGCAAGAAGCCATTCCGTGAAGGCGAGAGCGGGGAAAATATGTCCTCCGGTTCCTCCAGCGACGATGCAGATCTTCGTCATGGCAGGGACGCCTCCCTGCAGACCCGCATCAGGAGCCCGATTTTTGCCCACATGAAGAGGAGGGAGCTTCCTCCGTAGCTGATGAAGGGAAGAGGAATCCCTGTAAGGGGCATGAGTTTGAGAACCCCCCCGAGATTTATGAACAGCGGAATGAGCACCGAGACCGTAAGGGCCCAGATAAGGGTGGCCCTGAATCCCTCGGCGTTTTTGTAGGCTGAGCAGGCCCGCATCGTCCATAACAGGAAAAAGAAGAGGATAAAGAAAGTGCCGATAAAGCCAAACTCTTCTCCCACAGTGGCGAAAATATAGTCTGTATGGGCTGCGGGAAGGTAATTCAGTTTCTGAAGCCCCTTCCCCACTCCTACGCCGAAGAGGCCGCCGTTGGAGAAGGCGACCAGTCCCTGGATAACCTGGAATCCGCTGTCCATGGGCTGTTCCCATGGATCGAGAAAAGCGATGTATCTCCGGAGGCGGTACCCTTCCCTGATGATGAACATGAAAAAAAACGGAAATCCTGCGGCGCCGGCGATGAAGGGCCAGCTCCACCCCCTGGACTGGACATGAATTGCCATGGACAAAGTAAAAATAAGGATGGTTCCCCCCATGTTCGGCTGGAAGAGAAGGGGAATCACGGAAAGAAAGAGGACAGGGACCGTAATGGTGAGAAACGCCGATAGTCCTCTTTTTTCCGAAGTGGCCAATAGCCTTGAAAGGTGCACCGCAAGGGCCAGGTTCAGAAATTCAATGGGCTGGAAGCGAAGCCCTGCGAAACCTATCCATCGCCTGGCACCGCCCGCCTTGACGCCTATGCCGGGGATAAGAGTCAGAACGAGGAGTACGAGGGAAAAAAACCAGATTGCCCCGCTGGATTTTTTCCAGAAAGAAAGGGGGATCATGTACATGACCAGCATTCCCGCGATTCCGACCAGGAGCCAGTGGACCTGTTTCATCCCGAGGGTGAACGGGGAGCCGTATTCTTCAAGGGAAGTATGGGACGTCAGGGAAAAAATCATGAGTATGCCGAAAATAGCCAGCAGAAGAGGGATGATCCAGAGGAAAGGATCCGCCTGGGGCCGGACGGCTGGAGTTTCTCTGGAAAGCAGGGCTTCATCTCTCATGAATTTTCCTCCAGGGAAAGAACGATATTCCTGAAGTGTTCTCCTCTCTTTTTGTAGTTCGGGTACATGTCCCAACTGGTACACGCAGGAGAAAGAAGGACTACACCTTTTCCGGCAAGGGCTGAAGCGGCCTTTCTCACGGCATCTTCCATTCCCTCCGCTTCAATGATCGCACCGTACCCGGCTTCCCTGAGAGCGCGGACGATTTTTTCCCGTTCCTCCCCCATCACAACTGCCGCGGCGGCTTCTCTTCGTACCGTTTCAGCAAGGGGCGCATAATCTTCACCTTTTCCCTGCCCCCCCAGGATAATTGCCTTCGATCCCTCAATGGAGGTCAGGGCGGTACACGTGGAAGCAACATTTGTTCCCTTGGAGTCGTCGATGAAGAGAATGCCGCCGATTTCTGCGACCTTCTCGCACCTGTGGGGAAGCCCCTTGAATCCCGAAAAGAGAGAAGCAGCGCCGCCTTTCTCTCCAAGAAGATGAATCACGCCTGCCGCCATGGAGCCGTTTTCGATGTTGTGCCTTCCGATGAGAGGGAGATCATCAAAATCGAATAGCTTCTCTTCGTCCTTCCCGGTTCGAATGTACACGGACCGGCTGTTTTCGTCGGCGAGGATTGCCTTTTCGCACCGGCCGGAAAACTCCCCTTTCCACGAGAAACACACAAGGCGTTCATCCTCGGATGCGGCGCCGAGCGCAGCCCGGTCTCTCTCCTGGATAACCGCTAGCCCGCTCTCTCCCAGGGTGGTGATGATCCTGGCCTTTGCCCGGACATATTCGTTGTAGCTGCCATGCCAGTCTATATGGTCGGGAGCCAGGTTGGTGACGACCGCCACACTGCAGGACAGGCAGGAATTCCAGTGGAGCTGGAAACTGCTCAGTTCCACCACGATAAAATCCCACACCCTGAGAGCGGAGTCTGCGAGCGAGGTACCGATGTTTCCGGCCACAGAAACAGCAAACCCTTTTCGGGTGAGCATATGGCCGAGGAGGGCCGTGGTGGTGCTTTTCCCGTTGCTTCCCGTTACGCCGATGATCCGGCCCCGGAGAAACGGGGCAAGAAAGTCAAGTTCTCCCGTAACGGGTATTCTCCTTTTCACGGCTTCCACAACCACGGGAGCTGAAGGGGGAATTCCCGAACCTGCCACGACCAGGTCGGCTTCACAGGCCCGACCCGAATGGCCGTCTTCCTCCCATGCAATGCCCTTTTCCCTGAACATGGCCCGCGCATCTTCATCCAGGTGTTTTTTCTCCGTGACGAAAACCGACGCACCCAGTCTGGCGGCAAGAAAGGCAAGGCCTTTGCCGCTGACTCCGGATCCTATGATGGTGATTCTTTTTCCCTGAAGATCATTCGCTGATTCCATGGCTATCCACCTCTTAAAAGGCCCGGGAATGTCAGTTCCCGAAAAATGACGAAAAAAGGACCGAAGTGATGGCCAGCCCCGCCCCATGAACAAGCCAGAACCTCGTGACGATATGATTTTCGCTCCAACCCAGCAGTTCGAAATGGTGGTGTACCGGGCTCATGAGGAAAACCTTTTTCTTGAATCCGTAAATCGCCGTCAGCTGCGCTGATACCGAGAGGATTTCAAGCCCGTAGACAAATCCGAGAGGGATGAGGGCGATAAGGCAGTCGCCGTGTATGGCCGTACTGACGATGAGGCCGGCGATAAAGTGGGAACCCACATCCCCCATGAATACTTTCGCCGGATAGGCATTGTGCCAGAGGAAAGCGGCACAGAGAGCAAGCCCGGTGACGGCTCCGTAAAATGCGGAGCCCCGGAGAGGAAGCCAGAGAAGTGCCCCCGTCATGGAGATGACGCATGCCCCGGCTGCAAGACCGTCGAGGCCGTCGGTCACATTGACCGCATTGAGCATTCCTATGGCAAGAAAGGCTGCAAGGGGAACGGCCAGCCAGGGAGAAAGGACGATTCCCGGCCAGAGGCTTATCCCCCTGGAAAGAACAATCCACATCACCCAGGGGAGAACGATGAGAAGCTGGGCAGCGAGCTTGTACAGGCTCGGAAACCCTTCACTTGACTTTCTGCTGAATTTAATCCAGTCATCCGCAAATCCCACCGCGGCGGAAAGGATGGGGAAAAACCAGAAAAGCCCCAGTTCTCCCGGAGCAGCGTCTGAAAAACCTCCGGCCAGTGGGATGGAGGCAAGGGCTGCGGCGATGAACACAATGCCTCCCATGGAAGGGGTGGATGACTTGGTTTCCATGTGGCTCTGGATGCCGTACGCCTTTTGGGCGAGGGTAACCTGCCGGCGGTTCAGGGCACGGATCCACCGTGACTGAAGAAAAATTTCGAGAACAATGACCACAGAAAAGATAAAAATGAACTTCATGATGACGCCTCCCGGCAGAGAATTTCCACAAGCCTGTCGAGCCTGTTTCCGTGGGATCCCTTGATCACGATGACGTCGCCTTCCTTCAGTTCCTTCCCGAGGTGGTCTCCCAGTTTTTGGAGGCTGTCGCTCCAAAGGACTAGCCGCGTTCCATCCTGACCGTTGAAAGGGGCGATCCTTTCCCAGGTTTTTCCCACAAGCCAGACGGTGTCGAAAGAACGGAGAAGGGGCAGCAGGTCCCGGTGGAAATCATCTCCCCTCTCGCCGAGTTCAAGCATTTCGCCGACGACCGCAAACGTCCGGCGCTTCCCCATTTCGCCTGCCGCCCTCAGCACGGCTGACATGGAGGCGGGATTTGCATTGTAGGAATCGTCGATGAGACAGACGCCTGAATCGAGAGTTCTGATGAGTCCCCTGCCTTCAAGGGAATGGGCCTCTTCAAGCGCCGCTGCGGCCTTCTCTCCGGGAATACCGAGCCATGTGCTTATGCCGATGGCAAATGCCAGCGGATAGGCTGCGTGTTTCCCGAAGGCCCTGGCTTTTACGGCGAGGACATCCCCGGGGACCGCCAGGGAAAAGGACAGTTCAGGAACACCTTTTTCAATGGTAAAAATCGGGGCAAGAATACGGAAATCGCACTCCCCGGTTCCTGCTGAGAGCCTGGCAATCCCAGCCGGAAGCCGTGAAGCGGCCCTTGCCAGGAGAGGATTGTCCCCGTTGAAGAAAAAAGACGTGAGAGACGGCGATCCTGCGATCTCCATCTTTGCCTCGAGTACCCCCTCCACAGATCCGAAGCCCTCAAGGTGGGCCGGAGCCACTTCCGTGACCACGGAAATGGTCGGGGGAAAGAATCGGACCATTTCCGCTATTTCTCCGGGGTGGTTGGTGCCCATTTCGAGCACCAGAACCTCGGCATCTTCCGGAAGGGAAAGAATGGTCATGGAGCACCCGATGAGGGTGTTGTAGCTGTGTTCCGCCGAATGGACCCTGAGAGAAGTCTTAAGGCACCTGACAAGATAGTCTCTTGTGGTTGTTTTGCCGACGCTCCCCGTGATTGCGATTGTGTGCAGTTTTTTCCTCTGCCGGGCAAGCCGTTTTTCCGCCATGGCGGGAAGGGCTTTATACGTGTCGCTGACCCGCACCGAGGCGACCGTAGAGGGGATGTCCCGGTCATTCTCGCAGATGATAAGGGAAGCCCCATGGGCTATCGCATCAGGTATAAAGGCGTGACCGTCCGTGTTGTCTCCCCGGAATGCCACAAAAGCGTCCCCTTTCCGGACCAGTCTGCTGTCAGCGAAGAACCTGCCGGAAAAGACCCCGTCGGGACCATGAAGATCGGAACCTGCGAGTTCTGCGAAAAGTGAGCATGTGTTCATTCCCATGTCAGGCCTCTTTCCTTCACCCAGTCAAGGACAGTCTCCCTGTCGGAATAGGGTATGGTCTGATTTCCTATGATGAGGTATTTCTCGGGTCCCTTCCCTGTCACGGCAACCACATCTCCGGTCCGTGACCCGTCAAGGGCTCTTCTGATTGCCGCCTTCCTGTCGAGGACGATTTCCGATTCTGGCTTTCTGTCGGAAGCACGGATGCCTTCGAAAATTTGACCCGCGATTTTCCCCGGGTCCTCACTCCTCGGGTTGTCCATGGTGACGACGATCCTGTCGCAGAACCGGGCGGCGGTCAAACCGAGGGAATGTCGGTTCGGCTGGAAGCGTTCTCCTCCGTGGCCGAAAACGGCGCAGAGTTTTCCGGGACACATGTTCCGGAGCTCCGAAAGCACGTTTTCCAGGGCAGCGGGTGTATGGGCAAAATCAATAATGACGCATACCCCGTTGGAAAGGTAATACCGTTCCAGCCTTCCCGGAACCTGGGGCATGGTCCTGAGCGCGGAGGCTATCTTTTGAGGGGCCTCCACAAAGGAATGAAGAAGAGCGATCGAACCCAGAGCATTATACACATTGAACCGTCCCGGAAGAGGAAGAAAAATCCGAAGTTCTTCCTGCCTGCCGGGCAGGCGGACGGAAAAATCATTGCCTGAAGGCGCTGCGGAAAGAATGGTTCCCCTGACGCTTTCGGCGACGTTCTCTCCAAGACCGAATGGAGTGAGGTCCCCCGGAAAAGCGGAGAGCAGCATCCTTCCGTGGAGGTCGTCCATGTTTGAAGCTCCGTGCCAGCCGTCTTTCATATAATTGGAAAAAAGGCGGGTTTTCGCCTGAAAATACTCCTCCAGCGTTTTGTGATAATCCAGGTGCTCTTCGCTGAGATTCGTAAAGACGGCGCCGTCGAAAGAGCAGCCTTCAAGCCTTCCGAGGGTCAGACCATGGGATGACGCTTCCATGACGCAGGCCCCGCACCCGTTCTTTACCATGGATGCCAGGGAACGCTGTATTTCGTAGCTTTCCGGAGTCGTTCTACCGGCGTCCCTCTCAACGGCCCCGTCATTGTAGACAATGGTTCCGAAGAGGCCTGTCCTTATTCCCGCAGACTGGAGGATATGTCTGATCATCCAGGTCGTGGTGCTTTTGCCGTTGGTTCCGGTTACGGCAAACATTTTCATTCTTGAAGAGGGGCAGCCGTACACGAGCGATGCGAGCCTGCCCATATCCCGTCGGACATCGCTTGTCATCAGCTGGGGAACAGGGAGGGGAATCTCCCTGTCGGTCAGAAGGACACAGGCCCCCTTCTCCACCGCGGCAGCGGCAAAATCCAGCCCGTCCCTCTTTTCTCCCTTGACGCAGCAGAAGACTGATCCGGGAACGACTTCCCTGCTGTCTCCCGTGACCTGTTCCAGGAGAGGCTGGTTTAAAGGAAGGTTCCGGACAGCCGGAGAGAAGCCATATTTTTTTTCGAATTCATCCAGAACCGTGGTCAAGAACGGCATCCCGCTACCCTCCCCATCCGCTGCAGGCAAAAAGGCCTGTCTGGAACATGTCCTCAACTATCCGGCGGAATACGGGGGCGGCAACATCACCGCCGTAGTATTTTCCTTTTGAAGGTTCTCCGATGACCACAAGCATTACGTATTCGGGCTTTTCCGCAGGCCAGAAACCGGCAAAAGACGAAACCCACTTCCCCTTTTTGTATTCTCCTTTTTCCGCCACCTGGGCCGTTCCCGTTTTTCCAGCGATGGATACGTAGGGAAGTCGTGCCAGTTTTCCCGTGCCGTTTTTCACGGATTCCTTCATAATGGAGGAGATCCACGCGGCGGTATTCGCCGAAAGCACTTCCCGAACCAGCCTCCGTTCGCCCTTGTAGATAATCCGGCCTGTCGAATCGTTGACTTCGGAGACAATATAGGGGCGGAGGAGAAAACCGCCGTTGGCTATCGCCGCCATGGCATTGGTCAGGTGAAGAGGAGTGACCGCCAGTCCCTGGCCGATGGAGATATTCGACGGAACAACTCCTCTCCACTGTTCCGGAGTGGCGAGAAGACCGTCTTCCACGCCATTCAGCTCGACTTCAAGAGGTTTGCTGAAGCCCCATTCCCGAACCCCCTGGTACATGTCGAAAGGTTTGACCCGCATACCTATCTGCGCCATGCCCGTATTTGATGACTTAATGAGAATTTCGGAAACTGAGAGTCTTCCGTAACTTCTGTTGCTTGCTTCGGAAATATGCCCATCGGCCACCTTTATTCTGTAAGGGCAGTTAAAGCTTTCGGATCGTCTGACGGATCCTTTTTCCAGGGCAATTCCCAGAACGATGGGTTTGAATGTGGATCCGGGCTCGTACGTACGCCCCGTGGAATTATTTCCTATTTTCTTCACATTTGTCAGGTTTCCCCTCACGTTGGGGTCGAAAGAGGGCCAGCTTGCCATGGCGACAATGGCCCCCGTTTCCGGGGCCATGCAGACAACGCTTCCCCACTTGGCGCCGTGTTCGGCTATGCCTTCATCCAGGCGCTTCTCCACGATGAACTGAATTCTCGAATCAACGGTCAGCATGACCGATCCCGGTCCCGACGAGAAACCTTCGTTCGAGTGACGGCTGATATCCAGGGTGCGCCCAGACGACTCCTTCGCCAGAACCTTCATCCCGGGAGGAGAGAAAAGCACCTTGTCCCACACCATTTCTATTCCCGACAGTCCTCTGTCGTCCACATCACAGAATCCAAGAACATGGGAGAGAAGTGCCCTGTTCGGGTACAGGCGCTTCTTTTCGCTTATTTCATATATTCCCTTGAGATTCAGCGTGCGGATTTTCTCTGCCGTTTCCTCGTCCACTTTCCTGGCAAGCCAGAAGAACCGGCCGGGCATTTTGGATGAAATGGTGGCAACAATGCTTTCAGGAAGAATTTTCCGGAGCTTGGGGCCGTCCGAAGGGTCCCAGAATGCGGGATCGAGGAAAAAACTGGAAGAGGGAATTGACAGGGCAAGGGCATTCCCGTTTGCGTCAAAGATATTTCCCCTGTTTGTGCTGACGGGTACACGGCTCCAGTATTGCCGCCGTGATTGTTTCTCCACGCGGGGATCGGGAAAAAGCTGGAGGGAGGCCACTCTCCAGAAAAGAACGGCAAAAAACAGAAAAACAAGAAACCAGGGGGAACCCCCAAAGAGCTTTTTCAGCATGTTCAGTCCCTCCGAGGTGCGTCACAAGGCGATCATTCTCCCGCCATCGCTTTTTCCAGGAAGAAGTAGAACCAGCCTTCCGATTCTCTCCCTGCAGTCTCTCCCCCATTGTTGGCGGCCGGGGCAGCGTCTGCAAGAAGAGGTCCGTCCAGGCGCAGGGTTTTGACATTGGAAGCATACGTCATGCCGAGCTGTTTTTTTGAATAGCCGTACACTCTTCCCGGAGAAAGAAGAGCCGAAAGGTTCTGTTTAAGTGCAATCTGCTGCGCCTGAAAAGACTCAATCTGGGTATTGATATTATTGAGCCTGCACTCAAGGCGAAAACTGTACAAACGAAGAATCCCAAGCCCCATGAACGAACCGAAAATGACAAACGCGGTAAAAATAAGATAAGGACAAATTTTTCTCAAAGAAAAAGCAGGAACTGCCTGACCGTCTCTCTGGCTCACCATTTCGTTTTTTTCTCCTTTCCCGGCTCGTTCATGACGAAAAGCCGCAATTTTGCACTTCTGGCCTTGTAATTTCTCTCTATTTCGTCGTCCGAAGGAATAAGGGGCCGCTTCGTTTCAATGGTCCCCAGGTTCTCTTTTTGTCTTTCCCTGAAAAAAATCTTAACAATACGGTCTTCGAGAGAATGATAGCTGACTACAGCTATTGACGCACCGGGACCGGCCAGTTCAAATGCTCCGGACAGGCCCAGTTCCAGGGCGGCGAGTTCGTCATTGACTGCTATCCGGAGTGCCTGGAAAACTTTCCGTGCAGGATGCCCGCCCATTTTCCTCTGGACGGGCGCGGGCAGGGTTTCCCGTATAACAGACACGAGCTCTCCCGTGGTTGCAATCTTTCCCGTTTTTTCCCTGTGCCGGAGTATCCCCCTGGCAATCTGCCTGGAATAGCGTTCCTCGCCGTATTTCCAGAAAATGTCGGAGAGTTCCTTTTCAGTCCAGTTGTTCACAAGAAACTCAGCCGTCAGGCTGAAATGCCTGTTCATCCTCATATCAAGCGGTCCGTCCGACTGGAAAGAAAAACCCCGATGACCCTCGGTGATCTGGAGATTTGACACCCCGAGATCGAAAAGAATGGCATCGAAAGGACCGGCATTTCCCGCCAAGCCGGCTACTTCGGCAAAATTACCATGGATCGGGTGAAACCTGTTCCCAAAAGGTTCAAGCCTGTCTGTGGCGATCCGTATGGCCTCATCATCCTGGTCGAGCCCCCACACCTGAACGCCGGAAAATGTTTCAAGAACGGCCTCTGAGTACCCTCCGAGACCGAGTGTGCAGTCGAGCACTTTCCCAATCTTCGGGCGGGATTTCAAAAAGGCCAGGATTTCAGCAATGAGAACGGGGATATGTTCCGTCAAAATCCTTCAACTCCCTCGGCTATTTCGGACAGTTCCCCGACCATCTCTTCCCTGTATTCATTCCACCTGTCGCGGTCCCACAACTCCACATGATCGTTCATGCCGACAAATACAACATCCTGGGAAAGGTCACCGTGCTGACGAAGAACGGGAGGAAGGAGAATTCTTCCTGCGGAGTCAACAGGAAGCTCATGTGCGCTTGAGAGCATCACCCTGAGGAGTCCGCGGGTTTTGCTTTTTGAAAAAGGGAGATCCTGGAGTTTTGTCATGACGTTCTCCCACCTGGAGCGGGAATAAAGGGAAACGCACTTGTCGATGCCGATGGTGGAAACAACGCACTCTCCAAGTTCTTCCCTGAACTTCGAGGGAAGAACGATCCGTGCCTTGGAGTCGATTTTGTGTTCGTAGGTTCCCACCAGCATGGGAAATCCTCCCACTTTGCGACATTTTCCCCCACCTGATCCCACCCTACCACCATCACAAAATAATAAATAGGTCTTTTGGCCCTCAAAAAATACGGGAATATGAGCCAAAAGACCTATTTATATTGAGGATATGGGAGCATTCAATAAGCCGGGTTCTGTCTCAGGGTGACCATTTATCTGAAGGTCGCCTCACGGCGCCCTTTGCGCGACCGTACCCGGGAGTCGGCGGGCAGCGTCTTCCCCCCCTATTCGGTCTTGCTCCGGACGGGGTTTGCCTGGCGTGAAAATCGCTTTTCACCCGGTGGGCTCTTACCCCACCTTTTCACCCTTGCCCTAAAAGGGCGGTTTGTTTCTGTGGCACTTTCCTTTGGTTCGCACCAACTGGGTGTTACCCAGCGTCCTGCCCTTCGGAGCCCGGACTTTCCTCTCCCTGATAAAAGGAGCGATCACCTAGAATACTCCCGCAAAAATTATATCACCAGAAGTATTTCCTGCGAAATCTTTTGGGGAGTCTAGTATAATAAACCCCTATATCATTATTTACCATCAAAAAGGAGAAGAGATTCCCCCAATGATAGAAAAATCAAACTACGATTCACCTGAATACGATATCTTCAAGGCGAACGTCAAAAAACTGACAGGACTCGACCTGAACTCCTATAAAAACCAGATCCACAGGAGAGTCCACATGCTGATGCAGCGCTGGAATATCGCCGAATACGACCAGTATTTCAGGACAATTAAAGAAAACGACCAGAAACTCAGGGAATTTCTGGACTATCTCACGATCAACGTTTCCGAATTTTTTCGCAATCCTGCGAAATGGGCGGAGCTTCGCGAAACGGTTATTCCCCGTCTGATCCAGTCCAGGGGAAAGAAACAACTGAAATTATGGAGCGCAGGCAGTGCGACAGGCGAGGAACCCTATTCCCTCGCCATCCTTTCCCATGAGGCAAAACTTGCTGCCCATTCCCCGGTACTTGCCAGCGATATCGACCAGGGAGCGATTTCCATAGCAAAAAAAGGAACCTATCTCAAGCGGCAGATCGTAAATGTTCCCCAGGAACTTGTCTCAAGGTATTTTCTCACCCAGGACGGAGGGGAAACCTATTCGGTGACGCAGGAGGTAAAGGGAAGAGTCAACTTTCAGAGACTGAACCTCATCGAGGACAATTTTGCCGACGACTTCGATCTCATCCTCTGCAGAAACGTGGTCATTTATTTTTCAGCGGAGACGAAGGCCGCCCTCTATCAGAAATTTTTCAAGGCGCTCCGACCGGGGGGGTACCTTCTCGTCGGTTCAACCGAACAGATTTTCGAGTACAGAAAGATAGGTTTTGAATCCGCAGGCGCATTTCTTTATCAGAAGCCGGTGTAAACGGCTGAAAAGCAGAAGGAGGGTCCCGAACGGGATCCTCCTTCTGCTTTTCCTGTCAGTGGGAGCGAACGATTTCCTTGATTTTCATCAGCCGGCTCAGGGTGGACCGTTCCTGTTCGTCGAGCTTCATCGTTATGTAGCGTATTGTTTCCACGAAACCCGGTATCAGGACGTGTTCCAGGGCATTTACCCTCCTGCGGGTCTTTTCGATTTCCACGGCCATGAGGTTTATCGCCTTTTCTTTTGCCGCCAGTGCGATGAGCCGGGGAATAAGAGCCGCGAACCGCTCGAGTGCCACATCAAGGCTGCCGAGGGACGTGGCGAGGCCGTAATTGACCGGGGATCCCCCCTGCTCCACCGTATAAATGGGAACCAGAACGCTCATGACGTTTTGCCGGCCGACATGCAGGTCGCATTTTGCACCGGAGATCATCAGCGCCTGTTCAAGCATGGCCGGAAGGGTCTGGGCACGGGCGAGAAGAAAGCTCTTGTAGCATTCCCCGAGCTCACTTTCAAGCTCTTCCCTGAGGGTTTTTCCCTCCCGGGCTCGTTCCAGGAATGCCTTGATAAGGGCATCCTGCTTGTCTTTGAGAAGCTTGTGGCCCCGTTTGGCCACCACAAGGCGTTTTTTCAGCCTTGAAAGCTCCATTCTGTTGGGGTTTACGTTCAAGCGGGCCATGACACGGCTCCCTTACACTTTCCCAGGGACTGTTTCGGCCCTTTCCCCGTTTTTCATCCTCGGTGCGAGATACTTCTCTATATAGGCGTCCCGGACACGCTTCAGTTCCTTCACCGGGATGACTGTGAGAAGATTCCAGCCGAGTTCGAGAGTTTCCTCAAATGTCCTGTTCTGGTATTCACCCTGACGGACATACTGGTCTTCGAACATATCAGCGAACTTCGCGAAGGCCTTGTCCTCCTCCGTCAGGGCACCCTCACCGAGAATGACCGCGAGTTCCTTTGCTTCCTTGCCCCTGGCGTAGGCCGCGAAGAGCTGGTTCATAAGGTCGGCATGGTCTTCCCTGGTCTTTCCCTTTCCTATTCCCTTGTCCTTCAGCCTGGAAAGGGACGGCATGACGTCCACGGGCGGGTAAATACCCTTTCTGTGAAGAGTCCTGCTCAGGATGATCTGCCCTTCGGTGATGTACCCCGTAAGGTCGGGGATAGGGTGGGTCTTGTCATCCTCGGGCATGGTGAGGATGGGGATCTGGGTAATGGAGCCGCTCTTTCCCTTGAGGCGTCCCGCCCGTTCGTACATGGTGGCGAGGTCGGTGTAGAGGTAACCGGGATAGCCTCTCCTGCCGGGGACTTCCTTCCGCGCCGCGGAAATTTCCCGGAGGGCCTCGCAATAGTTTGTGAGGTCGGTCAGGATAACCACCACGTGCATATTCTGCTCGAAAGCGAGATATTCCGCAGCGGTGAGCGCGATGCGTGGGGTCGTGATACGTTCGATTGCCGGGTCGTCTGCAAGGTTGACGAACATGACCGTCCTCTGGATGGCTCCGGTCTTCCTGAAGTCCTCCATGAAGAAGGACGCTTCCTCGAACGTGATTCCCATGGCGGCGAACACGACGGCGAAATCCTCGTGGCCGCTGATGACCGTGGACTGCCTGGCAATCTGGGCAGCCATCCTGTTGTGGGGCAATCCGCTCCCGGAGAAGATGGGAAGCTTCTGGCCGCGGACCATGGGGTTCATCCCGTCTATGGTGGAGATTCCGGTCTGGATGAACTCAGAGGGGAAGTCCCGGGAGAATGGGTTCATGGGCATCCCGTTGATGTCAAGCTTCTTCTCTGCAAGGATCGGCGCCCCGTCGTCGATAGGGTCACCCCGACCGTTGAAAACGCGGCCGAGCATGTCCCTGCTTACGGGAAGAGTGAGCACCTTCCCGAGGAAGAGCAGCTTTGTACTCTTGATGTCGATGCCGTCAGTTCCTTCGAAAACCTGCACAAGGGCCTTGTCGGACGTGATTTCAAGAACCCTGCCGCGCCTCCGTTCTCCGGAGCCCAGCTCGATTTCGACAAGTTCGTCATACCGAACGTTCTGCGTTTTTTCCACCATGAGAAGGGGACCGGACAGTTCGCTTATGGTCCCATATTCTTTAGGCAGCATCGCTTTCACCTCCCACGGGAATGACGCCGTTGATTTCCTTCCGTATCGTTTCTTCCAGTTCGTCGATCCTGCCGATGTCCTTTTCTTCTAGATAGCGCATTCTGGCGATGGATTCACGAACCGGAAGCTTGAATACCTCGCTCATGGACGCTCCCTTTTTCAGGGCTTCCATACCAAGAGTGTGGAAGGAAATGATTGTCTTCAGCATCTTGAACTGCTTTTCCATGGAGGCATAGGTATCCACTTCATGGAAGGCGTTCTGGTGAAGGAAGTCTTCCCTCAGGGATTTTGCCGTTTCCAGGACCATTCGCTCTTCTTTCGAAAGAGCGTCGATACCGACGAGGCGAACGATTTCCCGGAGTTGGTCCTCTTCTTCCAGAAGAGTCATGCCTTCTATGCGGAGGCTGCTCCACTCGTCGTCGAACTTGGAGTCCCAAAATTCATCGAGTTTTTCCGTATAAAGGGAATAGCTCAGCAGCCAGTTGATCGCAGGGAAATGCCTCTGGTAAGCGAGGTTTGCGTCCAGTCCCCAGAAAACCTTGGTGACCCGGAGAGTATTCTGGCTTACAGGTTCCGAAAGGTCTCCGCCCGGAGGGGAGACTGCGCCGATGGCCGTGACGGATCCTTCCCGTCCCTGGCTTCCGAGCACCACGGCCCGTCCCGCTCTTTCATAGAATGAAGCAAGCCTTGTTCCAAGGTAGGCAGGGTATCCTTCCTCGCCGGGCATCTCTTCAAGACGGCCCGACATTTCGCGGAGCGCTTCCGCCCACCTGCTGGTGGAGTCGGCCATGAGAGCGACGGAGTACCCCATGTCCCTGTAGTATTCCGCCATGGTGATTGCCGTGTAAATACTGGCCTCCCTGGCGGCCACGGGCATGTTGGAGGTGTTGGCGATGAGGACTGTACGTTTCATGAGAGGCTGTCCTGACCGGGGATCTTCAAGCTCGGGGAACTCGAGCAGCACGTCGGTCATTTCATTGCCCCGTTCGCCGCATCCGACGTAGACGACAATTTCAGCTTCGGCCCACTTTGCGAGCTGGTGCTGGATCACTGTCTTTCCCGATCCGAAGGGGCCCGGGACACAGGCGGTTCCGCCCATGGCGATGGGAAAGAAAGCGTCTACAACTCTCTGCCCTGTTGTCAAAGGGATAATGGGAGGGAGCCGCTTCGCTACCGGGCGGGCTTTTCGAACCGGCCAACGCTGGAGCATGGCGATGTTCTTCTTTTCGCCGTCCTTTTCCAATACAGCGATGGTTTCTTCGACGGTAAAGCTGCCTCCCTTGATTTTTGTGACTTTGCCGGAAACGCCGACGGGCACCATTACCCGATGCTCGACAAGGACAGTCTCCTGGACGACACCGAGAACATCCCCCTCGGCGACGAAGTCGCCTTCCTTCACTTTCGGCGTGAACTGCCACTTGGTTTTTCTGTCGATGGCAGGCACATCGATGCCTCTCGAGATGAAATGGCTTTTTGCCACTTCCTCGATGAGGTTCAGGGGACGCTGGACTCCGTCGTAAAACTGCTCCATAAGGCCGGGGCCGAGCTCGACGCTCAGAGGTTCGCCCGTGCTGACCACAGGTTCTCCGGGCATGAGCCCTGAAGTTTCCTCGTAGGCCTGTATGGAGGCCGTGTCTCCCTTGAGTTCAATTATTTCTCCAACGAGACCAATGTCGCCGATCCGAACCACGTCGAACATGCTGGCGCCGAACATGCCTTTCGCCACCACAAGTGGTCCGGAAATCTTTTCTATGGTCCCCCGTATAGTTTTTTCAGTGGCCACAGTCTATCGCCTCCAGACGAACCGTATTCTGCATTATTTCACCGCAAAGATGTCCATTCCGACAGCGCGTTCCACGCTGCTTCGTATGGATTCGATGCCTATTCCCAGGCTGCCTTTGAGTCCGGGGATGGGGATAAAACTCGTTTCGTATTCACTGTTCAGGTCGGCTATGAACTGGGAAGACGCAACATAACAACTTTCCTGAACGAATACAACGGCATATTTTTCACGGGCCAGGCCGAGGAGGATTCCTTCCACCGCAGAAGGAGTGTTGTCCTTGATGATGAATGGGCGGACCCCCACTGCCTGGAAAGGAAGTACCGTCTCGTATTCTCCGACCGCTGCCATGGGATGTCCAGCAATTTTAACCGACATGGCGGAACAGCCCCCTTGCCAGCGTTCTGTCCGTATCATTAGAGACGGAAACCAGAGCTATGCGTAAATTTTTCGCTTCCATTTCCTTTTTCCAGAGGAAGGAAATGACGTTTTCCGGGCCGAAAGCCAGATATTTAGCGCTTTCCACAATAGCCGCAATATACTCGTCGAGCACCTTTTCCATCTCCACGACGAGAGAGTTCAGGTTATTGACTTCCTGAACTCGGGAAAACGCTTTCGAAACATCGGCGAAGGAAAGGACTTTGCTCCAGCTTTCTACCGGTTCAGAGAAGAGGGAGAGAAGCTTTTCCCTGGAAATGAGGCCGCCTTCATGAAGAAAGCCGGCAACAGAGCCTGTTTCCATATCCATCCTTTTCATCCTCAGAAGGTTCCGTACGTTTTCCGCGTCGATCTTTCCCCGAACCCACAGAGATGCTGATTCAATACCCGTTGAGGCCGCTGTTTTCCCCATGGCGGAAAACAGGCCCCTGTCGAGGATTTTCTCCACCTCGAGAATGTCTTTTGCCTGTTCCCAAACCGAGAAGCAATTTGGAATGAGAAGGTGAAGACCGAAGGGAAGCAAGCGGAAATCCTCGCTTTCCAGGGCCATGATGAGGTCGTCAACAGGGATGTTCCCGAGAGAGGTCAGAAGGTCGAACCGTCGTTCTCCTCCTTCCCGGACCAGGAGAGCGCTCTTCATAAGGACCTTGACGTTGTGAAAATCATAGGGCAGACGGCAGAGCTGCACCAGGGCCGGGTCAGGAACAAATTTTTGAACTTCTCCGTAGACATGAAGAAGTTCGGCTTCGATGGCCCTGTCGAATTCCCCGCTGCCTTTCAGCTCCATCAACCAACTGGAATAGACTGTTTCACTGAGGACTTTCAGCGCCGAGTCGAGGTCTTCGCTTTCCAGAATACGCTGCAAAAGAGCCTCTTCAAGAAGGCGTCCGGACATTGCCCGGAGCCGCGCAACCGCATACCCATACTGCTCTGCCGGAGCCATGGAGCATCACCTCCGGCTAGGCTGAAAACAGCCGTTTGACAACGTCTGCCTCAATATCGTCCCGTATCCAGCGAATGAGCATATCCCATGAGCAATTTGTCTCGATCGCACCTTTTTTCAGGATAAAACCACCCGAAATGGGAGCCTTTTCTTCTCCGAGAACGAATTTTTTCCCGTGTTTTTCATTGAAGCCTGCAATCCATTCCTGGGTGATGTGCTTTTCCTTTCCTGATACGACCACTGTTTCTTCTCCTGTTTCCGTCGCTTTCAGGAGAAGATTTCCTGCCAGGGAGAGGTATTTTTCCCCGGGAAGGAGAGAAAGCTGTGAAAGAGCCTGGGAGAAAGCATCAGAAATGGCCTTCTGTTTTAAGCCGAGCTCTATCTTTTTAACATCGAGGGCGGCCACTATTTCTCTTCTGCGGAGGATTTCCGGCTTTTCTTTGCTGAATCTTTCGCCGTAGGAATCTTCGATCTTTTTGATTTCCCCGTCGGCCTCCCTATTGATAGACTTCACTACGGAACGGGCTTTTTCGAGAATCTTCCCCGCTTCTTCCTGTGCGTCCGCTTCAATTTTTTTCTTTATCTCCGCCAAGGACATTGAATTTACCCCCTTGACAGAACTAGAGCTTGATTCCGTTGAGGAGAATGATGCTCATCAGAAGAGAAAGAACGGCGTATGTTTCGACCATCGCAGGGAGAATAACGGCCTTTCCGGTTTCTTCGGGGCGTTTAGCAATCATTTGGATACAAGCGGCAGATGTTTTTCCCTGGGCGATGGCTGAGAAGTAGCCTCCTATGGCGATGGGAAGGCAGGCAAAAAATATGGACAGTCCCTGCCACACGTTAACGCCGATCTCTGTCCCGCCACCGAGAAGGCCGACTTTGAGGATGGCGAAGAAAGCGATCAGAAGCCCGTAAATTCCCTGTGTGCCGGGAAGGGCCTGAAGAAGGAGGATAAGACCGAATTTCCCCGGATCTTCGGTCATGACGCCCGCACCCGATTCTCCGGCAATCCCGACTCCGATGGCGGAACCCGCTCCCGCCCATCCTGCGGCCATAGCTGCTCCAAGTATTGCCAATCCGATTCCAAGAAGATCCATAGTATTGACACGCTCCTTTCAAGCTATAGAAATTATTCGACAGGCTCTTTCTTTATTGAAACGTAACTTGTGTTGTAGGTCAGAGGAGAGAAGATCCTTCCTCCCCCTGTGTAGAACTTGCTGAAGAACTCGACGTACTGAAGCCTCAGGGAGTGGACGAAGGCACCGAGTACATTCACCGCAATGCTGAATATATGCCCCCCGACAATAAGCAGAAGAGCAATGATCCATCCGATGAACGGAATGTCTCCGGCAAGGCCCGCAAGCATGTTGATGATCACTCCGACTGCTGACGTGGCCAGCCCGAGAGCGAGAAGCCTGCTGTAGCTGAGGACGTCACCGAGGTATGAGGTGACTCCGTAGAGGCTTAAGAGACCGGAGACGGCTTTTGAAAGGAATCCTGTCTTTTCTCTGCCCTGGGTGGCAAGCAGGATGACCGCCCCGGTTATTGTGAGCGTCTTGGCCAGAGATTCAGAGCCGGAGGGCAAAAAGCCGGCGGCGCAGCCTCCCCAGAGAAGCAGGCCGACAAGAAAGACTATCCATCCACCGGTATCGGCGAAAGCTCCCATGTAATTCTTTTTTCTAAGGGCATCGTAGAAAGCGATTCCAAGTCCGAAAAGAAGCTGCACAACTCCGAGAGCGAGGGAAAGACCAAGGAATGTCATGGGATCTTCCATCGGATTGATGATAACAAGAGCGTTTTTCAGGGGGCGGAGAAAAGAGAAAATACTGTAGGCATCCAAGAGATCTCCGAACCAGCTGCCTGTGAGCGCACCTACGACAACCGTGGAAACTCCGGAAAGGACGAAGAGATTGAAGAAACCCCTGAAACTGGTGGGCATTCTCTTGAATTTTCTGAGAAACCAGACAAAAAATCCGATCATGATCAGGCCATACCCGGCATCTCCAAGGCACATCCCGAAGAAAATGAAGAAAAACGGCGCAAGGAGGGGCGTCGGATCAATCTCTCCGTATTTGGGAGCTCCGTACAGCCGGGTGAGGTTTTCAAAGGGGAGACACCATGGCGGGTTGACAATGAAGGACGGGACGTTCTCATCGGGCCCCGGCTCAGAAAGAACGAGCTCGATCGATGAGTCATAGGCGGAAAGGGCCTTTTTTACTTCGGGAAGAGCCGAATCCGGGATCCATCCCCGGAGCATGACCACCTGATCTGTGGAGTTTCCAGAGACCAGCGCGCTGTACCTGTCGCGAAGTACTGAATAATAGTCGCTCAGGGCACGCACGGTTGGAACCCACAAGGCGGCAGCCTCTTCGGCTTTCTTCAGGATTTCTTTCTCCTCCGCCGCGAGGGCGATCCTTCTTTTTCCCAGGAGGGCAATTTCTTCGGAAACGCTGGATTGAAGCGCAGGCGGAATTTCTATTCGGTTGAAGGAATGCCGGGCGTTGAGCTCGGATGCTTTCTGGGAAACGGCTTCTTCGAAAAAGAGAGCCACGGTGCGCTCTTTTTCTTTCTCCGTTCCCGGAGCGACATAGACTTCCCCCATTGTGCCAAGAAGAGACTCCGCTCCCCTTTTCCAGGGTTCCACCTGCTCGGCGGGCATGGTACCAAGAATGCCCCTTACGTGTTCTGTCCCTGTGGAGAGCAGTTCGAGGGGATAAGGAAAATTCTTCAACGAGAGAAGGAGAATTTCCGTTGAATCAATCTGCGAAGACTCGGAACGGATTTCCATGAGTCTCCGCTCGAGCTTTCGAATATTCTCGGCGAGAGCAGGAATGTCTGTCCGGGAATCAAGATCCCTGGTCTGCTGGAGTGAAAAAACTTCTTTCTCTCCCATGGTCCGTGCCATTCCGGAAATGGAATCGACAAAATGCGGTTCCAGGAAACGGAGAAGAAACCGTGTTTCACCAAGGAGAAAATCCACCCTGGAAAAATCTGAATGGGTAAGGACCGGTCCTTCCGATTCATCATCCGAACTGAAGGGGATTACCTCGTACGATCCGGTATTCTGAAGGGCGGACAAAACCCCATCCACGTCGGATTTGTGGATGTAGAACTCGGCTTTTGCAATTTTAGCCACGGCCATATCGAGAAATCACCTCTTCCGCAATCCATTTCGCCGTGCTCGGGATTTCTTTTCCGAACTGCTGAGCGAGGCTTTCCGCGTTTTTTCTTCCGGTTTCAACGGTCTTTTGCGCTTTTTCTTCGGCTTCCTTTTCAACGGAGGAAATTTTATCCTTGTACTGGCGGAAGGCCTTCTGCTTGGCTTCCTTCACCCTGCGTTCGGATTCGTTTTTCGCTTCGTTGACCATTCGGGCAGCGTCGTTCTTCGCTTCCTTGACCGTCTCCCTGGAACGAGACTCGACTACCTTGATCTCCTCAGCCAGATTTACTGCCATACATTCCACCCCCTTTCGAAAAAAAGTTTGTTCGATGTTGAAAGTCTCAACATAAAAACATAGAGTATTTTATTACTACATAAAATTCGTGTCAAACTTAACAATATGTCCAGAGCATAGAGGAATTATCGAAAAATTAACATTCTGATTTGCGAAACATAGCCATGGGGGAAAAAAGGAAAAAAATTGGAGCGGACAACGGGATTCGAACCCGCGACCCTTAGCTTGGGAAGCTAATGCTCTACCAGCTGAGCTATGTCCGCTCTCTTGTCAGACGAAGGATATTATATCCGTCTCTTTTTCTTTTGGCAATACTGATGTACCGTTTTGCTTCCTGTGCCCAGCACGTTCGAGAAAATTGGAGTGCTTCGCAAATAATAGAATGACATTCCCCCGATACCGTTCCTCACCAGAGGAAAAATTCGAGGAAGGTATGGCTACCTGGACCCGAACCGAACAGCCGTTTCAACGTGAACAGTGTGAGGAAACATGTCAAAACACTTTATTTCCTGGGGAAAATATCCTCCTTCCAGGAGGAGAGCACCGTCCCGTGCGAGGGTTGCAGGATTGCAGGAAATATAGACGATGTCCCTTGGGGCAATGGTCAGAATGGAATGGAGCGCCTCCCGGCTGCACCCAGTCCTGGGGGGATCGACAACGACAGTATCGAAATCTGCCCCAAGGGAACGGATGTTGTCTTCAACCGGCCCAGGAAGGATTCGTATCTTTCCGGACAAGCCATTGACTTCAACGTTTTCTCTCATTCTCTCCACTGACGGCAACCAC
>Ga0209510_1001206_pt1 | contig 30440 bp, 21 predicted proteins | sample BiotimSIPDNA_FD_185749 | JGI IMG/M metagenome (GOLD analysis project Ga0209510, IMG submission 185749) | Anaerobic biogas reactor microbial communites from Washington, USA - Biogas_R1 time_0 SIP DNA (SPAdes) (version 2) | ecosystem: Engineered > Bioreactor > Anaerobic > Unclassified | place...
CAGGCCCCGTTAACCAGGCCTTTATGAGTAAGCATAGCCCCTTTGGGACGTCCGGTGGTGCCTGATGTGTATTGGAGCAAGGCCAGGTCGTCACCGCTAACATCTTCGAATTGGTTGATCGGATCCGCGGCCATCAAATCTTTCCAGGCTACGGTGCCGGGATAATCAGCTCCCCCGGCCTTCAAATCAGCAGGGAACGCAGGATAAGGATCTTCCGGGATATATTCATCTAACGCCGTCACTACCACATGTTCCACCGTGGGTATATTGTTTTTAATCTGCTCATACACGGGCATTACCGATTCTTCGATGATCATAACCTTAACTTGGGCGTCGTTTACTACATAACTGACCTCACCGGCTTTATAAGCCGGAGATATGGACATTATCACCGCCCCCAGAGAATGGGCAGCATAATAGGAAATTACGAACTGCGGGCAGTTGGCCAGGCCCAGATAGACGCGATCACCTTTTTTTACCCCTAATTTTCTCAGGCCGCCGGCCGCCTTCAATATCAGATTTCTCAGTTCATCCCAGGTAATGATCCGGCCATAATAGTTTAAAGCCGGGCGGTACCGTAAACGCATTGAATTGTTGTAGACTTGACGGAAGAGGGGGTCCCCGCCGTGCAGATAACCTTCCTTAATCCACTGGCCCGAATAATTGTTTTCCCAGAATCTGTCCATTGCTTTGTATTCCATATTATGCCTCCTTTTAATAGAGCTCAAATGCTGCTTGAAGATTTTAAATTGCAATAATCGTGCCATTTAGAAGCCATTGGGTGAATGCCCGTTAAATCCGCTTTCGAGATATCCGCCGTGCTCCCGCATCATTGTCTTTGTATCGATACCGGTACACTTTCTGTTCTAAATTGTCCAATTATGGGACAGTTGTGATCAGAACGTGCTCCCGTCCGGAAGTTACCCATAATGTGGTATTATCTATTCAATAACCGTGATTCCATGAATAGATAAGGACTCCGCCAAATCTCACTGAGCCTGGCCTGATGTCTGGCCCGGCTCAGTGAGATTAACTTTTATTTTTTGCCCTCGGCATACATTTTACGCAAAGTCACTTTTTCAATCTTGCCGATATAGTTATGAGGAATTGCATCTATAAACACGTATCCATCGGGCAAGTCGGGTATCCACCATTTTTCGATCTTACCGGCATCCGCAAACTTCAACAGGTGATTTCTTACGTCTTCCGCACTCGCGTTTTGACCAGGCTTGAGAGCTATAAATACGCAGGGGCGTTCATCCCAACGAGGATGAGGAATCCCTATAACAGCACATTCCAGTATGGGCGGAAACTGGCTTATGGCATCTTCAAGGGTCAAGGTGGAAATCCACTCACCGCCGGATTTTATAGCATCTTTGTTGCGATCAGTGATCACCAGGTAACCTTCGAGATCCATATAACCTACATCCCCGGTGTTGAGCCAATCATTTCTCCATAATTCCTTGGTCTTTTCGGGATCGTGGAAGTATTCATGGGTACACCAGGGAGATCGGAATATTACATTGCCAACTGATTTTCCGTCTTTAGGCATTTCATTATAGTCTTCATCCACAACCTTAATCTGACCCCAGGTATAAGGGATGCCGCTTTTAATGCGATAGGCAATCTGATCCTCCACGGGCAGGTCGTAGTGTTCGGGCTTAATATTGCATATGGTCATGGCCGGACAAGTTTCAGTCATACCGTAACTGGAAAGAGTAAAAACGCCTAATTCCCAAGCTCTTTCTGCCAGCTGCCGGGTGAGCTTGGCGCCGCCCAGATCAACCCTCCAGTGACTTAAATCGTATTTTTCCACATCGGGATGGAACAACAGCATATGCAGGATCGTGGTCACGCAATGGCTATGGTTTACTTTCTCTTCGCTCAACCACTTAAGGATTAGAGATGGTTCATATTTGCCGGGAAGAATAAATTTGTTTCCCAGCATAAAAGCAAAGTATGGAACTGTCCAAGCCTGAACATGGAACATGGGAGTTAACGGCATATAGACCTGGTTAGCCTGAACATTCATGCCCTGGGGGTAGCATGAAAAAGATATCAACACGGAGATGGCGTGCATAACCAAGTCACGCTGGGTAAATACAACACCCTTCGGGTTCCCAGTAGTTCCTGATGTATAACACAGGGTAGCCCGAGTGTCTTCTGAGATTTCGGGGAATTCATAAGCTGTGGATTGCTGACTCAGCAGCTGTTCATACTCGATGGTGTTGGGTAATGTTGTCGATGGCACATGGCCCGGGGTATCTGTCATGAGAACAAATGTCTTGACGGTCGTCAGCTCGTCTTGAATGCTTTCCAGAAGGGGAATAAACTCTTCATTAACAAAGAGAACCACATCTTCAGCATGATTGATGCAGAATTTGATTTGTTCCGGGGACATTCTCACGTTGACGGTATGAAACAGGCTTCCGTAAAGAGGAATGGCCCAATGGGCCTCCAGATAGCGGTGGGTATCCCAATCCAGCATTCCCACAGCTTCTCCCGGTCTCACTCCCAAGCTTTTGAGAGCATTCGATAGTTTTTTAACCCGGTTGTAGTGCTCAGTATAGGTAAACTGCAATTGATCCCGGTACTTTATGATTTGATTCGGCGCAAAACTCATACCTTGCTCCAGAAACATCTTTAAAGTCAGCTGATAATAGTAACCTATTTTATCCATGGTGAATCCTCCTATTTATGAATTATTTATAGATGACAGTCTTGTTCAAAATTCTATTTCATTCTGGCTTTGTCAAGTTCTTCTTCACGAAGCTTTATGCGCAAGGGTTTGCCTACCGAATTTCGAGGCAATACCTTTCTGAATTCGATTATCTTGGGCACCTTGTAAGCAGCTAATGATTCCCGGCAGAAGGCTATAATTTCCTCTGTGGTGGATTCCATACCTTCATGCAACTGAATAAATGGCTTGCAGTATTTCTGAATCCATTAATTCAACAGCTCCTCTCTATGGATAAACCGTGTGATTCCATGAATAGATAATATCTTCGGCCAGCTTTCGGGTTCATGCCGTATACCCGGCTGAGGAAAAACTCACCTCCCTTTTGATCAGCTGTACAGCCCGGGTTAGTAAGCGTCTGAAAATTCTTAATTGCAATAATCGTGCCATTCCAGTACTATCTGGCAAATACCCATGGTTCCGCTTCTCGGGGAGTCACCTGATCTCTGCATCATTGCCTTTTACGTCCGATATTGATACGCTTATTTTACCGGTATTGTCCGATAACCGGACAATACCGGGTGATCAGCACGAAATCTTGTCCGGAATTTATCCACGACTAATCTAATGGGCTAAACTTGTAGCAAAATAATCCAACTACTTGCTGAATCGATATGTATTGGAGAGTGAGTTTTGATGTACCCTGAGCGAAGCGAAATTACACGTATCTGGAAAGCGCTCCGAAAAAATGGTGAGTGTGAGGGAATTAATGTTCCGACCATAATCAGCAGCTCCTGGGAGCGATGTCGGCAGTTGAACCTGGATCCCATGAAAATTCACTGCAACAAGATCCTAAGCCCCGACCAATTGGAGGAAAGAATACGGGAGAACATAATACTGGTCGAGCAAGCAATGGCCAGCATGAAGGACCTGTATAGATTCACCCGGCGGACCGGCTTCGTATTGGTTCTTACCGACAAGGAAGGCTATATCCTGAAAAGACTGGGAGATGAGGATGTATTGGAGTTTGTAAGCACTGTTAATTTCGTCGAAGGGGGTAAATGGACAGAAGATATCATGGGTACCAACGCCATAGGAACTGCCTTGATTGAACGTCAACCGATTCAGGTTTTCGCTTATGAACACTATTGCGCGGGTTCTTTTTTTACGACTTGTTCGGCTTCCCCGATTTTTGATTCCAATCAAAATCTGCTTGGAATATTGGACATTACAGGGCCATATAACCTGGCTAATCATCATACCCTGGGTATGGTGGTTGCCGCTACGCGTTCTATTGAGCGACAATTGATTTTATTTGATTCCTATCAGCAGAGTGAAACGGAAAACATGTACAAAAATATTATTATGGATTCCGTTTCGGACGGTATTCTGACTCTGGATCATGAACTGAGAGTGACTCACGCCAATGGGTTGGCCGGTAAATTCCTGGGCTTTGATAATAATATTGCGAAAGGTAAGCATCTTAAAGAACTGCTGCCTTCTGGTAATGAGTATTTTATATCAGGAATAGCCGATAATAAAAAGTTGTGGAACGAGCCCTTTATAATAAAGCGTTACAAAGATATCTCCAAAGTAGCAGTAAGCTCTACTCCCCTGACTGCCGGTGATGGGCGAGTGCTGGGCAAGGTAATCATACTGCAGGCAATGAAGCAATACCGCCAAATGCTTAAAAGAGCAATGGGCGCAAGTGCGACAATCGGATTTGAACATATTATCGGAGGCAGCCAGAGTCTGAACGGAGCAATTGAACGTGCCAAAGTTGCCGCCTACTCTGACTCCAATGTTCTGCTCCAGGGAGAAAGCGGGGTAGGCAAGGAAATGTTTGCCCAGGCAATCCATAAAAATAGCAATCGTTCGCAGGAGCCATTCTTCGCCATAAACTGTGCTGCACTGCCGCGCGAACTGGTTTCCAGCGAATTATTCGGATATGAAGAGGGTGCCTTTACCGGGGCCAGGCGAGGCGGCAACCCGGGGAAATTTGAATTGGCAGATCAAGGGACCCTTTTCCTCGATGAAATCGGTGAAATGCCACTGGATATTCAGGCCGTATTATTACGGGTGTTAGAGGAAGGATCTCTAATACGGCTTGGAGGCAGGGAACTTACACCGGTAAATGTTCGAGTAATTGCCGCTACCAATAAGAATCTTAGTGAGGAAGTCAAAAAGGGCAAGTTCCGGGCAGACCTCTTCTATCGCCTGGGAGTTCTGATGATTGAGATTCCGCCTTTGAAAAACAGAAAGGAAGACATTCCTGATTTGGTTGAGCACTTCATAAAAGCATTTTCTCGTAAATTAAACAAGGATGTGGACAGTATTGAAGACCGGGCTGTGAACAAGCTATTATCCTACAATTGGCCGGGCAATGTCCGAGAACTCAGCAATGTCATTGAACGGGCTATCACTTTGACTCAGGGTTCTGTTTTAAAATTTGAGAACCTGGAACCAGATATTATGCAGTATGATGAGGATTCCTTTGTGGCCGGCGCTCAATCAAAGCCGATGGATAACGTGGAAGAAGTCATGATTCGGACCTACCTCAAGAAGTACCACGGAAATAAAACTCGCGTGGCTAAAGAACTTGGAATCGCCCGCAGCAGTCTATATCGCAAACTGGACAAATACTCCCTTTCCTGATTAAAAAAAGCCTGCAATAACGGAGGCTGACTCAAAAGTATCTATCCAAAAACCGATTCCCAAAAAACAAGCCCGTATCATTGAAAAGTGGTACGGGCTTAGCTATTTAACGTGTTTTTCATACTATAAGTGGGGCAAGATTTTTTCTCTTCGGACTTTTGGGACAGCCTCATTATGACTACACCAAATTTTAAATATCACTCCGTATTTGGGAAAACCGCAGCGACAAGCCCCCGATCCAGGATATCCAGACACTTCTCGAAATTGAGCCGAAGGCCGAGATGGGCCATCAAAACCCCGGCGTTGGCGGTCTTGCCCACGAGAATAAAGCCGGTCAGACGTCCTTCTGCAAAGACACATTTTTGATAGAGGCTGCGGGTGGGCCAATAAACGCATTCCTCGATGGACCCTGGCCCCTTGCCCCTGCTATCACCGCCGCATATGGCGTTTAAGCCGAAAAAATGGAGGCTGTTCATGGAAACCGCTCCTCCATATTGCAGCTGCCGGCCGGCCATATTGGCTCCGGCAATGGCGCCCTGCTCGGCTGCATTCGGCCAGATAGCATAAGCTGCCGGTCTCCCGCTAACTTTATCATAGCTCATGGCCACATCACCGGCGGCATAGATATTAGGAACCGTCGTCACCATGGACTTATCAACCTTGACGAATTTACCCCTCATTTCGATTTCCGGCGGAATGAAGTCACTGTTGGGTGTCACTCCCTTGCCCATAAATACCAGATCGCAATCGACGATCTCGCCGGTATCCAGCCTTAATCCCGAGCAGGCTCCGTCCCGGTCATGGAGCAGTTCCGCCGCAGAAGCCCCCATGACGAAACGAACCCCGTTACGAGCCAGCCGGTTCATAATCAAATCGGCGCCCGGCTTATCGAATTGCTGAGAAAGGATATGCCGTGAGGTGACGATAATAGTAACAGGAACTCCATGTTCGGCTAAAGCTCCGGCGGTTTTGAGACTGACCAGCCCGCCGCCCAATACCGCTACCCGCTTCCGGCCGCTCTTCAGGGCAGCCAATATTTTATCGGCATCTGCCAGGGTACGCATCACATGGATTTCCTCCTCACCCGCTCCCGCAATAGGTGCCCGGGCAGCACCGGCTCCGCTGGCGATCAGCAGCTTATCATAGCCTAATGTGGAACCGTCCTCCAGCTCTACTTGGTTTTCGGCAACCTGGATGCCGGTCACCCGCACACCGCCCCGAAAATTAATGTTCCGGGCGGCATAATATTGATCCGGACGGATAAACATACCGCTTTTTTCAATTTGGCCGGAAACATAATAGGTGGTCAGGCAACGGGAATAGGCGTTTTCCTCCTCCGTGCTGAGGATAACTATCTCTCCCTGCCGGTCATATTTGCGGATGGCATCGGCCGCAAATATTCCTGCCGCACTGTTGCCGATAATCAGATAAACCATAACCTATATCCCCAAAGCGGCCCGTTTCGCTTTGATATGGGATACTATGACCTCCGCCGCCTGGACCGGATCGGGCTCGACGTAGAATTTTCCGCCGACCAGCGATTCGAGATCCTCAGTGAGCACCTTGGTCACAAGCGGGCTGCCCAGCACGTTGGGCGCCATGCCAATATGAGTGAGCAAACCCAAATCCACAGCCCAGGTGCCGATAGACAGGGCCTTTTCATGATTCAATTCGGGCGCCGACGCCGCCGCCGGCAAGTCTTTAATCGCCACGCCAAGATAATCGGCCAAGGCCGCCAGCAAATCGCCGATGCGGGCATTATCAACACAACTGCCCATATGCAATACCGGAGGCAGCGGTCCGCCCAAACCAGCGGCCTCGCCTACGGCGGTCAGCACTGCCGAAAGGCCGTGTCCCGCATATTTTTTGGCGCCATCGGGATTCATCAATCCGGCCTTGCCCAGAGCATGAGCCGCACAGCCGGTGACAACCAGCAGCACATTTTGCCGGAGCAACTCTTTTGCCAAGCCCACAATTACTTTATCCTGAGTGAAGCGGGTGTTATTGCAGCCTACTATACCTACCGCGCCCAAGATATTCCCGGCTGCGATATTATCAACCAAGGGCTTGAGGGGATTGTCGGCATCCAGAGTTGCCAGAGCCCCTACAATAGCTTCCACACTGAAACCGCCCCAGATCTCGCTCTTATCACTGGGGATGTCGATTTTAGCCTTATCGCGCCGGGCAAAGGCTTCTATCCCCATACGCACAATGCGGGCCGCATCTTCATCTGCCGTTTCCGGCTCAAAAGGTATATGTTCCGCACCCGGGATTTTACCGATGGCATGGGTAGTGACTACCCTGGTATGGTAGCAGGAAGCCACCTGGGGCAGGGAGGGCATGATGCATTGGACATCGACCACTATCAGATCGGTCGCCCCGGAAATCAAGGCTAATTCCTGGGAGAGGTAATTACCGGCCGGGGCTACGCCCTGGCGCATCAGCACTTCATTGCCGGTACAGCAGAGACCGGCCAGCTGTATACCGGCAGCGCCGGCTGCAATTGCCTCCGGCTCCAGCCTGCGCGCCCACTCAACGATTTTCTCCGAAAGAAAGGGTACATGTCCATGAACTACAATATTGACCTTATCCCGTTCCAGCACGCCCAGATTAGCTTCAGATTTAACCGGCGCGGGAGTGCCGAAGACGATATCCTGTATATCGGTACCCAGTTTGAGGCCGGAATAGCAATCCACCAGTCCCATCTTAGCAGTGTTCAACAGTAAGTTTACCGGATCAGCATCCACACCCATAGTCGATTCATGCAGAGAGCGGCGAATTTCCTGATCCGGACTTTTAGGGAGGATTCCCAGGCTGCGCCAAGCTTCGACCCGCTCGGCCGGAGCCATAGCCAGCAAATATTTCATGGTTTCCCCGCCGCTCGGTCCAAAATCGGCAAAAATAACTTGCGTCAATTCTTTAGCCAGGGCATATTTGTCCTTTCCGTCTCCGTCAATACCCAGTTGGGCGGCTATCGCATAGAGCTTTACTTCATCCTTGATATCATAAGGGACACTGCCTTCGGCCGCCATTTGCAAGATTTCAACAGCCTCAAAGGCATGATCAACGTGGGTGGCCGCGCCTCCGGTTACGCTGCGCAATAGATTGCGGGCTACGATGGTATCTGCGCTGGCACCGCAAATACCAGTTTTGGGCTCACCGAAGGGATTGATCCGACAGGGCCCTTGCAGACAGTTGCGGCAGCAGGTTCCCAACTCGCCAAAACCGCATTGAGGTTGCTGCGCCTCATAACGATCCCAGCATATCTCGACATTTTCCGAATAGGCTTTGGCAATCATTTTTAATGAGGCCGGGTCTATAGATTTCTCGCGGTTATTCATCTTACATCGCCCCCTTCATTTCACTTATAAGATAGTTCACGATAAATTCTTTCCTCCTGGTTTGATCATAGGAGCCCACTTCTTCGTAGCTGAGGGCTCCTGTAGGACAGGCCGCCGCACAGCGGGGATCGCCAATATCGTAGCATAGATCACATTTGGCAGCCTTATGAGTGAGGCTCTCGCTGATCGCACCAAAAGGACAGGTCATCACACACATCCAGCAGCCGACACATTTGTTTTGGTCGCAAAGGACCACGCCACTTTCTTCATTACGATGAAGGGCACCGCTCATGCAGGCATGGATGCAAGCCGCATCGGTGCAATGGCGGCATTGAGCCGGGAAACGCAAATTGCCGCCTTGCTCCACCTTGATGTAAATGGGCGGTCTCTCACCACCCAATACTGCGCCCGGCAAGGTCCCTGCCTTGCTGTGGGCGACGGCGCAGGCCAATTCGCAGGTATGACATCCGAGACATCTCTCCAAACGAACCAAAACCCGTTTCATTCCTCTTCACTCCCCTCTGAATAATTATCAACGAAAATAAAAAAAGGCTTAGCCGAAACTAAGCCGTGGGAATAATCCGTTCAGTGATCTTCCGGTAGCACCGGAGGGCCTCCGGGTCAAGGCAATCATAGACACAGACTCCGTCGCGATCCGCGGAACGAATACTGTAGCGGTAGGGCAGGAAGGCGATCAGTTCCTGCCCAGGAAGGGCGGCTTGAATAAATTCTTTATCGGCATCGCCGGTAATCTTATTACCTATGTAAAGCAGGTTGGTCAGGCCCAGTTCCCCGCACATTCTCTTCACCTGATATGCACATTCTATGGAGCGCTGCCCCGGCTCCACCACTACCAACATCAAATCAACACCTTGGGCAGTAGCTCGTCCCAGATGTTCGATACCCGCTTCCATGTCCATGATAAGGGTTTCATTCCTATGCAAAACCAGATCGTTAACAAAGGCTTGGATGAAGGTGTTTTCCGGACATGCGCAACCACTTCCGCCTTTTTGAGCGGCACCCAACACCAGCAGGGATACGCCGCGATGCTCGAATGCAAAACGATTGGGCAGATCGGAAACCTCAGGATTGAGCTTAAATATCTGTCCATATCTGCCGAGTTTAGCACCGATGCGCTCTTCTATGAGATCGATTCTGTGGGCGATGGAAACAATCTCTTTTTGCCGTGCCTGGGGTATACCCAAGGCGTAGGCCAGATTGGCATCCGGATCAGCATCCAGCGCAATTACCCTGATCCCTTCTTCAGCCAGCATCAAAGCCAGCACACCCGCGATAGTTGATTTGCCCACACCACCTTTTCCCGAGACAGCGATTTTCATACCCAAGATCCTTTTCTGAGTTTTACTAATTTAATTATACAGCAGATATAAATATATTGGTTGAACAATTGCTTGCACACAATTTTAGATTATTTTAAAAGATCACAATTCTCTGCTGTTTCAGGCTCTTCAGCCTCTTTAATCCCCTCGGAAGTAATCAAATCTTTTAACCCGTTTTCATCACCCCTTTTTACTGTTTCGGGATAAATAACAGACCCATGGTGTAAGCTTACTTTGGTTAGCATAAAGAAACCCTCCAATAGCAATTTTTACTCAAGCTTTTACTTCCTCAATTTGCACGGCCAACCAATCGGTGAACACCTGCACTCCTTCGCCTTTTCGGCAAGAGAGCGGGAACATCTCAATGGCCTTGTTCAGGTTGCGTACCCTCTTTTTTAAGGTTTCAATATCGAAGCCCGGGTCGGGAAGGTAATCGATTTTGTTGATGACTAGAGCTTCGCACACTGAAAACATCAGCGGGTACTTCAGCACCTTGTCGTCGCCCTCGGGCACACTTGTCATCATCACACGCACATTGGCGCCGGTGTCAAACTCGGCAGGGCACACCAAATTACCAATGTTCTCAATGATAACCAAATCTAATTCTTTCCAGTTCAGCTTCTCCAAAGAAGCGGCAATCATTGGCGCATCCAAATGGCAAGCGCCGCCGGTACGCAATTGCACAACCGGCACACCCTGTTCGCTCACCTTTTCTGCATCAACAATCGAGTCGATGTCACCTTCAATGACACCGATTTTGAAACAGGGTGACAGGGCCTTGATGATGGCCATGACCAGGCTGGTTTTTCCGGCACCGGGCGATGCCATCAAATTAAGCATAAAAGTTTTGTGTTCCTTCAGCCCGGCACGAATTTTATCGGCCTCATTGTCGTTGTCGGACAAAATAGCCTGACGGATATCAATCAAATGAATATCTTTCATTGTCGGTATCTCCCATATTTTAATTTTAGTGCTTAGGTCGCAGTCCCAAGGGCCCGCAACCAATTTGTCACTCAATCTCGATGCTTTGAATGATGAACTCCGTTCCGGACTCCATGTAGTAATCACTTTGCTTGCAGGCGGGACATGCAATTTCGTCAGCGTCTACAAATTCTTGCAAATCAATCCCAAACTGTTCCCCGCAGTTGTTGCACACCAAAATTAAAGGTTCCGGCATCACATACAACCTGGCTTCTTCGGCAATGGTATCCTTGCTGATATAGGCAAAGTAACGGCGAAGCCAGTCCTCTTGCATATCGCGCAGCACACCAATGCGCAAATAAATAGCCTTAACCTTTTTTGCCTTGTTTTTCTCGGCAAATTTTAATGCAATCGACAAAATGTTTTTAGTGAACGGGAGTTCATGCATAACTACTCATCATTCTGCGCCATGGCAGCACGCATGGCGTCCACTTCCGCTTTTTCAATTGCCATACGGTCAAAGGTGTCATAGGACAGGCGGTCTTCAGGAATACTCAGCTCGCTGTCGGGTTTACGCTCCAAAATCAGAGCGTCCTGGGCACAACGGGTTACGCACAGGCCGCAGCCAATGCACAGCGCGGGATTGAATTCCACTTTGCTCTCGTCTTCCGTATTCTTCTTGTGAGCGCGCATGGGGCAACGGGTAATGCAAATGCCGCACTGTATACATTTGTCCATATCTTTTACACATTTGTAGTTGCCCCAGCGGTCAAAGGTTTGCTTGCCGGGCTTAGATCCGCTGCGAACCGAAATTTTGGCAGCCATCAAAATACCACAATGGCAACCTGCACAAGAGCACATGGCGCTGGGCTCGTTGGAGTGGCCGGCCATCAGGTACAGCCCTAACTCATCATTTTCTTTAACAATATTCAGTGCTTCTTCGGTGGTGATAACCTTGGTGTTGCCAATGTTCTGATCTAGATAGAAACGGGCGGAGTCGCCAAAGAACATGCAGCGGTTTAAGGTTTCTCCGCAATTGCAGGGCTTGCCGAAACGGGCCACCTTGCGACAGGCGCAGTCGGTAATAACAATCAAATACTGTTTTTTTATAACTGCCTCCATGTCGTCCATGGGCAAAATTTTGCCGTCCTTCACGGCGTCTTTACTAATGGGTACCACGCGCGAAATGGGCAAACGGTAATCGAACAAAGATTCGCCCATACCGTTCATGTAATAATAGCCCATGTTTTTGGCGTCTTTGATATCAATGCGATCTACATTGTATTCCCAAATACCGTGAATGAAAGGAACCAAACGATACCGCTTCTCCGTATCGTAGGGGCCATACTGCCAAAAAAGCAGGTTATGTTTGGCCATACGTTCTAAATTTTCTTTGGCTTCCTCGTAAGAAACACCAATATAATCAGCAGTTTCCTGGATGGTATAGTTGCCCATCTTCATTTTAAGGAAAAATTCCGCATCTTCATCGGTGAACACTTTTTCGATAAAATGGCGTTCGGCACCTGTTTCAGTGCGTGGATATCCTTTACCCAGTGTGTCTAATTTCTCCAATACTAAATCATATAGATCTGCCATGCTTTTTTCTCCCTTCCATCACTGTATGCCGTGATTGATGAATGTACTGTTTCAGTCAAAATCGTCTTCATACATGAATCCGCCTGCAATGGCTTCCTGTTTCTGTATGGATGGTTACATTTTCCGTTTTTACATGCCGGTCTGATAGTAGCCCAAAAGCGCTATTACCTGATCCGGTGGCCGGGTCCCCCAGATATCCGTATCGGGGAGAAAACACCCTAGTATGGGTCCAGCCTCAAAACCTAGTCGTTGCTAAAGAAAGTTCCTATACCCTTGCTTCCCAGTATACTACTTTCTTCTTTTCCCCTGCCTCCTTTTTGACCGGCAGAAATGATCCGGTCGGCCATACGGGAAAAGGGTAATGATTGCAGCCAGACCGTCCCCGGCCCTGTCAGAGTGGCCAACACCAAGCCCTCACCGCCGAACAGTGCGGTCTTGACATCGCCGGAAAACTGAACATCGTAATTCACCGTCTTGGTTAGCGCCACCAGGCAGCCGGTATCAAGCTTCAGTGTCTCCCCGGATGCCAGTTCTTTCTTGATGATGGCACCACCGGCGTGCATGAAGACAAGACCGTCGCCTTCCAGCTTCTGCATGATAAATCCCTCACCACCGAATAAACCCACGCCGATCTTTTTTTGAAATGCTATGCCGACAGATACGCCTTTTGCCGCGCACAAAAAGGAATCCTTCTGACAAATAAGCGTTCCTCCCATTTCGGCCAAATCAAGGGGAATCACATGTCCAGGATAGGGAGCAGCGAAGGATACGCATTTCTTTTCACGCCCGCCGTTTGTGAAGGAAGTCATGAACAGGCTTTCACCTGTGATTACACGCTTGCCGGCCGAGACCAGCTTATCCATTAACCCTTTACCCTCGTCACGACCGGAGCCATCTCCAAAAATTGTGTCCATTCGGATGGCGCTGTCCATATACATCATGCCGCCCGCTTCAGCCACAACCGTCTCGCCGGGATCAAGCATTATTTCTACAAACTGGAGATCCCCGCCATATATCTTGAATTCCACCTCGTCCGCCCGCTTCCTCCGCACTGGTTTTCCATCTCCCGGCTGAGCCGGTCTGCCACAAGCGGGACAGAATTTAACCCCCTCCTGTATCTGATTACCGCAATCACCACAAAAAGTCATAACTGCTTTCCTCCCCTTTTTTAATCACCAGATTCTAAAAATGCCGGCTTTGCCTGCAAAATCAGTATCGGAACAATCACTCCATTTCTCAGGATTGTTTTAATTATATTTTATATTAAGACAGAGGCGTCGGGATATGGGATTGTTGCTACAATTTCGTCAATCATGAGCATATGAAGCCCCGTCAATCTATATGATCACGAGGCATGTTTTCACGATATTTTGTTGCTGAAATTCATAATCTCACCAAGAGAGGGAGCCTTTTTTATATCAATATCTTTTTTGTTGCAATATTATCACAAAAAGCGCGGTCATGTTCAACAAACAGGAGAGTCGGCTCATAATATCTGATAAGTTCCTCGATCTGCATCCTGGATATGACATCAACATAGTTGAGTGGTTCATCCCAGATATATAGATGGGCTGATTCGCAAAGACTTCTTGCAAGCATAACCTTTTTCTTCTGTCCATCGCTGAAATTTTTCATATCTATGTCGAACATACCTCTTGAAAAGTCCAGCTTGCGCAGTATGGTTTTGAACAGCGTCTGATCAATGCCTGAATCCCTGGCATAATCAGTCAGGTGGCCTGTCAGATCAGAAACGGTCTGACTGATATAAGAAATCTTCAGCCTGCTTCCTTTTCTTATTATCCCTTGATATGGAATGGTTTCACCCAGGATAAGCTTGATAATACTTGATTTGCCAGAGCCATTTCCTCCGCCCAAAGCAATCCGGTCTCCTGATTCAATACTGAAACTGACCCCTTCACATATTGGACATTCTTCGAAAATTATGCTGATATTCTCCAGTTCTGCCATTCGATTGGTATGATATCTCAAAGGATGGATCTTCAAGGATGAAGCTGTTTCAATGTTTTTCAGCAACGCCGATTTTTCCTCAATGGCATCATGCAACCTGGTTTCAAGCACCTTGGAGCGCTTCATCATTTTGGCTGATTTATGCCCAACGTAGCCTTTGTCAGGCTTAACTCCGGAAATTCGCCCGCTTTTGGATTTTTCCACCCGGTCAGACCAATCAGAAGTCCGCCGGGCGGATTTATCCAGTCTATTGATATCCTTTTTTAAGGCGTCATTTCTGGCGATTTCCTGATTGTCCTGGAGCCCTTTATTGTGCCACCATGAAGAGAAATTCCCTTTTCGAATCTCGATATTAGTTCGATTGATGGATAGGATATGATCTATGCAATTGTCCAGAAATGCCCGATCGTGAGAAACCAGTATGAACCCACGCTTGCCCCGCAGGTATTCACTTACAATCCTTCGACCGTTCATATCCAGATGATTGGTAGGCTCGTCAATCAGCAAAAATCCATTTTCCTTTAGAAACAAAGCCGCAAGCAGCACCTTGTTCTGCTCGCCGTTAGAAAGTGTGTAAAACGGACGGTAAAGTACATCGTTGGACACTTCCAGCAGATTAAGCTCTCTGATAAGCTGCCAATCCTGATAGCCGTCAATAATAGTATCAATGACTTCGGCCGTATCCATCCGCTCATCCTTCACTTCGTAAGGGAAATATTCAAAGGACACGTCGGCTGATATACTGCCGCTATAATCGAATTTGCCCATCAAAAGATTCAAAAAGGTGGTTTTCCCACGGCCATTTCTTCCGGTAAAACCAAGCTTCCAGTCAGTATCGATCTGAAAACTGATATTCTCAAAGATGTCTTCAAAACCACCATCGTAACTAAAGGTAAGATTGGTAACATTTATAAGTGGCATGGTGTCTTTCCTCCTGTGCAAAAAAATATGAGATACAGGAAAGCTAATCCCTTCATCTCATAACAGCACCAACATCAAGCACCATGTTAATAGCAATCAACGTAAGCCATGAGTTTTCAGATGCATCAACTTTCCCGCACGGACACAACAAAACAAGCATTATGCAATACTGATTTACCTGTTCTATCGTGTTTTTTATCAGCAGGAAAACTAGCGCATCCTCCCAACTCCAATCTTGAAAAATACAAATGTATTATAACACAAACCTGAAGGCTGATCTCATCCTTGGCTTCCGTCCTGACTACCGAATAATCCCTTGAGCATTCCCCTTGGACCGTCGCGTAATTACGTATAGCTCTCCCCTCTGGTAGCTTAAGGACAATATACTATTAATATAATTATCTTATAGTAAAGCGTGGCCAGATAAAAAGAACCCCGTTCCTTTATCTGTCAAGCTTTATGCTTAAAAAGCAGCAGCAATGCAGCCGCGTATGACTTCATCGGGCAGAGGATAGAAAATTCCGGCTGGGTCGAATTTGATCGCCCAGTACATCAGTTCCTGTATATCAGCAGCAAGCGACTGGGAGAACTTCGGGTTTACTCCGCATTTCTGCTGTAGCTCTCGTACCTTCTGAACAGATGCGGCCACCATTTCTTCTTGGGTCATTCCCTCACCATCTACCCCAAAAGCTTCTGCCAGCACTTCGGCATTAGCCAGATAGTGCTTAGGATATTGCTCCATCAATATGGGTATCAGTACGCCATTAGCCTCCCCATGTGGTATGCGCAGCTGCCCCCCCGCCGCGTGGGCTACATTATGGATGGGATAGAATAAGCCGGACATGGCAAAGGACATGATGGACATATTGCTGGCCACCAGCATTTTAGTGCGAGCCTCCAGATTCCTCCCATCCTCCACAGCAATGGGCAGATATTTACGAATAAGCCTGACCGCTTGAATAGATAAAGCGTCGATCATACAGTTGGAACCAGGCGAGCTTATAGCTTCAACCGCATGAGAAAGCGCATCAAATCCGGTGTCAGCTGTCATTTTGGCAGGCAAACCCAGTGTGAAGTCCGGATCCAGGAAGGCATAATCAGCCGGTAAATACGGATGAAGCAGATCACCTTTCACTCTGACCTCTTCATTGTAAATAACCGCTACCGGCGAAGATTCCGAACCGGTTCCTGCCGTGGTAGGAACCGCAATATGGGGTATGTTTAAAGGCTGGCCCATCGGCCGCATATAGGGGCCGATATTACCCGGCATAATTTCCTTGATATCTACTTCTCCCATTCCCATCAGGGCTTTGACTCCCTTGACCGAATCCAGTACACTGCCGCCGCCTACTGCCAGCAGACCATCCACCGCCAACTCCCGGCACCAGCGGGCACAATCATTTATTACCCTCATAACTGCATCAGGCTCTATGTTGTCATATATACCCACTATTTTGGGCTCTCCCTGGGCTGTAAATATATCCAGAACCTGGTCAACTACACCTGCCTTAACCAGGCCTTCGTCAGTTATAAGACCAATGCGTTTGCATCCCATATCAGCAAACCGCTGAGGAATAAAAGTGCGGCAACCGGAACCTACTTCCACTATACTGCGATAATCCCACAAAAAATATTTTGGCACAGCCATCTATAAAACCTCCTCTCCTATGACCTAGCGGTTAGAACCTATTAACAGGCTCATCAGCTTATCATTACCATCCGGGGTCAGATCCTGGCAGATGTGTTTAACCTCACTGTAGGCCATCAAAGAGTGATAGGAACACTCGCGCCCGTAACCGCTCTGCTTGTATCCGCCAAAAGGTGCATCCGGCCTCAATACATGCCAGGTATTGATCCATACAGTTCCGGTACGGAGCCGGGCAGCCAGCTTCTGGGCACGGCTGGCATTGGTGCTGCAGATGCCTCCACCCAGGCCATAGATACTGTCGTTAGCCATAGCCACTGCCTCATCCACATCATCATAGGGAATTACACACTGAACCGGTCCGAAAATCTCTTCCCGCACCTGAGTCATCTTATTATGGCAGTTCACAAAAATGGTGGGTTCATAATAGAAGCCTTTTTCATATATACCATCCGTAAGCTGGCGCCCCCCATAAGCTAACTGAGCACCTTCCTCCCGGCCCACCTTGACATAGCGGCCGATGGTATCCAGCTGATTCTGACTGACCACCGGGCCTAAGTCAGTCTCAATATCCATTTGGTTGCCGATGACCATCTTCTTGATCTTAGCTATCATGCGCTCTACCAGCTCATCTTGTTTGGAGCTAGGTACGAATAAACGGGTTCCCGATTCACATACCTGACCGGAATGGAACAAGAACCCTAAAAGGCACATGTTGGCCGCCACTTCCATATCAGCATCATCCAATACCAATATGGGAGATTTGCCGCCCAGTTCCAGGGTTACCCGTTTGATGGTTTCTGCTGCCTGGCCGGCAATTTGCTTGCCCACTTCGGTGGATCCGGTAAAAGCAATTTTATCAACCTCCGGATGCCCGGCCAGGTAATTGCCCATAGATGATCCCGGACCGGTAATAACATTAAAAACTCCCGGAGGAACACCGGCATCAGATAGAATTTTGGCTAATTCCAGGGTAGTTACCGGAGTAATGCTGGCAGGTTTCATAACGATACTGTTTCCCATTGCCAGGGCGGGAGCGATCTTAAAGATCGCCAAAATAAGGGGAAAATTCCAAGGAGTTATGCCTGCACATACTCCGATCGGCTCCCGTTTCCAGAAGCTGTGCATAGGGGCTATCCAAGGTGGTGAAAAGAAAGTGTGCTCCACCTTAGGCATTTCTTTGGCAATCATAGCCGTTAAAAGAAGAGTTCCTGCTACCTCAGCTATGTCCACAGTAGTTGACCGGCGAATAGTCGCGCCGGAAGTCAAAGATTCAAGCTGTGCCAGCCGTTCTTTGTTGGCCACTACCAACATAGCAGCGTCCATGAGAACCTTGGCTCTTTCCTCTACCGATTTATTAGCCCAGATTCCCGATTCAAAACTGCTGCGTGCCGAGTTCAGAGCTCGATCCACGTCTTCACGGCACCCTCGGGGTACTGTCGCCACTACTTCTCTCGTGGCCGGATTGATGACCTCCATCGTTTCGCCCGATAATCCAGGGGTCCACTGACCATTAATAAACATTTGGTATTCCATTATATTACTCATTATTTAATCCCCCCTTAACCTTGACGCAAGAAGGGACAATGCTTTCTTGCATCAATGCTCCCAATCCACAGGTATAATTAAAGGCAAAGATAGCATCACTAACGGGCATCCCTCCTTTTTATTTAATTAAGCCGCTTTTTCTATCGACTGTTCGGCTTAAAAGAAGTCAGATAATTTATGGCAAATGTTGCATGATTTCATTAAAAGGTATGTCTGATTACGCTTCGAATGGAAAAATAATCTTAAGTGGGCCGACAGAAAAAATGGAAGATGCTTGGCACAAGTGCCTGTTGCCTGAAAATTACCATGTCTGCCTCGAAAAGTCAAACAAATCCTTATTAATGATGTTGTTGATTCTAGCTTTGCTTGTTTGAGCTATTATTTCAATATAGTAGATCTTTGCAACAGCCCCATCCTTCCTTTTGCTTTCTCTGGCACGAGGCCCCACAGAGCAGATTTGCTATCTCTTACGGATGCACCAAAGGCAATATGTGCCAAACGGGACACACAGGCATGTAATAGCGTCCTGAAACAGGACAGAAATAATATACAGACAGAGATTCCCCAAACCGCATGGCCCTAAACACGGGTAATCGTCACAATTTTATTTTTATTGGCATGATTTTTGCAAATCCAAATAATTCGAAATGTGCTTTTTTGCACGAAAGGAGGTAAATGTCAGAAAAAACGTAAAGGATTTCTTCTTTAATAGCAATTTTTGAATTTATTAAAAGGAGCGATTAATATTGAGATTTAAAGCAATGGACCCTTTTTGGGAAAAAAGCTGGCCGGAAAGTTGGCCCAGAGCAGGCGTTTCGACTGGAAGTGATCCATTATTCAAGATCTTATACGATAATGCCCACCGCTTTCACAATAAGCCCGCTATTATTTTTTACGGTCGATTTATTAGCTGGATGGAGCTGAAAGACTTGGTCTTTCGTGCTGCGGGAGGACTGCAAAAATTGGGAGTATGCAAAGGGGACCGCGTTTATCTCGGACTCCAAAACTGTCCGCAATTCGTAATAGCTTATTTTGCCGCTCATTGCCTGGGCGCAATTGTCGTTCCCGGCAGTCCAATGTTCAAAGGCGGTGAAATGACTTATGTTCTCAATGATTCAGGAGCTAAAGTGCTTATCCTTGAAGAAGAGCTTTTCCCGATATTCAAAAGCATTCGCAATGACCTGAAATCGGTTGAAGCTGTAATCGTAACATCTTTGGCCGAATACTTGCCGGAAGAGCCCTATCCCCAATTCCCATCAAGCATTCTGGCTGTCGGTGAACCAGGTTCAGACCGCACAAGCTGGCAGGAATTTATAAATAATGCCCCAATTACGGAATTGGCTGACGTGACCATTCATGACATTGCTCTGCTGCAATACACCTCGGGCACTACCGGCCATCCTAAAGGAGCAATGTTAACCCACGGCAATATTAAACACAGGGCGATTCTGGATTCCCAGTTGCGCAACGACAGCCATGAGGATATTCACCTGGCGGTGTTACCGCTATTTCACATCACTGGTATGAGCAATCATCTGCTTTGTCCTATTTTTACGGGATGCACTGTCTGCATCATGGTTCGCTTTGATCCGGAAATTGTTCTTGCCACCATCGAAAGATATCGGGTAACTTTCATGTGCTCTATTACGACTATGGACATTGCTTTAATAACCCATCCCAAATTCATAAACTATGATGTATCTTCGATTCGCCGCATGACCATGGGAGGAGCGCCGTTACCCCCGGCCATCCAACAGAAATTTGAAGATATAGGGATCAAGCTGGCGGAAGGATACGGAATGAGCGAAACGACCGCCACCATGACCTGGAACCCGGTCGAAAATATTAAGCAGGGGACCGTAGGTCCTCCAATCCCGCAGGTTGAGGTGCGCGTTGCGGATATGACCGACATCGATAAAAATGTTGAACAGGGAGAACAAGGCGAATTATGGCTTAGGGGTCCTTCAGTAGCTGTCGGTTATTGGAATAACCCGGAAGAAACGGCGGAATGCTTCCCTGAAGGATGGATCCGAACAGGAGATATTGCCACACTGGATGAAGACGGGTATGTCATCCTTAACGGCAGGTTAAAAGAATTGATCAAAGCTTCAGGATATAGTGTGTTTCCGGCTGAAGTCGAGACTTATCTTTACCAGCATCCCGCTATTTTAGAATGTTGTGTCATTGGCTTGCCCCACGAATACCGGGGAGAGGACGTCAAGGCCTTCGTGGTTTTAAAACCTGATTGGATAGGAAAAGTTACTGAAGAAGAACTTGTAGCCTGGGCCAGAGAACAGATGTCTGTATACAAATATCCGCGCACAATTGAATTTAGAGATCAATTGCCCAAGTCTGGAACAGGTAAGATAATGCGCAGATTATTAAAAACAGAGAACTGAGGGGGCGGCTTCAACTGCTGCCAGGAATTCAGCTAACAGAACAGAGTAACCTATATCCAATTCAATCAAAGTATACGCTCCCAAGTCAAACATCCTGACGACAAGACTTGGGAGCGTATTATTAATTCTATCGTTCACAGCTGGTCCCGGACTCATCAGCTAGTCTTGACTAAAGCATGGAGTCCTTACTTTACAGCTATTACTCCGGTATTGATTGCACTTCCATATTCCATTATCCATATTCTCCGTCAATAAATCCTTGAACCAGGTCCATGCCTGTGTATGCTTTTGCATAAGTTTTATAGATCTTTCCAGATCAATATTTGTTCTTAGGTCCATCATGATGCTAACCGATGACGATTAACTCTTACTGCAAGTCCATCGAAGACAGAGCACGAATCAGCGGCATTAAGCAAAACTACTGTTGACAAACTTATATTGAATGAATCAATCTAGTGGCAAAGTATAATGCTCCCATAGAGTGAGACAAAGAGCATTTTCCTTCCCATAACGATATTCTCCCTTCATAACTGTTCACTGTCTCTCTTTTCACGCCAACCTGCGCCGAACAAATACAGGATGGTTAAGATGAACAGCAACGGCAGGGTCAGGACCGTGTAGGCGTAAAGCGGAAAAATGAGCAGAACTCCCGCCGCCAGTTGGATATAAGCCAAAATCCGGCACCAGCCATATCGATAAGGCCGCCCGGCAAAGGTCAGCCCTGCTATAGCTGTCACCATGGAAAAAGCGTACACCAGTGCCGCTCCGAAGCAGCCCACTCCGGCATAGTCGTAATCCAGGGCGGCATTGTTAATCAGATTCAGGCACCACAGCAGCATTGGCAGGGCGCAGAGCAGCATCAGCGCGGAGGAAATCCGCAGGAGCATGCGTTTTCGCGGACTATTATTTGATATGCTGCTCATACTCATAAGCGGTTGTTGCTACACCCCTTTACCAAAATTTTTTGAGGAAAATTTAATTCCCGCTTGTCTTTGTTTTATTAGTGGTTGCTTTATCCGCGGAAGGATTCTCTAGCATTAAACTTATCAACTCTGGCTTTCGTTTGACATCTAATTTGGAATAGATATGCTTAATATGCGATTTGACCGTATTCTCACTGATATGCAGCTCATCCGCAATCATCTTATAAGTTCTTCCCTTAACTATCAATGTGATGATTTCGTTTTCACGCGCTGTAATCTGATCAGTGACAGCAGCACTAACACTCCCAACTGTATCGTCTTTCTTGTTGGCTGCAGGTGTTTCGAATAATGCCCCGAGATAGGCGTGGTTTTCAAGTAGTATGTAGAGCTGCCTATGGAGCAAGGGAAGGATAATAAGACTGACAAAGACTATTACCAGCGCCAGCATGCTTAAATCGTGAGTTTGGACCTCCTGACCGGTGATCGCTTTTCCCAGCCCCCCCCCCAGCAACACTCCCAGCACGTTCGCAGATAACCCTATGCCAAGTATTTTTGCCGGGTTTTCTTCGAGATCAAGCATTTCTCCAAGACTACTCCACCAGAACAGGTCAAACACACCGCAGGCCCCCAACATCAGCGTGTTGATCAGCAAATAGCTGGCCGCTGAACGGTCAGCATTCATAAAGGCAATAAATGCAAAACCGATCATAGCAATGGCCACATAAAGCATATACGTACGGATGATTCCACGCGGCAGGATCTTCATAATATACAGGGCAATGATATAAGGCACTGACCAATACCAGCTCACCAGCCATTGGTGATGGGCAAAGGCGGGGTTTATCACCTGATACATCAGACCTGAATTGATGGTAATGATGAAGATAAACAGGCATAAAAAGGCTAGTGCTTTCACAAGACCGCCCGATTCTGTGCTCTCTGTGGGACTGGAATATTCTTCGTTCGGAGATTCCTCAGGCAGTTGGGTGGTAAAAAACAAGGCGCCTGCCAGCATGAGCATCGACAGGACCAAGCCGACATGAGGGGATCCGTTGATTGCCACCGCATTGATTAAAATCATCAGGATATTGGAATAAATCAGCGCCTCGGCCACGGTTTTGATCCGCTCATTGAAGGGGGTGAAGCCCCTGAAGTAAAAACCCCAGGCAGCCACACAGGTGCCGGCCAGGAATGCCATGGACATAAGCAGGGGTTTCCAGATAATGCTGGGAGTAAATAAGAATGCGCCGGTACCTGCGATGCAAAGAGCGAAAGAAAGCAGCATCCACCGTTTCGCCGCTTTTATGTTCTTGATAAATATTCCACATGCAAGCAAACCGGTAAAGAGGGCAGCGATCGATCCAAAAATCATGGCATGAGGGTCCAGGTGATATTGTTTACAAATGGCATATAAAACCTGGCCCTCAAAAACGAAGCTCAATTCCCACCCGGAAAATAAAGAAAACACGATAATAGATAAATTGCGCGCATCTATAGGTATTGACAAAAGTTCTTTGCTTTTGCTTGCCAACGAAATCCACCTCTAATCAATGAAAAAACCTACAACCGAATTACATGCTCATGTAGGTCCTCGATATCGCACCATACCTATCTGCTACTCTGGTTAAGATATAAAATCCATGTTCCGGAACCAGTCAAAGCCATATTTTTTATTTCTTCATTCAATAGACATAGTCCTTTAAGCGCCTGAAAAATCAGAATATACACCTCCCTCACCCGTTTTGGGTGATGGAGGTGTAGGGGGTAAATACCCGTTTTGGGTGATGGTTTTATAAGAAATTAGCTATTATTCTGTAATAAATATCCTCGTAAATAAAGAAGAGGGAGGGGAATTACCATGCATAAATGATGAGTAGTCATAGTTCATAAACACTTGATATTCTTTAGGAAAATCGTGAAAGAAGAATGATGCGAATTAAGGAGAAGAATGATGAGGAAAAGAATAGCGATTTTTTTGGCCGTATCCCTTTCAATAGGTCTTTTATTATCGGTATGCGCTTTCGCTCCTGAGAAAGCCGTTGCCGCTACCGGAGGCTGGCATCTGGTCAATACCAAGTATCACATTTCAACGTTGGATGTGACCGTTTTGGGCGGTGCTTACAACGCCGGCGGAGGGCTTTTTGATACGTACACCGGGGAGGGTTCTGAAGGGAACATGAGATTTTCGCATTCCCGCAGGGGCAACAACGGCAAGGTCCTCGCCCACAGAAACTGGCAGGTTATCTGGGATACCCCGTCGGCCTACCTGGCCCCTAATCAGAAAACCGGCTTCAACGCCGAGGTGAAGGTAATCAGTTTTTCAGCTAGCTGGGGCAGCGCAGTAATAAACGCTTCCTTTGACGCCGCCGGTATGACTCCCTCTGGAGCCACGGCAGGCATTATCAGGTTCCAGTCAGAACAAGGCGAAACGACTGTCCGCAGCGACAAGAAGGTTTATCTCGAGAGCAGCAAGGTCATTCCGGAGGGCCGGCCGGGAGACAAGAAGAGCATCTATTTGGCTTTCGGCGATGGCTATGGCTATATTTATGAGTATGAGTGGAGAGAATCAGCGGCCCCTAGCACTCCTGCTCCGGCCACACCAGCCCCGACGACTCCGGTTCCGGCCACACCAGCCCCGGCAACTCCGACCACCTCTGCTGGCAGCGGCGCGGAAGTCTTTGAATCCGGTTCGCGGATCATGTGGCATCCGGCCTCCGGCCTGGGTTACCGGCTTTTCCGGTCTACTTCCCAGAGCAGCCTGGGCATCTCCGTCACCGATTTTTATATCACCGGCACCTCCTTCGCGGATGTGAACGTGGAACCCAACACCACCTATTACTATACAGTAAAGCCAGTGCTGGCCGAAGCCAGACCCTTTGAAGGCATAGAGGAAAAGCTGGGACCCACTATCGCTACTTTTACCGTAAAAACCGGCAGCCAGGTTTATAAGCCCGGCAGCTTCAAGCACTTCATCCTGATGAAGCTGGGCAGCCCCTATATGAGCGTCGACGGCGTGAACCAGGAAATTGACCCGGGCCGGGGTACCCAGCCCTTGGTCATATCCGGCCGGACAATGGTTCCCATAAGAGCAGTTGTTGAAGCCATGGACGGAACGGTAACCTGGGACGCGAGCACACAGAAGATAACTCTAAGCGCCCGGGGAAACCAAGTGGAAATGTGGCTGAATAAAAAGGATATCAAAATAAACGGCACGGCCACGAAAATGGATGTGCCCCCCATATCTCAACAAGGCCGAACCTTTGTGCCATTAAGGTTTGCAGCAGAAAACCTCAACTGCAAAGTAGACTGGATCAACAGCACCAAAGAAGCGGTCACTGTATACGAGGATTAGTTACGTGATTGGGGCCCCAATCGGGACATGCCAATAAGGTAATGTAATCGAGCCAACGGGCCTTTCTTATAGAAGAAAAATCCAGCTGCCTCCCTGAAAACACGGGGCCAATGAAAACACCCTCTATGATAGAACTCATTACATCATAGGAGTGCTTTCATTGGCCCCGATGTTCTCCAGTGTTTCAAAAGATGCTGCAAGCGCAGCGGAATATAAATGAAGACGGCGGGACGTCCGGAAATTTGTTTCCCGACGACCTGCCGTCAATATTATTTATCTGCGTTGACTTTGACCGCACTGCTGTTACCGGTGGAATTTAATATAAACGGACTGTGTGTCTCCTGTACCTCTATTAGCATCGGCCGGTTCTTTTGAGTTTTGCCAACAAACATTGTTCAAGCTAGTATATTCCATATCTGGGTCTTCTAAAACAATTTGAATTTCTTTTATCGGTGGCAAGGTTTTATCCTTTGTGGCCCACAAGTAGATAAAATTATCTCTATCTTTCTTTGGTGCTGGTGCATTAAGATTTAAATCACCAGGTAAGCGCCAATAGGTTGCATAGTGCCCGTTATGAGTTGTTTTTTTAGTTTCCGGTTCTTTTTTAACAGTTGAATATTCCATAAATAAATCAGTAATAGCGTTATTAGGATTATCACCTAATAAATAAGCCATATAAATTCGACCTCCATAAGGAGAGTAATAACCATCCCTTTTTTGATAACCAGGATTCAAATCCACATCAACAAGTATATATCCTGGTGGAACATTACTCTTTATGGTATTGCTATCGTTACCTATGGGATCCGTTAGAAAAACAATATCGGTCACATACTTCTCCACCGGCCATTTGTTCCCCTCGGCTTTATTAAGCTCTTCAAATTCGGCTTTCAGGGCAACAGCCCGGCTAAAATCATCACACAGCTCCCAGATAGGTACCAGGGCTCTGGTAGTGGTGGTGCCGAAATCAACCAGTGTCCCCTGGTCTTCCAGGGTGCTTTCCCATTTGGTCCGTGCCAGGGGATCAGTTTGCAGCTGGCTTATGTTCAGGGCAAAGGCGCCTCCCTGTGTGACCAGATTATCGACCTTGTCGGAATCAAATGCCTCTTTATTGGTCACATTCTGGTATGAGCCGCTGACACTGCCACTGATAACAATTGCATTGAAGCCGGCCTTGGCAGCCATTTTGAGCAATTCTAAATTCTCGACCGCCTTTGCGCCTGCCGCTTTCAATATATCCCTGTTTGTCTCATCAGCGAAGTGGCAGCATAGTCCGCCCGTTGATGAGCAGAAGCTTTATGTTAGGATTATCGACATCTATCGGGACCGTTTTTCCGTTGACCAGAGCCTCCTTTTGATTTTTTAGTGCTTTATTCAAGCACCATATTTTCTCAACTGCCATTCATTAAAAAGGGCCCCCTGAAGTCAACCATTTTTGCATAAATGATTGTATCTTCGAAGAATATGCAGGCATCTTTATTGTTCGATCCCACCCCACTTTCATACCACCCATCAAAATAAAAACTATCGCGGGTTGTTACGGGTTGTTATTTAAAATATCTTGCCTGGGCATGGCAAACTAATCCCCTATTTTTTTAATTATACTGGAAAAATATATGCGGCATAAAAGTAAAAAGATGGCGGGACGCCGGGGGTGTGTTCCCCCGGCATCGCGCCGTCAGTTAATACCTTCTCAAATTCTTCCATTTTTCTTGTAGCCTTATTCTCTTTCGTATATCATGAACACCCCCTTAGAAGGCTTTTTTGTTTCATAGTTAAGATTAGCAGTTTTGTCCTGGTTATAATATTTAACACTATCCCAGCCCTCAGGTTGTTCCTTTAAATCATGATATAGAATGTCGATGCTTTTAATAGGTGTTTTCGTCTTATCCTTTGTATACCACAAATAAAGAGTCTCGCCACCCGCACCCGCATTTAACTCGGTTACACACCTATAAAAGTCTGCAATATTACCCAAATGGGTAGTACGCATATGCATCTTCCCGGTATATCCTTTTCCCCAGGATACGAAAAAGTCTGTGTATGCTTTATTAGGATCATAACCTGTCTTATAGAACATATAAATATAATCACCACTGGCACCCAGGTTTAAATCTTTATCAATAATCTTATAGCCCGGAGGATTCATGCTTCTCGCCTTTTCTGAATTTTTATCAGCGAATATTACAATATCGACAATATATTCTTCCCTCGGCCAGCTACTTGTTCTTGAGTTACTCTGTTTTTCAAATTCTGTTTTTAACTGAGCTGCTCTTGCCGGATTATCACATAGCTCCCATATTGGAACTAATGCAGGACGCCCTTTCCCAAAGTCAACCATTTTAGGATTGTTATTTACTGAAAGAGCCCATTTGTGAAGTGCAGTATAATCATTCTTAACCAGAGCTATATCAAGGGGATCTCCACCATAAACCTTGAAGTTTCCTTCCTTTATGCTATCAAAATCCTTTTTTTCTGTAGCAGTGCTGTAAGAAGCCGATGCTTTGCCACTTGCTATCAGATAATTAAATTTAGCCTTTGCACCGGCACTGAAACCCTCATAGCTGGATACTGATTTAGAGCTTGCTGTCATGCTATAATCTGCCCTTCCTCCAACAATGCCATTTACATAAACATAATGCCCATAATTTTCGAATACAGTTTGAGGTGAAACACTCGAATTGTTTATTTGCGCCTTTGCACCGGCGGTCATGTAGCTCTTCAAATTTGTTCCACTTACAACATATACACCATATTTTTTAACCAGATAATAATGGGTAGCATAATAATTATCTGATGTCTCTACAGTTTTCTTATCATAGTTAGCATTCACGGAGCCCCCAAATCCAAGGAAACTTCCACCGGCGCTGGCTTTCGTGGACATAGACTTACTGTATTCCCGTATACTACGGCCTTCATTGAATCCTTGCTCATACTCACTATAGGTTATTCTTTCCATCTTGCCCTGATTAATTAACTTGTCAGTATCAAGGACGGGCTGTCTTAGTGAGCCCACATTGGCATAAACACCAAATACATCATATCCCCTTCCTATATCCATTACTACAGGTATATCATTTTCTGTGTGCATTACTTTAAGAGGCTTGTCTTTTACTGCATTATCCCAATCTTTAAGGGTGATTTTGTCGGGAACTTTACTAATGTCGGGTATTTTACCGGGAACTTTACTAATGTCGGGTATTTTACCCATGTCGGTTACCTTGCTAGGATCCAGAACCAAGTCCGGTATTTTGCCGGGAACTTTACTAATGATGTCGGGTATTTTACCAATGCCCGCTGACGAATCACCGCCGGTGATCGTTACCTTTTGAGCGGCCTGGTCCCACTGTACATCGCATCCCAGGTTTTCAGTGACAAAGCGAAGTGGCAACATAGTCCGCCCGTTGATGATCAGAGGTTTTATGTTAGGATTATCGGCATCTATCGGGACCGTTTTTCCGTTGACCAGAGCATTGCTTTGCCCAATCCATAACTCCATAAGGTCTGTGCCCACAGACACCGTTGCTTTTCGGGCGGTTCCATCCCAGCCCACATCAGCGTTCAGAGGGGTAGCGGCAAACCTAATGGGCAGCAGGGTGCGCCCCTCAATAATAGTTGGGCTGACATCCATGGCCTGAGGTACGCCGTTAACGGTATAGGTACTGCTGCCGATAGTAAAAATCAGCACCGTATCCGTCGCCGGGTCAGTTGTTTGCGAGTTGTTATCAGACAGCGATATTTTCGACGGGTCAATTGACAAGTTAAGTGCCAAGGCAGTCATAGGCGAAAACAAGATTAAAATCGCCATAAGGCACGATGCTGCCAATGCCCATGCCGGGGCCTTACGACGCCCGGGGCTCGGAACAGTATTCATTTTAATTTACCTCCTATCAAATGATCATTCTGAACATGTTATCAAGCTATTTACTTTAAGGAATTCTTTCTCCTAATTCTTTTGGTGCGGATTTGTTGGCCGCTTCTCGCTCGCCATGCCTGTTAAAAAACATGTCAGAAACCCATAACAAATTAATTCTATTGCGGGTCAATGCGCCTTGCTCCGGTTATTACTTAATTAGTGAGCAATTCTAAATTCTCGACCGCCTTTGCGCCTGCCGCTTTCAATATATCCCTGTTTGTCTCATGACTGGTATTTCCCACGGCAATGACCATATAGTAATCTCCTGCCAAAACATGGAGTCCCGGAGTGGCTATAAACGCCTCATCTCCGATCCCCTCAATCACAACCAGTTCTTCCTCGAAATTATCTTTAATAACATCAAACATGGATTTTGGCGTTATTGCAGGATTGGGATTTTTCATAAAGGACTGTTGATTGAGCGTAACCTGCAAAAAACGATCTGAGGCTTCTCCTGAAAATTCATACATGCATTGTTTCACGCCCACAGCTTCCTGCTCGCTTTTTTGCACATCCGCCACAGCCGCACCGATCAGTTCCTCCGCTACTTCTTTTGAAATAAGCTGATTGGGTTCTATCACTTGTGCGGAAACAGGGCTTTTATCGGAAGTATTGTCCTTACCGTTGTTGTCATCCCCAGAACATCCCGCCGCTAAAACCGTAAGCAAAACAAAGATCAGCATAATCACAACAGTTCTTTTCACATCCAGCCCCTCCCATTTACCATTACGGTTACTGTCAACTCACAGTTCCACGGTCTCGCCTTCCGGTAAAATACTGATTTTGCGCTGGCGCATCCTGGCTGTTAACGGTGTAATTCAGTATTTAAACTACCTACTCCATATCTTTACAGTTTGCTGTTATAGAATATGGGTTCGCCAACCACTATTTTTTTAACAGTGCCGTGATTGATCCTCATCTCGGATTCGATGCACAGCATGTTAACACCGCTGATATCTACGGTTACGTTTTTTAAAGTCTCACCAGGTTTTAATGTCAGCGACTTAAGAACCATTCCGTCTTTGGTTTCTTTCCTTATATTCATTACCAGGTCGGCTTTTGCACTGCTGTCAAGGAAGAATGAAGCACGAAACTTTTCATACTTACCGTCCGGCTTCAAAAAGAAAGTGAAATACTGCAGGCTCATGTCCTTAGTATTGGTTACCCCCCATTTGTATGTATCATCCGGGGTAGTCAGCATTCCTGTGTCAGCAGTCAATACGGTTCCGAAATAATCT
>Ga0209510_1001208_pt1 | contig 30422 bp, 21 predicted proteins | sample BiotimSIPDNA_FD_185749 | JGI IMG/M metagenome (GOLD analysis project Ga0209510, IMG submission 185749) | Anaerobic biogas reactor microbial communites from Washington, USA - Biogas_R1 time_0 SIP DNA (SPAdes) (version 2) | ecosystem: Engineered > Bioreactor > Anaerobic > Unclassified | place...
TAGAAGTTCGAAACCTCATCCCTGAAGCTGCTCAACTTTTTATAACCATAGTAGGACACCGGTATCAACTGAATAAGAAAAATAATCTTCATCACCGCAATCCGTATCATCTGTCCTTTTTCGGCGAATGAAGCCAGATGATCAGGTCCCTCTTGATTGAAAAAATATTGTTCACTGAAAAGAATGCGCTCCCCTTCAGTCATCAACGCGTAAAAGAATATTGCCATCAGGCTGATGATCACGGAAGGGAGCAACACCCAATAGTTCTTAAGTGTCAATGGTTTGCTGTTGGTCAGCTTCTGGATATAGAGATAATAGAGGGGGTAGACGGCCAGTGAACAGAAGGCATAGATGCTCTCAATGAGGCTGTATAGTGCTACATGTCGATGAAAGTAGACCGCATGCGAAAAATAAAGGATCGTGCAAACCAGCAGAAAGTAGGTTAATAACCTTTTGGCAGGGTTTGCACCACGATATTCAATCGCAAATAATATCAGCCAGAACAGACAAACCAAAAAAGGTAAACTGGCAAATAGTGTTTGTATCATGCGCCACTCTTATTGAATGCGAATATAGTCAAAATTTCATAAACAGGGCGCAATGCGTGCAAAAAGTCAGATCAGAAACCGAAATCATCAATCACCACTTCATCCACCTCCTCTCTTTCCAGCTCTATTCTGTTTTGTGTTGGCAACCCTTCCACGTAAATCGCCTTAAAGGGAATGGCCGGGCATACGTACTCACATCCGCCACAACCAACACATATCTCAGGCCTGATCTCGGGGATGGTGAGCGCTCCCTTGTAGGGAACCATGTGTACCGCCTGGGTGGGACAGTGTTCGGAGCAGGCACCGCAGCTTGTTTCATCGTAGTAGACGATGCAGTTCTCGATGATGAACTGTACCTGTCCCATCTGGGTGTGGTTCTTCTCCTCTTTGGTCAATGGAAGGATGGCGCCGGTAGGGCACACCTCCCCACAAATGGTGCAGTCGTAATTGCAGAAGCCATGATCGAAGTAGAGCCGGGGCTGCATCATTCCCCCCAGTCCATATTCCAGGAATGCCGGCTTGATGACATGCGACGGGCACTTGCTCACGCAGAGGTGACAGGAGATACATTTCTCCCGCAAGTGATCAAATGTGGGTACTCCGGGAGGAGCGATGGGGATTTCTCTGCTCAGATCCTGCTTGGGCATCAAGCCGTTGGTGGCGCCCTGTGCCAGCAATTTTCCGGCAGCCAGTCCGGTAATCAGTGATGCGGAGAGAAAGCGGCGCTTGGAAGGATCTTGCGGTTGTGCCTCTTTCAAGTAAGTGAAAGCCTGAACATCCTGTTTCTTGTTGTTTTTCCAGGGGAGTGCAAAACGGTATTTCATTGCATCACGATTGCAGTTCTCGATGCAGTTGAAACAGGTGATGCACCGGCTCTGGTCGATCTTCTTATTCTTCGCATCGATACAGGAAGCTTTGCATTTCATGCTGCAGAGGCCGCAGGAGTTGCACTTCTCATCATCGAAAGTGATCCGGAAAAAGGAATATTTGCTGATAAAACCGAGGAGGGTGCCCACGGGGCAAATGGTATTGCACCATGTCCTGCCGTTCCACCAGGCAAGGATGCCGATCACCAACAGCATGGCAAGGGCGATCAGGGTGGAGGAGATGCCCAGCAGATAGATGCTCACCCGGTAGAAGGTATAGTTGTTGAACGAGGTGAAGATGGTTGCTAGCAGGTTGTTCCCGGCAAGGTAGGCGGGACGGAAAATGTGGGTGACCATTCTTCCGTAAGCGCCATAGGGATCCAAGAGCCCCGCGAGGAAGGAGAAGCCGAAGAGAAACGTGACAAGGGTTGCACCCAGCACGCTCCATCGAAGAACGGACTTGGCTTTGCTGTAGTGATACTTTTTCTTCCTGATAACCCGTTTGGAGAACCATGCCACGATATCCTGGTAGATACCCATGGGGCAGAGAGAGGAGCAATAGACTCTACCAAAGAGGAGTGTAAGGATCACCAGTCCGGCAAGGATCACCAGGTTGGCGGCCAGCAGTGCCGGGATAAATTGCAGTTCGGTAAGAAACTGCAGTTGATCGGGTAGGACCCCCCTGAAATCGAGGAAATAGAGGCTAATCAGGGAAAAGAGTATAAGGGAAGCGATGAGTCTTGTTTTTTTAAGCATAAGATAAGTGTATGACCGTTGATCATCATGATATGAGCGATTGGATCCGGTGGAGGGTACCGGATCGTATCGCAGGAGTTATAATAGTGTGAAAGATTCGCAACTGTCAGATGCGCACCCTGCGGATCTTCAGTTTGTCGAGATCCATTGTGCCCAAGCCAAGTTCCTGTGCCTTGGCCAGGTGTCCCACCTTCTCAAGGGGCATCTCGCGTGCCTGGTTGAAGAAGTTGGCTGCAGCCGTATCAACAGCTACGATGTCCTGTGAGAGAAAGAGCCCTTTGGAGAGCACCACGTCGGAGAGTGAGCGGCCACGGGGACCACTGGTTTTCATCAGCCTGTAGGCATCCACGACGTTGAGCACGGGCCGTTTGGCATAGGTACATACATCGGCAATGCACTGTTGTAGGTCGTTGGCATGGAAGTAGCCCCTGTCCCATACAATGCCCATGTAGTTCTTCATCGAGATGGTGAGCTGTGCACCGCCATGATTCTTCAGTACCGGTACATTGATCCATTTGTCGCTGTCAACGATTGCCTGATGGATCTTGGCACTTTTGAGGCTTCTGCCCTTGGGGAGGGAGACCGATTTGTAGTAAGATTCCTGGTGGGCAGGAACAACCTTTGCACCTGCAGCTTTCGCGGCTGCTTCAATACCGCTGTTGCTATAGCACTTGCGCCAGTCGTCACAGGTGTGGTCGAACACTGTTACCTCTGCAGCTCCGGCATCGAAGCACTGTTTGATGATTTCCGTGATCAGCTTGGGGTTTGTGTTGGCTGCCATCTCCACAGGCTGGTCCCATCCGATGTTGGGTTTCACGCAGACTTTATCGCCTTTGCTGATGAAGTTTTTCATTCCTCCCATCTCAGCAATCGCTTTTCGGAACATTGCATCCGGCTCGCCACCCATCACCGCAACCAGGTCGTATGCTGTGGCTTTTGCTGATGCGAACGATTGTGTCAGGATGCTCATGGCCTCTGTCTCTTTGACTGTAGTGAGCGCTGCTCCTGTGAGGGCTACCGCTCGTAAGAAATTGCGTCTGTCCATCTGTTTCTGTTTTGGTATGATTAGTTATATACTTTCTGTAAGGTCGATGGGTTTGGTTCACCGTCCTTTACAATGATTAAAAATGAAAATTGATGCCACCAAAAAGTGACCGGCCCGGCATCGGGTAGCCGTCGTTGATTTCATATTGCTCATCCAGTAGGTTCTCTCCTTTCAGGAAGAGACGTATACCTTCGTAGAGACGAAATTGCGCCCTTGCATTCCAAAGCAGGAAATCCTCTTTCGGGGCTGTCGGGTTGAGCGTGGTATGGAGACCTGAAACAGCCATTAATCCTGAAGAGAGGCTCCACCTACCCTTTGTGAAGGTGCCGCCGGCATACAACTTGTGTTTCGGGGCAGCAAGGATGGGGTATGCCATATCCAGATAGCTGTAATTGGCTGAGAACTGCAGATCAGTCGTAGCTTGCCAGGATATATCGGTTTCCACCCCCCTGTTTTCCACCTCACCACTGTTGCTCCATTTACCGATTCCAGGTTCCACCTGCTGGATCATGTTGTCTCCCTTGATCCAGAAGAGGTTCAGTCCGAAACGGAGGCGGTAGTGTGGAATCATCTGGAGCAGCGACAGCTCGTAGTTCATCAGTCGTTCAGGTTGCAAGTCGGGATTCTGCGGCGGGAACATGTACATCTCACGGATGGTGGGGTTGCGAAACCCTTTGCTCATGATCGCCTTCAATACGGTGGTAGTGGAAGGGGTATAGGTGAGCCCCAACTGCGGGATCCATTCCGAGCCGTTTTTCTTGTGGTGGTCCAACCTGATGCCTGCATTCAGCGTGACTCTGTTTTCAATAAGGAACTGTCGCAGGTTGAGGTAGCCGGCGGTGGAATGAAGTTGTACATCGGCCAGGGTGACGTTGTCCGACTCCTCCGGGAAACGATTCCACGCTTTTCCCCCAAAGCGAAAATGATCGAAGCCGGCTGTGATTCTATTGCCCGGGAAGAAGGCATAGGACTGATAAATAGAGATACCCGCCATAAAGTCATCTGAACGGAAACGATGTTCGAGCGGTATATATGATGCGCTTGCCGGTACCCCGTCGTTGATCTCATGCGATCCGAAGTTGTAAAAGAGCTTCACCGCCCCGGAAGTGTTGGTGTAGTTGTTCTCAATCACCGCTGACCCCGCTCCCCGGGTGATATCGGCATCGTTATCAAGGATTGGGTTGTACTCCTTCCCGGGATTGGAGGAGTTGCTCCGGGAGAGATTCAGGTCAACCGAACTGTTCCAGTGCGGTGAGAGTTCGTAACCTACCCTGGCATAGCCGTTTAGCTGTTCATAATCCAAGTCAGGCCTGTGACCGTCGGAACGGTTGTAACCTATACCGGCGTTGCCGTGCAGCTTTTGCCGTCTCCATCCGGAGGAGGCGTTGGCCGAGAAGCTATTGAAGCTTCCGTACATCAGTTGTGCATTGTTACGAAAGCCCTCTTCACGCTCTTTTTTGGTGATGATGTTGATCACCCCTCCCATTGCGTTGGAACCGTAGAGCATGGAGGCGGGTCCTCTTACCACCTCCACCCGCTCGGCCATCATCGATTGGTAGCTGTCGGCGAGTGGGTGTCCCATGAGACCCATGTACTGGGGGTGCCCGTCAATCAGCACCAGCACGCCTGCAGTGGGTGCACCACCGATGCCGCGTATGCTCATGCCTCCAGCCGCTCCGTTTGCTACACCATAACCCATCACACCTCGTTGGGTGATAAAGAGTCCCGGCACCTGCTCGGTAAGCAGTGGTAACAGGGAAGGTTCAATACGTTCCTCAATCTTTTTGTTCCCGATAACTGATACCGTCATGGGCAGTGTTCGCAGGGTGATGCCGGGCATGGAGCCGGTTACGATCAGCTCATCCAACCGCACGGTGTCAACAACGGCGGGTGTTGTGTCGTGAGCCGTAACAAGTGCAACTGAGAGATATAGGGTGCCGATTATCAGGAACAGTTTTCTCATTGGATCCAGGGAAATTTGAAGCATTCTTCGTCGTAAAGTGCGTAGTCGGCTTTGCCGTTCACGGCAAAGGTTTTGATCTCCCGGGCATCATACAGCAGGTCGATGGCAAAGTTTACGGTTGCCCCTGTTTTGATGCGATCTTCAACCAGCAGGATGGTTTTTCCCTTGATGTCGAAATCGATGGGAGAAACAAGCTGCGGCCGCTCGAATAGTGGCTTTTGGGAAGGATCACGCAGGTTGATGCGGAGCAGTTCCATTCGCAGGTTGAGCCTTTGGTTGAGGATGGCTGCGGGAATGATGCCACCGTTTGCGATGGCAACAATCATATCGAACTGCTCCTGAAAGGTGATTTCACGAAATCGTTGCATCACCGTTTCGAATGTTATTAACTCACTCATCTCCCCTACACTTTACTGACTGCTTTCAGCAGGAAGTATCCTCCAACAAGCTGGATCAGCATTCCAGGCAGTCCAATGCGGAAATCCTGCAGGGCCGTATAGAGGCTTCCGCTCATGGCCCATTCAAGACCTGTGCCGATTACCTGATAGGCCAGAATGGTCAGCAGCAGTGCCAGGATTGAGATCTTCCCGAAATGTTTGGCGGCCATGGCAGCAGCGATGGCGAGGATCACCGATTTCACGAGGATGGCTGGCAGCACGGCCGCGGGGGGCATGCCAAAGATGAGATGATTGGCCAGCGGTGAGAGCAAGGCAGTAAGAATCCCCACATGGATGCCATATTTGTAGGCGGCAATCAGCGTGAAGAAGTAAATCGGCAGGAAGATAAATCCACCCTGGGGAATGAGATGTGCCAGTTGCGGCAACAAAAGATTGCCCACGACAAAAATTGCAGCAAAGAGATATGTTTTGCTGTTGCTCAGGCTGTAGGAGTAGAGTTGTGTTGTTGTAGACATAATGGTTCTGTTTTTAGGCTTGATATTTTGTTTCGTATGGTTTCTACCTGCCGGAAGTGGATTTCTTCCGCAAATATAGGGAAAAAGAACAAAAAAGCACCATCCAGTTTAGATACGGATGGTGCTTTTTTGAAAATTTGAGAAATTAACTCTCTTTATTGCAGTTCCCTGATCCTTATGTTACGGAACTTCACGACCGAACCGTGACCCAGGACACCGAGGTGTCCTTTTTTGTTGAAGAGTCCCGGATGTTCCTTGCCATCGGCAGTTCCGTTTTTGGCCGCCTCACGGATATTGCCCTCCAGAATGGTGGTGCCGTTTAGAATCACTTTGATGTTGTCACCGTTGGCGATCACCTCCTGGCTGTTCCATTCACCGTTTGGCTTGAGGAATCCTCTTTTTGCGGGAATTACGCCATATACCGATCCGTGGTATTGATAGACCTCAAGATTCTCATAGATGGGTGCATCGTTGTCGAGGATCTGTAGTTCCATACCAAGGTAGGCCGCGTCACCCTCCATGGGAGTGCGGATACCCAGCCCATTGTTGGCACCGGGTGTCAGCATGAACTCAAAACGGAAAACGAAGTCACCGTATTCCTTTACGGTGTAAAGGTTGCCCCCAAAGCTTTTACTGGGGTGGAGTACTATCTGACCACCTTCCACGGCATAGTCCCGCTTGTTGCCTGTCCACTCATCGAGGTGTGTGCCATCGAAGAGGATTTTAAAACCTTCCTTTTCCTCTTCAGCAGTAAGCTCATAAGGTTCAGGACGTGGAATCTCCTTGATCAGTATGTCGCGGTAGGCGACCTTGCTGCCATGTGCCTGCAGTTCGATCTGTTCAACTGGGAAGATGGGTTTGGTTCTGTCCCAGAAGTTCTCCAGAATCACATTGTCAGTCACCAGTTCACCGTTCAGCCAGACAGAGACTCTTTCTCCCACCATGCGGATGCGGAAGGTGTTCCATTCTCCGACTTTCTGGTCTACCACCTTGAGTGGTGCTGAAGGGTTTTGGCTATTGTTGTAGAGACCGCCGGAACCCACTTGAGCCCCCACATCCACACGTGCGGTATCCCAGATCTGCACCTGTGGCGTTCCGCGCAGGTAGATGCCTGCATCTGGCTCGGGACCTTCATATAGCTTCCAGTCGATCAACATCTCGAAGTCACCGTATTGCTTCTCAGTGCAAAGGTTGTCACCCTTCCCGGTAAAGAGAAGCACACCATCCTGAACGACCCAGCTAGCAGCAGCCTGCTTGTTGGCTTCCTGTTGTGCCTTGGCAAGCTCCTTCTGGCTCATCTGTGCCCTCTTGATCGGATCGGCCACCAGTCCTTTCCATCCCGTCAGATTCTTACCGTTGAAAAGGGGGAGATATCCACCTTCGACAGGGTTCTCCGACAGGTATTTCTGGATGGACTGTCGCTGGTAAACGGCATCAGGATTATTGAGTGTCTCACTCACTTTCTGCAGGATGCCTGTTGTTTCTTCCCCGGCATAGTCGGGGTTGTTTAGTGCGATGGTCATCGCTGCCTGGGCGGCAGCCTCGCTCAACTGTGGGTCATCCATATAGGGAACCACGAAGCGCATTGCCTGATATACTCCTGTTTGCCCCAATAGCTGCAGGATACGGTTCCTCTGCCCGGTAGTTTGGGAAAAAGGCATGGTCTCACGCAGGTAGAGATATTGCACCGCTCCTGTTTGGCCGTAACGACCAATAAGTGTTGTAAGAGCGTCAGCCACAATCGTGAGCTCCATTTTGTCTGAACTGCTTCGGGCAATTTGAAGTAAAGGATGGATAGCATCAAACGATTTCCAGGTGGTCAAGGCGTTGAATGCTGCTTCCCTGTTGTCACCTTCTTCGCTATGGAAGGCAGTGGTGATAAGATCCAGTGCCTCCTGCGATCCGCTGTGGGCCAGGGCACTGTAATATAGGTGCTTCTTTTGTGATAGCTTCATCCTAGTGGTGACCAGTGCCATCTGTTCTGTCGCCGGGAGATGATCCAGAGCTGCATTGATCGCTTCCTGCATAGGTGGCAACAGCGCTTGGTCTGCCTGTTCCACCAAAGTGAACAGGTCGGTGAGATTATCAGCCGTAACTACATCTTTCAGACTGTTCGCCGCAGCCTGTTTTACCGTTGCATTATCTGTGAAGAGCTGGTTGTAGACCAGGTTGTACTGGTTTGTCATTTTGCGGGCAGCAATCAACTGCAGGATGGCAATCTTTCCATCGTTGCTGCTTTCCTCAAATACGGATGCCAGCGTATAGGAGATGTCACCCGGGAAGGAGGCGAGTGCCTTCATTGCCAGAGAGACCGTTTCTCTGTCGCTGCTCTTCAGCAGTGCTGCCAGTGCAATCAGCGCATCATCACCACCCATGAGAGTGAGTGACTGTAGGGCTGCTATTTGTACCATCTCATTGGAAGAGGTAGATAGACGGATAATTGCAGGTAACAGTTCTTTCCTGTCATTTCTAGCTGCCCAGTAGATAAGGGCAGTTTGGATATCAGGTGATTGTGTTGAATCCATTTCTTTCGCGATCAGCTGCATCGATCTTTTGTCATCCGTAAATGAAATGGTATTGAGTAGTGGGGTCAGATAGTTGATGTCACCTGTTATAAGGGCATCCTGCAATATAGCTACTTTGCGCAGTGAGGAGTGGTCAGCCATCAATCTTGCAGCAGCCACCATCAGATCACTCTTGCCGTTTTTCCTGGCGTAGGATAGCATCTTTGTTGCTTCTCTTCTTACCAGCCCGGGTTCCTCACTGTTGAGTCTCGTCAACAGGGTGAGGTAAGATGCCGTGGCATGATTCTTCTGATAGCTGTAGCCGGTTGCCTCAGCTGCACTTCTCAAGGATTTCAGTGATGCCTTACCTCCCGTGTGAGCCAGCGCGTTGAACAATGCTTTCTCCATCTCTCCGCTCGTTTTTAAGCGGAGCAGGTCGAGTAGTGTCTTCTCGGCATTGCGGTAGCCGCTTTGTGCAAGTGCATTGATCAATTGTAGTCTGACCTCTTCGCTTCCGACAGAAGTGACTGCCTGCAGGAGCGCTTCATTGGCCTTGTCACTGCCAATTGAGATTAGTGCCATGGATGCTGCAGATGAGAGATAAATGTCCGACAGAAAACCTGCCAGCAAGGGTACCTCTTCATCACTGGCAATGGTGCGGAGGTTCCGTATCAATGCAGCTTTCACATCGTTGTGCAGAGGTCTGCCTAGTGCTTTGTCGAAAGCTGCAACCGTGACCTTTCGTTGTACCTCGTCGTTCGAGACAAAATGAGTCCATCCACTGATGGCATAATCGAGAGTTTCGTTACTCTGGCTTCCCGGCGGGTTCATCCTTCCTATCAGATCCAGGAGTCCCTCTTCACCGGTTGAAACCAATTCGGCGATCACCCGGTTGTATTGCTCTTGATTTTCAGCAGGTAACTGAGCCAGTGCATCTGCGATGATGGTGTTTTGAGTTCTGCCCTCAGGCAGCTGAGCATGGATGCCGAAATTGAACAACAGGCTCAGGAGTAATATGATAAATACTCTTTTTTTCATTTTTGTTGATAATAGGAGATTAAATGGTCCAGGGTGCACGCATCGGCTGGTCAAGAAGTCTGTTAGCCTCGGCATCGTTTACAAACAGTTCCTTCACCGGGTCGAACTCAAGGGTGCGGTTCAATTGAAGGGCTACTGCTCCCATGTTTACGATGGTACAGGAGCGATGACCGTTCATCTCGTTCAACGCAAATTTCTGGCGGTTGTGGATGGCTCCGAGAAAGTCGGTCTGCTGGTCAGCTGGTTCGGGATAGTCGGCCAGCTTCTTCTCCCAGTTGGGGATGTCACATACGAAGTTTTTGTATACATTCCCATTGGGACCCGAGATATAGGGTGTATCGGGTTCGCCATAGTCACCTCCCCAGAGGATGATCTGGCAACCATCGGCATAGGTGTAGGTGATGGAACGCCAAGTGCCTACAGCATCTGGGTGTTGTTGAGGTGCATCGACCTCTACCTTCACGGGACTGTTGTCATCCTTGCCCAACATGTACTGTACCGGATCGATGTAATGTTGTCCCATATCGCCAAGACCACCACCGTCGTAATCCCAATAGCCGCGGAAGGTCTGGTGGACGCGATGTGCATTGTAGGGTTTGTATGTAGCCGGCCCCAACCACATGTCATAATCCAGATCCTTTGGTATTGGTTGTGGTTCCAAATGGTTTTTTCCCACCCAATAGAACTTCCAGTCGAACCCGGTGTGCTTGCTGATGGTCACCTTCAAAGGCCATCCCAACATGCCACTATCAATTAGTTTTTTGAGTGGTTTCACCGGTGTGCCCAGTCCGTAGAAGGGATCCTTGAAACGGAACCAGGTGTTGAGACGGAAGATGTTGCCATGTTGCGCAATAGCTTCCCGTACCCTTTTTCCTTCACCGATAGTGCGTGTCATCGGTTTCTCACAAAATATATCCTTCCCTGCCTTGGCAGCCTCTACCGACATGATGCCATGCCAGTGGGGTGGGGTGGCAATATGGACGATATCCACGTTTTTGTCGAGGATCAGATCGCGGAAGTCATGGTAGAGACTGATTTTGTCTTTCACCATCGAAGCTGCCTGTGAGAGGTGATTCTTGTCTACATCACACATGGCAACTACGCGTGTGTTGTCGTAGGGAATGTGGCCGCGGCCCATACCACCTACTCCGATGATCCCTTTGGTCAGCTCATCGCTCGGAGCAAGCATCCCATTTCCCAGTACGTTGCGGGGAATAATGGTGAGCAAGGTCACTCCACCCATTGTTTTTAAAAACTGTCTTCTGGTAGTCATTAGGAAAATATTTAATTATATATGCCGCCTTAAATTTATATTTTTTACAAAAGTAGCACATATTTGAATAATAATCACAATAATCCAGATTGATTCTTCAGCTGTTGGCTGAAATGAGTGTCTACGATTCATACCATTCGCCACGAAATATCAGAAGAGACTTTGAATGACACCAAGTGAATAGAGAGGGTTAGAAGATTCTCATATTAATAGGTGAACACTTTGCCACCGGCAATCACCTGCTTCTTCTCTTTGTCAAAGGTGGCGCGTTGGCCGGAGCGCAGTGCAGCAGTCACCATGATGTCTGCGATGGAATGATGATAACCGGCCTCCACAGGAGCGTTTGTGTTGAGGTTACTCTCTCTTACACAGGTCATCCAGTTTTTCATATGTGCATTGGTCAACGGATCGGCACCGGTGTTGGAGCCGCTTTCCACATTAAGTTGGGGTAGTTCAAACCGATCCAGTTCAAAGGGATCCATTCCCATCTCAAGGGCATATCTTTCGGTGAGTCCCCCCTCGCTGGTGACTAGATTGCTCTCCAGGTCAAGCTTTCCTCCATTGGAGAAGTACCACTCTTTGGTTCCTCCCGAGGCATTGTGCTGTCGCGATGAGTAGATCACTTGGAAACCGTTTCCCGGCTCCTTGTTGTCATAATCTCCGTAATCGAACACGGCGGTCATGGTGTCGTAGTTGCTTCTGCCGTCGTTCCACATGTAAATACCGCCATTGGCCACCACCGAGCGGGGGTAATCGAGTCCGCTGAACCAGTGCACCGTGTCAATCTGGTGAGCCATCCATTGACCCGGGATACCGGATGAGTATGGCCAGAAGAGCCGGTACTCAAGATATTTGCGAGGGTCCCACGGCTCATAGGGGCGGTTCATCAGGAACCGTTTCCAATCGGTATCTTTCTCACGGATTGCTTTGGTGAGCTCCGGCAATCGCCACCGTCCCGGCTGATTCACATTCCAGGTCATCTCCACTGCGTTGATCTTGCCAAACTTGCCCGATTGGATGTAATCGTGTGCCGCGTGGTAGTTGGGTCCGCTACGACGTTGTGAACCGATCTGGATCACTTTGCGGTGTTTTCGGGCAGCCTGCAATGCGAGATTAGCATCATCCATCGTTTCAGCGAAAGGTTTTTCCACATAGACATCACATCCAGCCCTTACTGCTTCGGCTGTCTGGAGTGCATGCTGAAAGTCAGCAGTGCTGATGATGACGGCGTCCGGCTTCTGGCTCCACAGCTCATCTGTGTTGCGGGCAGTACGAATTGAACCTCCAGTCTGTTCCTTGTACCATGCCACTCCCTCCTCCCTGCGGCGGTTCCAGATATCACAGACGCTGTAAAGCTCAAAGTTCATTTCTTCGGCATACATCAGAAATGCCTTGCCCAATGAGTTCCTGAATCGGTTGGAGAATCCCAGAACTCCGACCCTCACCCTGTCGTTTGCGCCTATAATATTGGCATAACTTCTGGCTGACATGTGAAGGTTGCTACCGATGGATAGACCCGCAGCTCCCATGGCTGCTTTCTTAATAAATTCTCTTCTTGTTTCCATGTAAAAGTTTAATTATTAATCGGGGATGAACTCCTCGAGTCTGTTTCTCCTCAACGAATACAGAATTGATCACAAACAAATTAACCTCTTTTTTTTGTCAAAGCCAAATATATAAAACAGTTTTGAACAATTTGAAGCAAACTTTTCTTATCTGATGGTGATGTTAGGCGACTCATGCCAAAATGGTGATGACCAACGAAAAAAAAGTTGTAAACAACGAACCTAATTACAATTTTGCTATATTTGTCATTCGAGTCAATAAGAAATGCTATTTTAAGTTGTGGATATACCATCAAAAAAAATATCAGTAACATCCCTCTTCTTTTTTCTCACCACTGTAATCCTGGCCATCTTATTATGGGTGAACAACGTCAACAGTGATAAAGAGAGAGGTTATGACAGTTCATCCGTGATGAACAGGATCACATATCTACAGGAGCTGGCACTGGTGAAACACAATTATACAGGTGTGATCAGCTACAAGGATTACATGAAGATTCTGAATGTAAATGTACCTCTCACAGATAAGTACTTCTTACTAAAATACCATGGTTACATCAAGGCGGGAGTAGATTTTGATCGAATTACTGTGACACCTGAGAACGACACCACTATTTTGGTATCACTTCCTAAACCACGCATACTTGAAACGGTGATTGATGAAAACTCCATAGAGGTGTACAATGAAAGTGACAACGCCTTTAATCCCATCCGTATTACAGATTATAATGAGGCACTCATACGTGAGAAGAGGGTGATGGTGAGCGATGCGCTCGAGCAGGGGATCCTGGAGGAGTCGACACAACAGGCTAAAACGGCTATCCGTTCGTTATTGAGGGAGATGGGATATCGTGAGATTCGGATCACAGAACAGTTGGAGTTACCCCAGCTTCCTTAAGTTATCAGCGTAGGATTGTCATTTTAGTTGTTTCTTCTGTTTATGATAAGTTTTGAAAATCAAATACCAAGACATACATATGCGATTTACAGTTCGTCTTTATCTTTTCTGGGTTTCTGTTTTTCTAATCTTTTTTCTAGCTGTGTTGGGGGTTGTATACCTCTTCTGGGGAGTACTTTTTAATTTCTGGCAGGTGAGTCTCGTTTTTTTTCTAGTTGGAGTGATTCCTCCAGCTCTTATTTCCGCCTATTTTTTCAGACGATTGGATTATATGGAGACAGAACATCTAGCTCCTCCCTCTTTTTCGGGTCAGAAAAAAGGACGATTCACATTCAGAGCGAGAGGCAGTTGCCCATTCGACGAAGTAATGCAACGTATCGATCGACAATGGATCATTTCCTACTCCAATCGGAAAAAAAAGGTGTTGAAGTTTAGGACAGATGCCAGGATGATGTCCTGGGGATTGGGGGGATATCTCAGTATGTTGGAGGATGATTCAGTCGAGGTAATCATCTATCCGATTCACCCAAGGTCAAAGCGCGAGGCGTTGATGGTCACACAATTGCTACATGCAATGACTTCAGTACTGGGTAACTGACAATACTACCGGTGTATTTACTCGACCGGTTGTTCACAGTAGCGAATCACCTCCTCATTCACAAACTTTAGAAAATCATTGTGTGCCTCCTTTGTGATCATCCGTGGGTAGCTCAGTATCAATAGTTCTTGAGGTTGCGCTTCAAGACGGTAAGGAAGATGCACAAAGCGGTAGGGGGTGAGTGTAAAGCCAGCCCTTTCATAAAACTGGAGCCTGCGCACCGATAACTCATTCACGAGCGGATCAATTTCAAGGATGATGGTCTGTTCGCTGTCACGAAGGTAACGAAGCATCTCTGATCCGTATCCCTGTCCACGTAGTTTTGGTGTCACTGCAAGATGTTCAAGATAACGATAACCATCCCATTCCCAAAAGAAAAGGAGACCTGCCAGTTTATCTCCATCCCAAGCTGAGAGTGGAAAGAACCGTTCATCGGTACATGCCAGCAGATGATCTTCCATTTTTCTTCGCTCAGCAATAGGGAAACTCTCTTCATAGAGTCTCCAGACACTGTTCCATTTTTCCTGTTCTTCCGGATCTATTCGTAGGAAATTCATTGTCATTGGTTTAAATCTCACATACACCGTCGGCGGTACAAGATTTGCCTTTAGTCACTGTCAATTCCTTCTCTTTTTCGGTACGGTTCTTCCAGTGACTGTAAGCTTTTCTGAGCACACTCAGAAAGAGCTCAACCGGTTCGGATCCAATGATGGCCTGTCTACGGTCCATCAGGAAAGTTGGCACCGTGTCAAATCCAAGGTTACCCATTTCCTGGATATCCTGTTTGATCTCATACAGGTAGTCATCACTCTCCAGCATCTTACGAATTGTAATTTCTTCAAGTCCTGCATCTACACCGATGGATATCAGCAACTCCCGATCGCTGTAATCTTTTGCTTCCTCGAAATAGGCCTTGGAAATACGTCGCAACACCTCTGAATCAACTCCCTTCGTTGCTGCCAGCTTAATTAGCCTATGGGCATCACTTGTGTTCGCTGCTATTGCATTATGTAAATTGAATCCCACACCGGCATCATCTGCCAGCTGTTTCACACCGGCGAACATTTGATTCATCTTATCCTCCTTCAGGCCAGCTGTTTGGGTCAAATATTCGGTTACGGGATAACCATTCCCAAAACCCGGCAACTCCGGATTGAGTTGAAATGCTTTTATTTCAAGTTCAACTTCATCGGCATGTTCAAACTGCTGCAGCGCTTTTTCATAATGAATCTTTCCTATATAACAGTATGGACACATGATGTCGGTCCATACTTCCACTTTCATTTTCTGTTTACTCATTCTTGTCTTTTGTATTCATGATGATTTGCTGCTTCTCGCTGTCGAAGTCAATCAGGATGGTATCACCCTCTTTTACGCCACTACGCAGAATCTGTTCAGCCATCTCATCTTCAATGTATTTCTGAATGGCTCTCTTGAGTGGACGGGCTCCAAACTGCACATCGTAACCTTTGGTGGCAATATACTCCTTTGCCGCTTCGGTAAGTTCCATTTTGTACCCAAGATCGCCGATTCGTTTGTAGAGTCCTTTCAGTTCCAGATCAATGATCTTGTAGATAGACTCGCGACTCAGTTGGTCGAACATTACAATATCGTCTACCCTGTTCAGGAATTCGGGTGCGAAAGCTTTGTTGAGTGCTTTCTGGATGATGTTACGCGAGTATTCGGCATCGGTCAGGTCATTTCCGGTATGGAAGCCAATCCCCCTGCCAAAATCTTTCAACTGCCTCGTTCCGATGTTGGAGGTCATGATCAGAATGGTGTTCTTGAAATCGATTCTCCTTCCCAGACTGTCGGTGATGTGACCTTCATCCAATATCTGTAGTAGGATGTTGAAGACATCGGGATGTGCTTTCTCGATTTCATCGAGTAGAACCACGGAGTAGGGGCGACGGCGTACCTTCTCGGTGAGCTGTCCTCCTTCCTCGTAACCCACATATCCCGGAGGTGCTCCCACCAGACGGGAGACATTGAATTTCTCCATATACTCACTCATGTCTACCCGGATCAGGTTCTCGGTGGAGTCAAACAGGAACTCGGCCAGCTTCTTGGCAAGGTGTGTCTTTCCCACACCCGTGGGACCAAGGAACATAAAAGTGCCAATCGGCTTGTTGGGATCTTTCAACCCCACACGATTGCGCTGAATCGCCTTCACAATCTTGTTCACTGCCTCATCCTGGCCGATTACTTTCTCTTTGATCTCTTCCCTCATCTCGAGCAACCGTTGTCCCTCGGCCTGAGCGATACGTTGTACAGGAACGCCCGAGATCATTGCCACAACTTCAGCTATTTTCTCCTCATCCACCAGTTCTGGCTTCTCCTTAATCTCTTTCTGCCAGCGCTCTTCTTCGGCTTCAAGTGCCAGCAACAGTTGCCGTTGCTTGTCACGGAAGCTCGCTGCAAGCTCATATTTCTGTGCCTTCACGGCATCGGTCTTCTGCTGCTCTACCTCTTTCAAATCTGCTTCGAGGTGTTCAATTGTTTCCGGGATCACGATGTTGGAGATGTGTACCCTCGCACCTGCTTCATCCAGTGCATCAATAGCCTTGTCGGGGAAGGTGCGGTCGGACACATAGCGGTCGGTGAGTTTCACACAGGCCTGCAACGCCTCGTCTGTATATCGTACGTTATGGTGCTCCTCATAACGCTCTTTGATGTTACGCAATATTTGAAGGGTCTCCTCAGGAGTAGTAGGGTCTACGATCACTTTCTGAAAGCGACGTTCCAGCGCACCATCCTTTTCGATATTCTTACGGTATTCATCGAGAGTTGTGGCACCGATACACTGTATCTCACCACGGGCAAGTGCCGGTTTCAGCATGTTGGCCGCATCCAGTGACCCGGCAGCACCGCCGGCACCTACAATGGTGTGGATCTCGTCGATGAATAGGATGATGTTGGGGTTCTTCGACAGTTCGTTGAGGATTGCTTTGATGCGTTCCTCAAACTGACCGCGATACTTGGTTCCTGCCACAATCGATGCCATATCGAGTGCAATAACCCGTTTGTCGAAAAGTGCTCGTGACACTTTCTTCTGGGTGATTCGAAGTGCCAGGCCATCCACGATGGCCGATTTACCCACACCGGGATCACCAATCAGCACTGGGTTGTTTTTCTTACGACGACTGAGAATCTGTGCAATCCGTTCAATCTCTTTCTCACGTCCTACTACCGGATCAAGTCTGTTCTCCAGTGCGGCACGTGTGATATCTGTTCCGAAATTGTCCAGTACAGGCGTGTCGGAGGCGTTCCCCTTGGTGTGTGAGGAGGTGCTTTGTCCCCCTCCCGGGTTGAAAGATGATTTGTCGTTCATCTCATCATCATCATCGTCCGTGAAGTTTGGACCCCCAATGGGAGAGTTGGTTTCATCTGAATCACTCCTGTTTTCAAGAATGCTTTTCACATAGAGAAATGCACTGGAGTAGTCTAGCTGAAATTTGGTGAGTATGTCGTGGATCAATGTATTCTTTTCTTTCAGCAAGGCCAACAGGATATGTTCAGATCCTGTCTCTTTGCTTTTGGTTAGACGAGTTTCCAATATACTTATCTTTAACGCTTTTTCCGTATTTTTATTGATCACAACCTCACTGGTGCCATCATAGGGTTCCTGAATGGTACGTATCTGATTGTCAATATATTCTTTCAACATTTTCAGATCGATGTCGAAGTCCTGGAGCACCTGGATGGCCAGTCCTTCGCTGTCACGCAGGATGCCCAGCATCAGATGTTCTGGTCCGATGTAATTGTTCTGGAGCCTTCCCGCTTCCTCGCGACTATAAGCCATGATCTCTCTGACCTGTTGAGAAAAATTGTTATCCATTGTTTTAGTTCCTTTTTTTAGCAACTATATTTATTACAAATATAGAATTTATTTTTTGAATCACTCCCGTTGGGAATTTGAGTGCTTGAAATTTTAACGTTCGTCAGTAATAAGGCAAAAACAGTGCCATAATTTATAAATGGAGCGATCACTCCACAGCGGCAGTTTTAAAGTTTCTTCCTTTTTAACACGACCCAGACAATCATGGGAGCACCGAAGAGTGCAGTTACTGCATTGATGGGGAGGGTGCGGTTGGTGATGGGAATCTGTGAGATGATGTCGCACAGCAACATCAGGATACTACCAAGCAGCAGTGTTGCAGGCAAAATTCTCCTGTGGTTTACTGTGCCGAAGAATGCCCTTGCGAAGTGAGGGATTACAACCCCCACAAAAGCAATGGGACCGGTAAAAGCAGTCACACTGCCTGTGATAAGTGAAGCGATGGCAATAATCAAAAGACGTGTCCGCCGAATGTTCAACCCCGCGCTTACTGCATAGTGCTCACCAAGCAGCAGACTGTTCAGTGCTTTTATCAGGAGAAAGCAGGTCAACACACCCGCCAGAAAGAGAGAGAGCAATATTGGCATCTTCTGCCAGGTTACACCTCCCAGGCTCCCGAAGGTCCAGGTGACAAATAGCTTGAGTGAATCGGGATCGGCGAAGCTCTGTAAAATTGTCACCACTGCACTGGCCACATATCCAAAAATCATCCCAAGCACCAGGATGGTGATGGAGTCTTTGATCCGTGATGAAACAGTGAGGATTAACAGCATCACACCTGCTGCACCTGCTATGGCGGCAATCACTGTGGCCATGCTGCCCAATGAGGAGAGTAGTGGATAAATCGCCGTACCGCTTAACATTGTGAGCAAAGCCACCCCTAGTCCCGCTCCGGCACTCACACCCAGTACATCGGGACCGGCAAGAGGATTGCGGAACAGTGTCTGCATCAACAATCCCGACAATGAGAGTGCAGCTCCTGCAATAACCGCTGTAATGGCTTTTGGCAGGCGATAATTGCGGATGATCTCATTCACAATCAGATCATCTGATCCTCCCATTAATGCCTGCAAGGCATCATTGAACGGAATGTCTGCATTCCCGCTGAAAATATCGGCCAGGAATGCTGTTACAAGTAACAACATCAAGAGTAGGAATAGTGCTGTTTGTTTATTCACGGAATGGCTCCTCCTCCAGCGGTTTGATGTAGGTGAATGAATGTCCTGGCAATGCCTCCGGGTAGACTGCCCGAATCAGGTCGGAGAGCACCTTGTCAGGGTGGGCTGCTCCACTTTCGAAATAGTCATTTCCCCCATTTTCGGTTGTGCGATTATGGTTGTTGAATACCTGTCTTTTTTTTACTGCATTTAGTAATAGGTATTTGGCATCCTTCTCTGCCAATTCGGCATAGCTCTCTGATTCGCAACCGAACCAATAGTCGGCAGTTGAGAATTGTGTCAATACTGACTCAATGTCGAGGCCGATGCTGCCACTCTCCCGATTGTTGCTGTAACGATAATGGATACCGGCATCACGAAAGAGTGCTGCATTGAAGCTCTTACCGCCGGGCACATACCATGTGCCCTGGAAATTGTCTCCTGCAAGGATTGTGGGGCGTACTTGATCAGTAGGGATTTGATTGCGTGCAAAGTTGTATCGTTGTTCAATTTCAGAAAATAGCGAGTCGGCCTGCAAATCCTTCCCGAAAAAGGCGGCAATCATCCTGATCCACTCAGCCCGTGCAAGAGGTTCATTCTCCATCCATTCCAATGAATAGATGACAGGAATGCCGGCTCTGGTGAGTCGGTCACTGTAACTGTCCACCTGGGCATATGCTGAGTTGATTACCGCATCGGGTTTTACCCTCATCACTTTTTCAAGGTTTGGTTGAAAGGGATCGCCCATGTCGCTGATCTCTCCATGTTCAATTTTATCAAGTATCAGAGGACTGTAAATCCGGAATGCGTCGGTAACCCCTTTAATGGCATCCGTTTCATCCAGTAGGGAGAGAAACTCGAAATAGGAAAAGCTGTTTACCACCAGTGAACTGACTGGTATTTGTAGGGAAATGCCGTTGGATGGAAGTTTCTCCGGTAGTGAAGGGTAGAGGTAGTAGACCGCATATGGTTCACCAGTTTTCGACCAGGGGTTGTGAATTGTCAGACGGGTATGATCATCAGCAAGATCTATTTGGAATCCTTTGGCATGTCGAAGTTCCACATGATTCTTATAGGTATTCGACAATTCCTGCTGCTCTCCATTTTTCCCGGAGTGACAACCCGAAGTAAACAAAAAGAGAATGAATGCGAGCAGAAAATGGAGGGGGTTATGCATTCTTGGGGACATCAGCCTTCTTTTTTTTGTTTTTAACCGGCTTGTATCCGGGAATAGATACCTTTCTGGCCTTCATCCGGGTGGTGACACGAGGTTCAGCTTTCGAACCTTTCACATATTCGTGGCGGTACATGTTGAAAAAGAGGATGAAGAGAGATAGCAGGAGCGGTCCGAAAATGATTCCCCAGAACCCGAACATAGGGATCCCGATCAGCACCCCAAACACAGTGATCAGCGGATGAATGTCTGCCAGTTTTTTTTGCAGAAGAAAACGGGCCACATTGTCCACGCCACCAACGATGATAAGCCCATAGATAGCCAAACCAATGCCGTTCACGTAGTCTCCGCCAAGAAGCAAACTTATGCTGATGGGTACCCATACAATCATTGTCCCTACCAATGGAAGTATTGTTGAAAAGGCAGTCAGGATGGCATAGAGCAGTGGACTCTCCACACCGAAAATAAGATAACCCAAATAGGCGAAGAAGCCCTGTATGATTGCCATGAGTGGAATGCCAATGGCATTGGCCTGGATGATGAGATGGGTCTCCTCACCCAGTATCTGCTTGTTTTCCTCCTTGAAGGGGAGTATCTCACGAATCGACTTTTCAAACTCATCATTGCTGAAGAGCATATAATACAAGACGAAGAGTATCACGATTATGTTGATCACAAAAGAGTAGACACTGTTTCCTACAACCTGTAAAAGGTTCGTGCCGAGTTTGGGGAGTCCCGACAGGTTCTCCGGCGTGAAGAGGTTGAATCCCAACCGCTCCTCTATTGAGAGGATGAATGCGCTCACATCATCGAGGATCACCTGTGGATCAAAAGTGATTCCGGAAAAGGTGTCAATCACCAGAAGTGTCAATCCTGTTAGCGGTATCAGGATAAAGAAGAGAACCTCCAATACGATCAGCAATGCACTGAGTGATTTGCGCAACCTCCATTTCTGTGTCAGGAAACGCTGTTGGCCACTGACAATCACATAAAGTGTAGCTGCCCCCAGGAAGCCGCTCATATAGGGACGGGTGAATTTAAAGATGATCAATCCCAATAGGATCAATGCCCCTATCAAGATATACTTGTAGCGCAGGTTGTTTCGCTCTTTTTCCGCCTGTTCAATCATGTGAGATGTTTTATGACGGGAAATTACTCAAAATCTTCCGGTTTGGCAAATCCCCCTTCTATCAGGGCTTCACGGGCTTTCTCATAGTCCGATTGCTTTACCTGCATCTCAATATCCCCCAGGGTATATGCCAACCGATTGGAAACCACATTCTTCATGTAAATATCAATCCCTCTCATTTCCATGAATGTCTGAGCGATGGTGGCATCTGCCGGGAAATTGAATGTTTTCACAGTGACAAAACTATCTTCCTTCATATTGGGTTGTGTTTATGAATGTAAAATTACGTTTTTTTTCAGATAATCCCCTCCCTGAACTTTTTTTTTGGCTATTTTTGATTGATAAATCAATTTAAAAATTTAAGCTGTTATGTCAAAAATCGCACTTGTCACCGGCGCTACTTCCGGAATTGGTGAAGCTACTGCCCTAATGCTGGCAGAAGAGGGTGTTGACCTGATCATCACCGGGCGGCGGGAAGAGCGCCTGTTATTACTGAAAAACAAATTGGAGCAATTAAATGTTCGTGTCTTTACGCTCTGTTTTGATGTGTGTGATGAGCAGTCGGTAAAACAATCGTTGGGATCATTGCCCGAAGAGTGGCAGGCAATCGATATCCTGGTCAATAATGCTGGTCTGGCTGCCGGTCTGAGCACCTTGCAGGAGGGAAACAGCGACGACTGGAACAGGATGATCGATACCAATGTGAAGGGGTTGCTGTATGTCACGCGTGCTGTAACTCCCGGCATGGTGGTGAGGGGCAGCGGACAGATCGTCAATATCGGATCCATCGCTGGCAAGGAGGTTTATCCAAACGGGAATGTCTATTGTGCCACAAAGCATGCGGTTGATGCCCTCACAAAGGGTATGCGTATCGATCTTCTAACTCATGGCATTCGTGTGACACAGGTATGCCCCGGTGCGGTGGAGACCGAATTCTCGTTGGTACGGTTCCATGGTGATGCTGCTCGTGCTGAAAAGGTGTATCAGGGCTTTGAGAACCTCGTCGCCGCGGATATAGCCGAATGTATCCGGTTTGTTATCAACCGTCCCCCGCATGTGAACATCAATGATATGGTTGTGATGCCTACGGCACAGGCAACAGCTACACTTTTTCACAAAATTGATAATCTGTAAATCTAAACATGAATCAAATGAAATCACGAACTATTTTATTTACACTTTTATTGACAATGACAACAACGATGATACAATCACAGGAGAAGATCACTTTTCAAACTCCTCCCAGGGAGATACTGGAGTTGGTTGATGTTCAAAGAGCACCCGTTGTGGAAATGGACAGCAGGAATGAACAGATGCTTTTCTATTACCGTAACAGCTTCAAGTCACTGGCAGAACTCAAGCAGCCCGAATTGCGATTGGGGGGACTGCGCATCAATCCTGATGCCAACATCTCAAGTACAGTTACCTATTACAACGATGTTCGTTATAAGAAGACGGTCGAAAATGATTTGCACCTCTTTGCCGGGATGCCTGCTGATGCACGCATGGCCTATTTCTCATTCTCTCCCGATGAAACTAAATTGGCATTTACAAACACTACTGATCAGGGTGTCGAACTGTGGGTGGTCGATCTAACCCAACTCACCGCACGCAGAATTACAGAGGCTGTTCTGAATGCCAATACCGGTATGCCATACAGTTGGTTCCCCGATGGTTTGTCGCTGCTGGTGAGGATTTTGCCCGCCGATCGCCCATCTCTGATTGATGCATTGAAGGCATTGCCGGAAGGACCTATTGTGTCGGTCAGCGAGGGTCAGATCTCACAAAACCGTACCTATCAGGATCTGCTTAAGAATCCTGTCGATGAACTCAACTTCGAGAGGCTTGTCACATCTGAACTTTGTCGTGTGAATCTTAATGGTGATGTTGACCTTTGGAAGGAAGCAGGGATGTATATCGATCATGAGTTCTCTCCCGGCGGAGATTTTCTGCTATTAACCACACTGGAGCACCCATTTTCATACCTGGTACCCTGGTATAGCTTCCCCAACAGAACCGATCTCTTTCATGCCGATGGTCGTTTTGTGAAGAGCTTCAGCCATCAGCCACTGCTCGACAACCTGCCGGTAGGGTTTATGGCCACCTGGCAGGGAAAGCGCAACATCCACTGGCGGGCCGACAAGCCGGCAACGCTAGCGTGGGTGGAAGCTTTGGACAATGGTGATCCGGAAGTGGCGAAGCCTTTTCGCGACGAGCTCTTTCAACTGGAAGCCCCTTTTACCGGTAAGGCTCAATCATTGATGAAGACCATTCAGCGATTCGCAGGGGTGATATGGGGCAATGATAGCTATGCAGTGGTACTGGATCGCTGGTGGAACACACGAAATAGCAAAACCTATCTCTTCAATCCTTCTGACAGCAGTCGTGAACCTCATATCCTATTCGACCGTGATTATCAGGACACTTATAGCCACCCGGGGATCTTTCAGACAGAGAAGAACGAACTGGGCAGTTACATCCTTAAAATTGAAGATGGCAACGCTTACCTGTTTGGAGAGGGTTTCACGCCGGAAGGTCAGTTTCCCTTCATTGACGCACTCAATTTGAAAACGCTTCGCAAGAAAAGGATATATCAATCTGACCTCAAAGGAGAAGTAGAGAGTCTTGTTTCTTTTGCTGATAGTAAGAAAGGACGCGTGATCACCCGTCTTGAATCACCCGTAAATTATCCTAATTATTACATTAGGGATATCAATCAAAAAAAGAAACTGGTTCCACTTACAGACTTTGAGAATCCATTCAAGAGTATCGAAGGGATTCACAAGGAAGTAATCAGTTACCGTAGGTCCGACGGTGTGACTCTTACCGGTACACTATACCTGCCTGCTGATTACGACAAGGAAAAGAAAGAAAAGCTGCCCATGATCATGTGGGCTTACCCCACTGAGTACAAGGACAAGAACAGTGCAGGTCAGAATACTACAAATCCCAATACATTCACCTATCTATCCTACGGCAATCCCATCTACTGGGTAACCCGAGGATATGCGGTACTTGATGATGCCGCTTTCCCCATCGTGGGAGAGGGTGAGGAGCAACCCAACGACAGCTTCGTCGATCAACTCGTGGCAAATGCAAAAGCAGCCATCGATGCAGTCAGTGCAATGGGATATATTGACTCTGACCGGGTTGCTGTTGGAGGGCACTCCTATGGTGCCTTCATGACCGCCAACCTTCTCACGCACTCTGATCTGTTTGCTGCCGGTATTGCGCGCAGTGGTGCCTACAACAGAACGCTGACGCCTTTCGGCTTTCAGAGCGAAGAACGAAGTTATTGGGATGCCCCGGAAGTGTATCAGTCAATGTCTCCTTTCATGCATGCTGCAAAAATGAAGACGCCGATGCTGATCGTACATGGGGAGGCAGACAATAATTCCGGCACGCATACCATGCAGAGCGAACGTTATTTTCAAGCCCTGAAAAGTTTTGGAGCTCCGGTACGTCTTGTAATTCTTCCCTTGGAGAGCCATGGCTATGCTGCCAGAGAAAATGTATTACATCTGCTGTGGGAACAGGATCAGTGGCTGGAAAAATATGTAAAGAACAGGGTTAGAGAGAAGCGGCAGACAGACTGAAAATTTGTCAGTCATGCTGTCAGTTTCCATGTCTGTATCCATTTTTTTGTTTGATTTATGACATAAATAATTTTTGGCACAGATTTCGCAGTTCTGATGATGTCAATTTGATCAATAAAAAGTTAAATAGTAACATCAATTTTAGTAGTATGAACATTAAACCATTGGCAGACAGAGTGCTGGTAAAACCAGCTGCTGCAGAAGAAAAAACAGTCAGCGGAATTATCATTCCCGATAGCGCAAAAGAAAAACCCCTCAAAGGTGAAGTGATTGCCGTAGGTAAAGGTACTAAGGATGAAGAGATGGTCGTGAAAGAAGGCGACAAGGTACTCTATGGTAAATATGCAGGTACTGAAATTGAAGTCGATGGTGTGCAACACCTCATCATGCGTCAATCAGACATCCTGGCGGTTCTATCGTGAGAGATAAGAAAAGATTGAGAGAGGTTCAAACGATCCTGATCAATTCTGTATTTAATCAAACAAAAAAAACAATTAGACAATATGGCAAAAGAGATTAAGTTTAATATGGATGCCCGCGACCTGCTTAAAAAGGGTGTGGACGAACTGGCAGATGCAGTGAAAGTAACATTGGGACCGAAAGGTCGCAACGTGATCATTGACAAGAAATATGGTGCACCCCAGATCACCAAGGATGGTGTGACGGTTGCCAAAGAGGTGGAACTCGAAGATGCTTTCCAGAACATGGGAGCCCAGCTGGTAAAAGAGGTAGCCTCTAAAACCAATGATGATGCAGGTGACGGTACTACAACTGCTACCGTGCTGGCCCAGTCTATTATTGGTGTGGGTCTGAAGAATGTGACTGCCGGAGCCAACCCCATGGATCTGAAGCGAGGTATTGACAAGGCGGTGGCCAAAGTTGTCGAGAACCTCAAGGAGCAAGCTGTTGAAGTGGGTGACGACCTGAAGAAGATTGAAAATGTTGCCAAGATCTCCGCTAACGGTGACGAAACCATTGGTAAGCTGATCGCCGAGGCGATGCAGAAGGTAAGCAAGGAAGGTGTGATTACCGTGGAGGAATCGAAAGGTACCGACACCTATGTGGATGTGGTTGAAGGTATGCAGTTCGACCGTGGCTATATCTCTCCCTACTTCGTGACTGATACGGAAGCGATGGAGGTGGACTTTGAAAATCCGCTCATCCTGATCCACGACAAGAAGATCTCAGCCATCAAGGATCTGCTGCCCATTCTGGAAAAAGGGGTTCAAACAGGCAAGCCGCTGTTGATCATTGCCGAAGATATCGACTCGGAAGCACTCACCACTTTGGTGGTAAACCGCCTGCGCGGATCGCTCAAGATCGCTGCAGTGAAGGCACCCGGCTTTGGTGACCGCAGAAAAGAAATGCTCGAAGACATTGCCATTCTTACTGGAGGTGTTGTTGTTTCTGAAGAAAAGGGACTCACCCTCGAGAATGCCACCTTGGATATGCTCGGTAGTGCTGAGAAGGTGACCATCGACAAGGATACCACCACCATTGTGAACGGTGTGGGTGAAAAAGAGGCAATCGAGAGCCGCATCGGACAGATTCGTGCCCAAATCGAAAAGACCACTTCAGACTACGACCGCGAAAAGCTGCAGGAGCGTCTAGCCAAATTGGCCGGCGGTGTAGCAGTACTTTACGTGGGAGCAGCTTCCGAAGTGGAGATGAAAGAAAAGAAAGACCGTGTGCAGGATGCTCTGTCAGCAACCCGTGCTGCGGTTGAGGAAGGTACTGTTCCCGGCGGAGGTGTGGCTTACATTCGTGCCATTGATGCCATCGACGGCATGAAAGGCGAGAACGAAGACGAAACCACCGGTATCGAAATCGTGAAGCGTGCCATTGAGGAACCGTTGCGTCAGATCGTGGCCAATGCCGGAAAAGAAGGTGCAGTTGTGGTACAGAAAGTACGTGAAGGAAAAGCTGACTTTGGCTACAATGCCCGCTACGACCAATATGAAAACCTCTATGAAACAGGGGTGATCGACCCTGCCAAGGTGACCCGCGTGGCACTGGAAAATGCAGCCTCCATTGCCGGTATGTTCCTTACCACCGAATGTGTGATCACAGACAAGAAAGAGGACAATCCTTCAGCACCGCAGATGCCTATGGGCGGCGGTATGGGCGGCATGATGTAATTAGCCAGGGTACATAGACCATTACACTCGGTAAAAGTTGAGCGTATAACTGAAAATGAAAATGAGTAAGTTATACGCTTTTTTTGTTGGAAATTAAGTGAATTAGCTTTTATTGTTGCATTTTGATTTGTTTTTGCCCTATTTCCTATTAAATTGTTTAAGTGTATGAATATCAGTTGTGTTAACACTGTGGATAGACTGCAATTCGTAACAAGAATGTAACAAGATTTAAAAATAATTATACTACTTTTGTACAGAAATTCGTTTCAAACATTCACAACTTATAACTAAAAATTTGAATTTATGGTGAAAAAACTGAGGTCTATGGCAGTAATCCTTTCGTTACTGCTGTCTACACTATTGAGTGCGCAGGTAACCACCTCCAGTATGAGTGGACGGGTTACCGATGCTGAGGGGACCGTGATTGGTGCAACGGTGATTGCCACACACCAACCTTCAGGAACAACTTATGGTACGGTAACCAATATGGAGGGTCGCTTCAACCTGAACGGTATGCGTGTAGGCGGACCCTATACCGTAGAAATTTCATACATAGGATATGGTACGAGCACTACCAGCAACATCACGTTGAGCCTGGGTGAAAACTATGTGATGAATGTGGTGCTCTCGGAGGAAGCCACCTCTTTGGATGAGATTGTGGTGACGGCACTGCGCACCAAGTTCTCCACAGAGAAAACAGGTGCTGTAACCAATATCACCAACGACCAGATTGCCAATTTGCCTACCGTTAGTCGCAGCATCATGGATGTGACCCGCCTCTCGCCCTATGGTGGCAATGGCATGAGCTTTGGAGGTACCGATGGCCGTACAGCCAACTTTACAGTAGATGGCGCCAATTTTAATAATAACTTCGGTTTGAGCGATGCTCTTCCCGGTGGTGGTAATCCCATCTCGCTGGAGGCGATCGAAGAGATGCAAGTGGTGATTGCCCCTTACGATGTGCGTCAAACCAACTTCATTGGGGGAGGGGTAAACGCGATTACCAAATCGGGTACCAATACCTTCAAGGCCAGCGCGTACGTGTATCACAGAAATGAGAACCTCAGAGGTGATGCTGTTAGAAACAAACAAATCGAAGGAGCACGAGAGAAAGACCGCAACACTACCTACGGTTTTACTTTAGGTGGTCCCATTATCAAGAATAAATTGTTCTTCTTTGTGAATGCCGAAATGGCGAAAACGCCTACCATTGTCAATCGTTGGAGAGCTTCGACCAATGGTGTGGCTGTTCCGGAAAGCTATATCTCCCGCACCACTGAAAGCGACCTGAAGCGGGTTTCTGATTTCGTGCGGAGTGAGTATGGCTACGAAACCGGATCCTACACCAACTTCCCGGCAGATGAAAGCAATGACAAACTGCTTGCCCGTTTGGACTGGAACATCACCAACAAGCATCGTCTGGCGTTGCGTTACAATTATACAAAGAACCTACGGTGGAGTTCTCCTAATGCTTCATCTATGGATGGGGGTACTCGTATGTCTGAAGCCAGAATGTCACAGGCCTCCATGTCTTTTGCTAACTCAATGTATTCGCAAGACAACCTGGTGCATTCCTTCTCTTTCGATTTGAACAGCCGATTGTCAAATAACCTGTCGAACCAGTTCCTGGCAACCTTTTCAAAGCTCGATGATATCCGCGGATCGAGTTCGTCAGAATTCCCCTTTATCGACATCCTGAAAGATGGACAGGCCTACATGTCACTGGGGTATGAGCTTTTCACCTGGAACAACGGTGTACACAACAATGTGCTGAACATTAAAGATGAGTTGACCTACTATATGGGCAATCACAAGATTGTGGGAGGTATTGCCTACGAATACAAGATGGCAGACAATGCCTACATGCGTAACGGTACCGGATACTATCGCTACTCAAGTCTCGATGATTTCCTGACCGGAGCAACGCCTGAAGTTGTAAACTTAACTTACGGTTACGATGGTGAAGCAAATCCTGCCGCTCGCGTGAGAAGCAACAAGCTTGGCGTTTACGCACAAGATGACTGGAGCTTTAGCGAAAGATTCAAACTTTCCTATGGTCTTCGCATCGATGGGTTGTTCTTCAACAACAATGACCTGATGACCAACAAGGCGATCCAGGAAATTGACTATTCCGGTCGTCATATCGATACCGGCAAATGGCCGTCGGCAAGTGTGATCTTCTCTCCCCGTGTAGGTTTTGTATGGGATACTTTTGGCGACAAGAGCCTGAAACTGCGTGGAGGTACAGGTCTCTTCTCCGGAAACCTGCCGCTTGTGTTCTTCACCAACATGCCTACAAACGGAGGTATGGTACAGTATCAGGCACAAATCAACGCAGCTAATGCAGCAGAAAGAGGCTTTACAATGGATGAGTTTGCCGGTGGTCTTGTAACTGATGGCAACGGCAAGGCGACTATCGCTGCGCTCTACGACAAGCTTGCCGGATTGGGATATCCAACCACCATCTCCCCCGAAGATGGTACGGAGCCCTCTGCTATTGCGGCTGTAGATCCGGACTTCAAGATGCCACAGGTATGGAAAACATCGCTCGCGGTTGACTATGCCTTCCCAACTCCTTTCCCCTCCTCGGTGACGGTGGAAGGAATCTTCAACAAAACCATCAACGGTGTATCCATTTCTGACTGGAGCATTCCGTCGGTAGGTGGTTTTGCCCGTTTCAACGGGGTGGACAATCGTCCGGTTTATCCTGATGGATATCGTACCGGTACAAAGGCATTCGTGTTGGAGAACACCAGTCGCGGTTACGGCTGGTCGACAAACATCACCTACAATGCGCAACCTACAGAGTGGATCAGCCTGATGGCTGCCTACACCCACACCGTGGCAAAGGATGTGACAGGTATGCCCGGCTCGAATGCTGAATCTGCATTTACCTATGTGCCCACAGTTGAAGGCCCCAACCACATCAAGTTGCACAACTCTCAATACACCACACCCGATCGTCTTGTTGCAGCACTGACTGCCAAAGACAAGAGCGGCAATCACTACAGCTTTATTTACGAAGGATGGCGCGGTGGTGCCAACTACTCCTACATGACGGCGAACGATATCAACGGTGACGGTTACAACTACGATGCCATCTATGTGCCAACCGATGAAGAGGTTGCAAATGGACAGTTCCGTTTCGTATCGCCCGACGACCAGACCCGTTTCATGGATTACGTGCATGGCAACAGTTATTTGAAGAACCAGCAAGGCAAGTATGCAGAAGCCTACAGCGTTTACTCTCCCTGGGTACATCGCATCGACTTCAGCTACAAACACGATTTCGTGCTTAATGCAGGCAACAACGAACACAAACTGCAGCTGAGCCTGGATATCAAGAACGTGATGAACCTGTTCAACTCCAGCTGGGGTGTAGGCAAATACCTTAACCCGGAAATTGGTTCTGAAGCCCGCATC
>Ga0209510_1001210_pt1 | contig 30384 bp, 25 predicted proteins | sample BiotimSIPDNA_FD_185749 | JGI IMG/M metagenome (GOLD analysis project Ga0209510, IMG submission 185749) | Anaerobic biogas reactor microbial communites from Washington, USA - Biogas_R1 time_0 SIP DNA (SPAdes) (version 2) | ecosystem: Engineered > Bioreactor > Anaerobic > Unclassified | place...
TCGGGTTTTTATTTCATTTTAGCGCCCATTACTTGCAAAACTAACCACTTGATTAGGAGAGGGACAAGCCGGAAGAGGGACAAGCTGATAGGGGGACGGTTCTCTCGAAGGAAGAAGGGGAAGGAGGCAGGGGGACGGTTCTCTCGAAGGAAGCGAGGGAGGAGGCATGGGGACGGTTCTCTCGAAGGAAGAAGGGGAGGAAGCAGGGGGACTGTTCTCTCGAAGGAAGAAGGGGAGGAGGCAGGGGGACGGTTCTCTCGAAGGAAGAAGGGGAAGGAGGCAGGGGGACGGTTCTCTCGAAGGAAGCGAGGGAAGGAGGCAGGGGGACGGTTCTCCAAGAAACAGTTCGGAAGCAGCATAAAACGCTACTATTTGGCAACACTTATGCTGTGTACTTTTGTACTACACATACAGGAGGTGCCATGATGGCGGATATTATTAAGAATAGTGTTGATTTTGAAAAAATGCTCAAGCTTTACCTGCATCAAGCCAAGATTAAGCTTAACAAGGAATTGACCGGTACCAGGGAGGCCATTAAGCTGATTGCTGAGGAGAGGACAAAGAGTTTCATTGAAACGATGGACAGGGGGCTGAGCAAGGAGGAGAGAGAGTTTTTCAAGGCGCTTGTTATAGGCTGCATGCACCAATCCTTTTGCTATGGGTATGGCATAGGTAAAATTGAGGGCAAGACCAACAAGGTGACTTATTTGTGAAATGAACGGATTAATAGCTTATCCGCAAAAAAGTGGCAGTCGGAAAGCATAAAAAACACTAGGAATTAAGTAAGAAACAGTAAAAAGATTTGCTTGACACTGGTAATAGATGCTGATAGAATAGAATACAATTAATTTTAAACGGCTAATGCTATGAAGGAAAGAAGACAAGTCTGATTGCACAAGAGAGCCGGTGTGTGGTGTGAATCGGCGCATAGGATTTGTGAATAGCTCATTCCGGAGCTTCATCATTGAAATTCGGTAGTCAAGCGTTTCGATTATGTGTATTCGGTTGATTAAATGATCCAGATGATGGCGTTGGTTACGTTACAACCAAGTACATATGTACTTGCCGAGGATAAGTAGCTTTGCTTATCGAATCAGGGTGGTACCACGTTGGATATATCCCTTCGTCCCTGCAGTGATGCAGTTGACGAGGGGTTTTTTATTAGCATCAATTTTGTGAGATTCACATTAGCAGATATTTGGGAGGAGGGATAGGATGAGAATGACCGGGGCAGAGGCTATTGTTAAGGCACTCGAGATGGAAAAGACCGATGTTATATTCGGTTATCCCGGTGCTGCAATCTCTCCGTTTTATGATGCTTTACTGGGAAGCTCTATCACACATATATTGACCCGCCACGAGCAGGGTGCGGCTCATGGAGCCAATGGATATGCACGCGTTACAGGGCGTGTAGGTGTATGTGTAGCTACTTCCGGTCCCGGAGCGACAAATCTGATTACCGGGATTGCAAATGCCTACATGGACAGCATACCTATTATTGCTATTACGGGGCAGGTTCCCTGCGCGATGATTGGAACCGACGCTTTTCAGGAAGCAGATATTACCGGCGCGACGGCACCCTTTAGTAAGCACAATTATTTGGTAAAAGACGCGGAGGATTTGCCCAAAACTATTAAGGAGGCTTTCCACATAGCAGCAACTGGACGTCCTGGGCCAGTGGTTATCGATGTACCCGTGGATGTTCAAAATAGTACCCTGGATTTCAAATATCCTAAAGATGTAGATATAAAGGGATACAAGCCTACCTGCAAGGGGCATCCGATGCAGATTAAGAAGGCCGTAGCAGCGCTGGAGGCTGCGCAGAGACCTGTCATATGTGCGGGCGGTGGCGTTATTGCCGCCAATGCCAGTGAGGAATTGCTGGAGCTGGCCCAAAGACGGAATATCCCCGTCGCTACTACACTGATGGGGATAGGGTCCATCCCGTCCAATCATCCTCTCAACTGCGGTATGATTGGCACCCATGGGAAGCGGACGGCTAATTATGCCTTGAATCATGCCGACCTTGTACTGATTCTTGGGGCAAGGGTTGGCGATAGAGCGATTGGCTCAGCAAGCGTACTGGCGAAAAGGGCTAAAATCATTCACATTGATGTAGATCCTGCAGAGATCGGTAAAAACATAAATACTGCAATACCGCTTGTTGGCGATGTGAAGCTGATTTTGGCTGATATGTTGAAATGTGTCAGCAGCGACGATAGTGACCAATGGGCTGCGACGATTGCAGAAGAGAAACAAAAATGGCAGAAGAAAGCATCGGCTGATGCTAATGAGTTGAAGGATGATAAAGAGGAGTCACAATACGTAAATCCAAAGTATTTGCTACCTCTTTTATCGGAGGTATTGCCGGCGGAGGCCATCATTGCCACGGAGGTTGGACAAAATCAGATCTGGGCCGCAAACAATTGTCAAATACACAAGCCAAAGACCTTTATTACATCGGGTGGACTTGGAACTATGGGTTACGGGCTGCCTGCGGCGATTGGAGCGAAGATTGGTCGACCTGAGGTCCCTGTGGCAGTAATCAGTGGGGACGGAAGCTTCCAGATGTCGGTGCAGGAGCTTGGAACGATGAAGCATTACGCAATAGGTGTAAAGATTGTTTTGTTCAACAATAGCCGCCTTGGTATGGTTCGCGAATTGCAGCTCAGTAAGCATGAAGGCCGCTATTCTCAGGTGTGCCTGGACAAAAACCCCGATTTTGTTGCACTGGCTGCCGCTTACGGGTTTAAGGGAGAGAGGATATCCTCTAATTCACAGGTAAAGGACGCACTGAAGCGGCTTACGGCAGACGATGAGCCCTACCTGCTCGAGTGCATCGTAGACCCGATGGAGCCGACCTTGTAGCAGAGTGTTTCAGCAGAGGGCTGCTTGATAAGTAACCCTGCCGCTTACCGATAGAAGGGTACTTGAATAGGTTGGAATTGAAAGGAGTGGGGACAATGGCTAAGCATACATTATCAGTGTTGGTTGAAAATCATGCGGGCGTACTATCAAGAGTTGCCGGACTGTTTAGCAGAAGGGGCTTCAACATTGACAGCCTTGCTGTGGGGGTAACAGAGAATCCGGAAGTCTCAAGGATGACTATTGTTGTGGACGGTGACGAGCATACAGTTGAGCAGGTGAGTAAGCAGTTGAATAAGCTTGTTGATGTCATTAAACTCAAAAAGCTTGATGTGTCGGAGTCAATTAAGCGAGAATTGACACTTATTAAGGTAACCGCAAATGCCTCCAACAGGACGGAAATTATTCAGATTGTGGGGATATTCAGAGCCAATATCGTTGATGTATCCAAGACCACGCTAACAATTGAGGTTTCCGGTGATAGTGATAAGGTAGCGGCTCTGGAGGATATGCTCAGACAGTTTGGTATTAAGGAAATAGTGAGAACGGGTACCATTGCTATCGAGAGAGGCAATCGGATTATAAAGGTAACTAATAATGAGGAGGAGTGAGATTAATGGCAAAGATGTATTATGACAGTGATTGCAACCTTGAACTGCTAAAAAATAAGACAGTAGCAATAATAGGATACGGAAGCCAGGGACATGCGCATGCGCAGAATCTTAAGGAAAGTGGTGTAAATGTAGTAGTTGGACTCAGAGCAAACTCTGAAAGGAGGAAACAGGCTTCCGATGATGGCTTGAAGGTCATGGATACGGCAGAGGCAGCAAAGGCCGCTGATTTGATTATGATTCTTACGCCTGATGAGGTCATGGCAGGCATATACAAGGAGAGCATTGAGCCAAATCTTAAGGACGGCAACATTCTTGCCTTTGCTCACGGCTTCAACATCCATTTTCAACAGATAAAGCCACCGAAGGCTGTGGATGTAATAATGATTGCTCCAAAGGGACCCGGACACACGGTTAGAAGCCAGTATGTCGAGGGGAAGGGCGTTCCTTCGCTGATTGCCATTCACCAGGACTCATCAGGGAAAGCCAAGGATTATGCTTTGGCCTATGCATCGGGGATTGGCGCTGGCAGAGCAGGCATCCTTGAGACTACATTTAAGGAAGAAACTGAAACGGATCTTTTTGGTGAGCAGGCGGTTCTTTGTGGCGGTGTCACTGAGCTGATGAAGGCTGGCTTTGAAACACTCGTGGAAGCCGGCTATCAGCCTGAGAGTGCATATTTTGAGTGTGTCCATGAGATGAAGCTCATCGTTGATCTGATTAATCAGGGTGGCTTTTCCTACATGAGATATTCCATTAGTGATACGGCTGAATACGGCGATTACATGGTAGGCAAAAGAATTATTACTGATGAGACCAGAAAAGAAATGAAGAAGGTTCTTACTGAGATACAAAATGGCACCTTCGCCTCCAAGTGGATCACTGAGAATAAGGCGGGAGGCAGGGCCGAATTCCTTGCAACCAGAAAGAATCAGTCCGAGCATCAGCTTGAGAAGGTCGGTGCGGAGCTTAGAAAGATGATGAGCTGGCTTAAGAAGTAACACTATAGGGTCAGCTAGAAGCAATACAAGGATGAGCTGATTCACCGGCTAATACAACTGGTGAGCTGTGAAGCAAGTAAGAGTGGTTAACTGATAAGTTACAAGAAAATAGAGCTATTAAATAGAGAAAAGGCGGGAAGATACCGCCGGATACTTATAGATATGAGATGGCCGGTTTCTTTAGGGAGGCCGGGGAAAGGTATTGAGGAGGGTGGTCACATGGCAACAAGGATTAAGATTTTTGATACTACATTAAGGGACGGGGAGCAAACCCCCGGAGTAAGCTTGAATATACAGGAGAAGCTTGAAATCGCGCGGCAGTTGGTGCGGCTTGGGGTTAATGTTATTGAGGCAGGTTTTGCCATATCGTCTCCCGGTGATTTTCAGGCTGTAAAAACAGTTGCCGAAAACGTTAGAGGGGCAACGATTGCAAGTCTCAGCAGAGCTGTGGAGAAGGATATAGATAAGGCATGGGAAGCTGTGCTCAATGCGGAGAGCCCCAGAATTCACACATTTATCGCAACATCGGATATTCATATGAAGCACAAATTGAAGATGACAGAGGACGAGGTGCTTGAAAGATCGGCTGCCATGGTGAGGTATGCAAAGAAGTATTGCTCGGATGTGGAGTTCTCTGCAGAGGATGCCAGCAGGACGAGGACTGAATTTCTTTACAGGGTCCTTGAGGGGGTTATCAAAGCAGGCGCGACGGTTGTCAACATTCCGGACACGGTGGGATACGCATCTCCGGAGGAATTCGGGAGGCTGATAAAAGGGATTAAGGATAATGTCGCCGGAATCGATAAAGTTGATATAAGTGTTCATTGCCACAATGATCTTGGTCTTGCGGTGGCAAATTCGCTTGCGGCGCTTAGGAACGGCGCAACGCAGATAGAGTGCACCATAAACGGCTTGGGTGAACGTGCAGGCAATGCCTCTGTTGAAGAAATCATTATGGGTCTTCACACCAGGAAAGACTTTTATGGCGAAATGATTCACAACATAGACACAAGGCAAATATACAGAACCAGCGAGCTTATCAGCAGGCTGACAGGTATTAATGTGCAGCCAAACAAGGCGGTTGTGGGTGCAAATGCCTTCGCACATCAGGCGGGTATTCACCAGCATGGCGTATTGGAGGAGAAGAGCACTTACGAGATAATGACTCCCGAATCGATTGGGCTTTCTCAGAATACAATTGTGCTTGGCAAGCTCTCCGGGAAGCATGCCTTTGAGGAGAGGTTGAAGGAAATGGGCTTTAACCTTTCGCCGGAAGCCGTTTCCAAAGCGTTTGAGAAGTTCAAGGAGCTGGCTGATAAGAAGAAGACCGTACTTGACCGTGATATTGAGGCGCTGATTGGTGATAAGCTTTCACAGGTGAATGAGGTTTTCAAGCTGGATAGCTTCCAGATTAATAGTGGCAACAAGGTTATTGCGACGGCTACGGTGAGCATGTATAAGGATGGGGAGCTTATAACAGAGGCTTCTACCGGCGACGGCCCCATAAATGCAGCTTTTAAAGCTGTTGAAAGAACGGTCGGTTTTGAGCTTGAGCTCCAGGACTATAGTCTGAAGGGCGTTACTGAGGGTAAGGATGCATTAGGAGAGGCTACTGTCAGAGTTTTGAAGGATGACAGGATTTTCGTAGGCAGGGGTGTAAGCACAGACATCATTGAGGCTAGCGTGAAGGCTTATATCAATGCAATCAATAGAGTCGTCAGCGACCATGGCAGAAAGGCCTCGAATGGGAAGGAGACCATATGAAAAGGATTGTAGTACTGGATTCCACGCTAAGGGATGGCGCTCAGGCGCAGGGTATTTCCTACACTGTGGAGGATAAGCTGAAAATTGTTAAAAGACTTGATGCTCTTGGCGTTGATTATATAGAAGCGGGAAACCCCGGCTCAAATCCCAAGGACCTGGAGTTCTTTGAGAGGGTTAAGAAAATTGAGTTTAGCCATGCAAAGCTTATCGCTTTCGGTAGTACGAGACGAGTTGGGATTTCGGTTGAGGAGGATGCCAATGTCAAATCGCTTTTGCAAGCAGGCACGGATGCGGTTGTGCTGTTTGGGAAGTCATGGGACTTTCAGGTGACGGACATACTAAAAACCTCATTGGATGAGAACCTCAAAATGATCTCCGATACAGTCAGATATTTTAAGGGCTTAGGCAAGGAAGTTGTGTATGATGCGGAGCATTTCTTTGACGGCTACGACTCTGACCCTGTATATGCTGTGGAGACACTGAGGGCCGCGGCTGAAGCGGGCGCTGATAGCCTGTGCCTGTGTGATACCAAGGGCGGCTTTTTGCCGGCGGATATCCACAATATTACCAGGGAAATGGTGGCCAAGTTTGATATTCCCATCGGCATACATTGTCACAATGACATAGGCATGGCTGTGGCAGGCACAATAATGGCGGTACAGGCGGGTGCAAGCCAGGTACAGGGAACAATTAACGGGCTTGGGGAAAGGTGCGGAAATGCGAACCTGTGCACTATCATACCAACACTGCAGCTAAAAATGGGATACAGCTGTATACCAGAAGAGAGTATGCTTAAAATGACTACGGTGGCTCGTGCAATCAGTGAGATTTCAAATGTTATCCATGACGAAAGAGCACCCTATGTTGGGAAGGCTGCATTTGCGCACAAGGCCGGGATGCATGCCGATGCGGTGGTGAAAAACGCCTCGGCATATGAACTGCTAAATCCTGAGATGGTGGGCAACGAGAGGATATTCCTCATGTCGGAGGTTGCCGGCAGGAGTGCAGTAATCGGTATGGCAAAAAAGGTGGAGCCTTCGCTTACAAAGGACTCTCCTGAAGCCAGGCTCATTATTGAGAAATTGAAGGAGATGGAGCATGAAGGATATCAGTATGAGGGCGCCGAAAGCTCCTTTGAGCTGATTGTCAGAAAAATTCTGGGCAAATATCATCCCTCTTTTGAATTGAGGGATTTCAAGGTAATTGTTAACGAACCGGCCCATGCCAATGAGCGTAATTCATCGGCAATGATTAAGGTTAGGGTTGGAGACCAGGAGGAGATAACGGCTGCTGAAGGCGATGGCCCGGTTAATGCCCTTGACAATGCTGCCAGAAAGGCGTTGTCGAGGTTTTATCCCAGCATTCATGAAATGAAGCTGACAGACTTTAAGGTAAGAGTGCTCGATTCAACCTCGGCTACTGCAGCCAAGGTAAGGGTCTTGATTGAATCTACCGATGGGGAAGAGGTATGGACCACTATTGGTGTTTCTACCGACATCATTGAAGCCAGCTGGAAGGCTCTTGTGGATTCTATTGAATACAAGCTGGGAAAATGATAGGATAATGACATAGGGGACAATGACACAAGGGAAACGTCGCCCTGTGTTATTGTCCCCCTGTACTATTTGTGTCACTATTGGAAAGGTGAAGTGAACGATTTGACGTTGAGCGGGAAAATTTTTCTAAAGGGAAAGCTGGTAAGGGAAGGCTTTGCAGAGGATAATGCGCAGGACCACAGCTTCAAGGATAAGCTGGAGAAATGCCTTATAGATCTTTGCGCAGATGTGGATATCCCTGTTCCGCTCTGGTTGAAGAAGAATACAAAAGAACTTGCCATTTTCAGAAGAACGTTTTTTTCCTCTGAGCAATTTATTGACAAGGTCTGGTTTGACAAATTGGAGATAAAATTGGGGGAATAATTCAAATAAAGGGGTATTGTTATTGAAAAGGGCATTTATTACTGACGTTCATTACCGAATGGGGTTAGCGGCTGTAAGATCTTTGGGCAGGAGGTCAATTGATATTACTGCCTTAGAATATGATACTTTTGCTCAAGAGTCCATCTTGGGCTTTTATTCGAGATACACTTCTGATAAGAGGCTGGTTCCGAGCGCAGCCGAAAACAAGTCTGAGTTTATTAATAGTATAATAAGTCTGGCGGCAGAGTCTAAAAGGGATTCAAATAAGGATGCAGATAAGGATACAAATAGGGACGCAGGCAAAGGCGCGGATGCAGGTAAGGACGCGAATGCCAATGCGGCTACTGATAAGGATGCAAATACCGGTGTAGATGCGGATAAGGGTGTGGCTACAGGCAAAGGCGCGGATGCAGATAAGGGAGCGAATGTGAGCACCGGTGGGGAAGTGGATGAGAAACCGGTGCTGATTGCTGTGGGCATTGATACCCTCCTGGCTATATCTGAGCATAGCGACCTTCTTGAGCCGCATGTCAGCTTTGTTGCGCCCACATTGGAGAGCCTGGAGATTGCAAACGACAAATTAAGGCTTGTAGAAGCAGCAGCTCAGGCAGGTATTCCATGTCCTGAAACTACTGTCCTGTCAGCTAATGAGACTATTGAGCACCTATCTGACAGAATAAGATACCCTGCTGTTATAAAGTATAGAAAAGGCGAGGCTTTGAAGTTGAAGCCGGCAAAACGCTATAAAATAGTCGAAAATCGTGAGGCTTTTATTGAGGCCTATTCACAAATGCATACTATGCAGGAGTTTCCTCTGGTCCAGGAATATATTCAAGGCGAAGGCTTCGGCGTATCAGCGGTCTTTGACAGGAATGGAGAGCCACTGGAGATTTTTTGTCATAAAAGACTTAGAGAGTATCCGGTTACCGGAGGCCCGAGCTGTTTCTGTGAGAGTATCTGGGATGACAGGCTTGTTGATTATGCAATCCGCCTTTTAAAGAAATTAAACTGGAGAGGGGTTGCTATGGTAGAGTTTAAGGGGGACCTGGATTCCGGAGCATATCTTATGGAAATAAACCCAAGGTTTTGGGGAAGCTTGCCCCTTTCAATTATTTCAGGCTGTGATATACCCTTTGCTATTTACCGGGCTGCCTCCGGCGAACTGCGAAATGAGGGCGGCTACAAGTGTGAATATAAGCTGGGAGCCCGCATGAGATTTTTGTTTCAGGACCTTTTGTCCCTGCCTGGTTATATGAGGATGAGGAAGGACAAACTGAAGTTTTTATTCCAGTTCATAGGTCAGCTCTTAGACCCGAGGATTAAGGATGGCGTACTTGAGCTGAAGGACCTGAAGCCATCTTTAGCTTATATAAGGCAGGCAATAAAAAAGTTGTAAACATAAGGAATAACACACGGAATAATACCCTATTCGGTTGCAGGAGGTTGGTTCTGTGAAATTTGATCTGCATATACATTCTGCCTTTTCACCTGATTCCCGAAGCAGTGTGGAGGATATAATAGGGAGAGCTTTACAGATGGGGCTACAGGGCATTTCGATTACCGATCACAATAGCTTTAAGGGCAGTGAAGAGGCTATGAAGGCAGGCCGGTCGGATATTATGATAATTCCTGGGGCAGAATACTCTACTGATATGGGTCATCTTCTGGTCTATTTTTTAAGAGAGGGGCTTGAAAGGCTTAATCTGCCAAAGGATACCGCAGGGCGTTATAGGTGGCGTGATATAGTATGGGCTGCTCGAGAGCAAGACGCCCTGGTTTTTATTGCCCACCCATTCAAAACGGCTATAGAGCGTGAACCAGAGCTATGGGATGAGCTGGATGGGATAGAGGTATACAACAGCCGTGCTGCTTTATGCAGAAACATTGAGGCTAATAATATGGCAGTGCAAGAGGCTATAAAGCGGAGCAAAGCCTTCTGTGCCGGAAGCGACGGGCATTGGACGGGGGAAATCGGAAATGCCTTCTGGGAATATAAGGGGTCAGAGAAAATTAAGGATGCGCTCAGGCTTGGACTTGGCCGTGTATGGGGTTCACCGACCTCACGGCTTTATGAACCCGCAAGCCAGATATTGAAAAGAATAAAGACCAGAGAAATCACTCATTTAGCCAGGCCGCTTGCTAAAATGGCCTATGCCTGTATAATGGAAAGCGGACGAATGGCGGGATTGGGTCGGAAGCCACTAAAGGGTTGGTTGGATATAAATATTCATAAAGAGGTGTAGCTGCTTTGTTTATTTATGATATGGCGCGAAAAGTCAACGCTTACAGGAAAATTCGCAAAAAGGCTGCGGCCGGGAGATTTCTGAGCCCTGTTCGAAGAATTGAAAGAACAGCCCCATTAAGCTCAGGGCGCTTTGTGGCAATGACATTTGATGACGGGCCATGTGCCGCTTTCCCGAACCCACCGGTAAGAGATCCTGCTGAACAGATAGGCCTTACAGCGGAGTTGCTGAACATGCTAAACAAGTATGGCGCAAAGGGCACTTTTGATGTTATTGGCACAACAGAGCAGAATTATCCGGATAAAGCGGGTGTTAAGGATGATTTCACCTGGAGCGGAGTCAGCTACGACCATTATCCCCAATTCGGGCAGGACAAGCTTGCAGGCGTTAAAAATCAACTTCAGCTCGCTAAAGACATTGTGTCGGGCGGTCACGAGCTGGCCAGTCACGGATACAGTCATATACTATTTGGCCCAATGAGGCTTGTTTATGGGAAAAGAGTTTGCTTTAAAAGCCTTAAGGAAGTAATTGACGATCTTGAAATGTTGGACAGCCTGGTTCTGAAGGAGACTGGCTTTAAAATACGTTTGTCCCGCCCGCCACATTACATTGATAAAATTCCTGATGGCCACACATCCTACGATGCGTACAGATACATGAACTATCAGTATCTTGCCGCAAGCTTTGACGCAGGCGGCTGGAAGCCCTCGAAGGGAAGCTATGAGCAGGATGTCAGGGAGATGACGGACTTAATTGAACGCGCCTTGATGGAAGATCCGGATATCTTGAATGGTCAGATCATATTTCAGAAGGACGGCTGCAATATGTCCCTGCAGACCCCTGTGGCAGGAGCCCTTGATGAGAGCCTCAGGCTGCTGACTGATGCAGGTTATAAGGTGGTTACTGCATCTGAGCTGATAGAGAGGTCACCTTTCGAGGACATAGATGATACAGACCCCTGTTTCGAGTCAGTGCGAAAGCTCGCATCGGCTGGTTTTGTGATAGGGTACAGAAACAATACCTTCCAGCCGGACAGGCTGATTACGGGGAAAGAGCTGGCAGTTATGATAACATCTCCGAAGGTTCTTTTGAACAGATATAGGGACCAGATTGATTTGAAATACCGGTCCGGCGCTTCTAAGGATTTCGATGCTGCCGGGATAAGGGTGGAAACAATATATCAGGCCGCTGTGGAAAATGCTCGTAAAGATAGCCGCCTGTCAAAGGTAATACAATGTCTTGAATCGGACAAGGCAGTTACATACAAGCAATTTGACAGCCTGGTCAACGCAATGGCAGAGGGAGCAAATGTCCATTGGGGTCCGGAAGAATTTAAGGATGTAGGAAAAGTACCGGCAAAGCCGGGATTGGTAAGGCGCAGAGATGTGGTCAAGGCACTGGCACAGCTTAATTTGGACAGTTGAGAGGGCTGGAAGCTTAAGCCCAGGAGCGATTAGAGCAGGAACGATAAGAACGAGAGTGATAAGAAAAGAACAATACAAACGATAAGAACAGCAGGAAAAGTAGGAACAGTAAGAGTAGTAAGAATGGCAAGAACAGCAAGAACAGCAAGAACAATAAGAACAGCAAGAACAGCAAGAACAATAAGAGCGGTAGGAAAGAAACAGAAGAAATACTTTGAGGATACCGAAGAGCTTGCATGCATAGTATGCGGCAATAACAAAAATAACGTGCAGTATGAAGTGGGCGAGATGATGTTCGGGACCGAGGAGAAATTTGACTATTTTCAGTGTTCGGAATGCTTGTGTCTGCAAATTGTAAAGGTGCCCGAAGACATTGACAGGTATTATCCCTCCAGCTATTATTCCTTTAATTCAGCGCCTGCGGTCGAAAAACTGAAGATGCTGCAGAGCAGATATCAGTTCAGCGGCAAGGGTCTTGCAGGAAGGCTGATTTCAAGGGTTATACCAGGCGGCAAAAGGCTTATCTATGATTTTCTGTGGAAGGAGCTATCCAGGGGCACCATATCATTTGAAAGCAGCATATTGGATGTTGGAACCGGAAATGGCGAATTACTGAACATGCTTGCCGGGCTCGGCTTTAAGAACCTTTATGGAATTGATCCCTATATTAGCGGAAATATTACCCGAAATAACGGCGTAAGGCTTTTGAAATCGCAGTTTACACAGATGGATGGCAAATATGATATCATCATGTTCAATCATTCCTTCGAGCATATTTATGAGCAGACTGAAACTGTTGAAGCCCTTTCTCAGCTGTTGACGGATAATGGGGTTTGTATTATCAGAATGCCCTTAGTATCTTCTTTTGCATGGGATCATTATGGTGTCAACTGGTGTCATATAGAGGCACCGAGACATTTTGTCCTTCATTCGGTCAAGAGCATGGAGATACTATGCAGGAAACATAACTTTGAAATCACGGATATTATCTGGGATTCAAGTGAAAGTCAATTTATCGGCAGTGAGAGGCATATCGCAGGTAAAGGCATGCTCCAATTTCCCTATTCGATAATCTATCGTCTTATTCACTTCAATAAGGTTAGGGGCTACAGAAAAAAAGCCAGAGAGCTCAACCGGCAAAAAAGAGGCGATCAGGCCTGTTTCATAATCAGACGGGACAAGAAGCTGTGAAGAACATATCTGCAAGTATCTGATTCGGAAGCAGGGCCATTTCAGTAATCATGTAGTTAGCGTGAAGTCGTGAAGAATTAGATAAAACACCCTCGCATATAAATAGAATGTGGTTATATGCAACATTGCGGGGGTGTTTTTTGTTGAGCAGGTTAAAGCTTTCTGCAACGTATTTTCTAATTATTTTGCTGGCACTATCTGTTACGCAGATTTTCATAGATGCCAGGATGGATGCGTCACTTAACATGAATGCCCGGGATGAGAAAAAAGGGTATTCCATCTTTGTTGACATTGAAGATAAGGTGCTGTACCTTCTGGACGATGGGCATTTTGTCAAGGAGTATACCATTGGGTCGGGTAAATCCGGCTACCCCTCTCCATTGGGTTGCTGGACAATTGTCGATAAGGGTGACTGGGGCGAAGGCTTTGGCGGAAGCTGGCTCGGCCTAGATGTACCATGGGGGCGATATGGTATCCATGGCACTATATTTAGTGGCTCTATTGGCTCTGCTTGCAGCCAGGGCTGCATTAGGATGTTTAGTGGGGATGTGGCGGAGCTTTACAGCCTGGTGCCAATTGGCACTGAGGTGACAATCGTAAACGGCTCATTCGGGCCTTTTGGACGGGGATTCGATGAAATTATTGCAGGTGACCGGGGCGCTGACGTGCTTGCTATTCAGCAGAGGCTGCGGCAGCTCAAATACTATGATGGTCCACTTGATGGCATATATGAGGATGGAATGAAAAAAGCCCTCCACAAATTCCAGAGGGATAATGGCTTGATTGCACAGAACAGGATTACTAGGGATGCATGGCTTAAAATGGGCTTTCGGGAATTTGAGTGAAAGACGATATAGGGGTGACACAGGGGAAACGTCCCCCTGTGTCATCAAGAGAAACGTCCCCATGTGTCGTAATCATGTGTTACCATCTGTCACGTGTCACTGTGTCGATATCTAATCTGCTAAGCGTTTGCCTGTGTGAATTTCTCGTTGGCAAGTCTTGCCTTTTCTTTGTTGTTTCTCCATTCTGTAAACTTACCCTGATTTGCTGAAATGCATAGGAGTATCAGCAGGAACAGGCCGGTTGTGATGTCTCTGACAGTGGTCGACAGCCCCATGGACACAAGTCCTGAATTTAGCATTTTCATCGTAAAGGTACCTACGACAACACCAATTGCGAGGTTGCAATACTTCTGAAGGAAGAATGCAATGAATATGCCCATCATGGCGTCGAATATCATACTGACTGAGCCCATGGTTGCCGGCGGCCGAATCATACCCTTGGTAGAAAGGTCCATGACCGCTGCCATTCCAAGGAAGACGCCGCCAAAGATGAAGGAGACCAGCTTGATTGTTGCAGGGTTAAGGCCCACGTTTGCAGCTATGGCCTGATTGCTTCCCAATGCCCGGACATTATGCCCGAATGGAGTGTAGTTAAATACCACATAGAATATGATGAACATGACGGCAAAGACTATGAAGCAATATGGTGGAAGGGCAAGATGCGTCATTTTTCCTGAGATGAGTACACCACCTTTAAAAAGGAGCGTAGGAATCATCTCATATACCATCATCAAGCCTATGGTCAGCACAATTGATGGAACCTTGAACAAATTGTATAGAAGGCCTGTAATCGTATTTAATGTAACAGCAATGAGGATAAGGATTACGATAAGACCCGGAATGCCTGTCCCGGTCATCAAGGCCAGATTACCTCCCACGATTGCGGCTGTGTAAACAACAGCCCCTGCCGAAAAGTCCCACATTCCTATCGTCATATTACATGTAATCGCAAGTGCTACCATAATGGGCATTATTGACTGGCGTGCTATGGTCAGCATACCTGCCGGTTGGCCGAACCTGCCTTTACTCAAGATAGAGAATGCGAGGTATACGATTATGGGAAGTATTATGGTTTTTAGAGTGCGTAGTAAAGTGTTCATAAATTTTGCCATCACATATCACCACCCGAAATTAGAATAGGTCCTTGTGGCGTTCCACCACGTCTTGGATACCGTAAGCCTTGCCATATTGTTCATACAAGTCTAGTGAAGCATCCGGATTGAATTTCTTAATAAGTGCCTTGACTTCATCGCCGGTATACGGAGGGATATCTCCGTCCACATATTTTATGTACTGCTCAAATTCCTCAGGACTCTGTATGCTCATAAAAGGACGATAGACTGTTTTTGTGCAGTCCTCTATAACCGGAGTACCTACCAGGGCGTTGTATAAAGCTGAGAAAGCGATACCGGTTGTTGGATACTGACCGCCTGCAATCCATGCCAGGTCTCCGCTCTCAAGTCTTTCTGCCGTACCCTCACCTATGTCGATAGTAGCAAATTTAACTTTTCCAGACAGACCTTCTGACTGAATTGTCTGATAAATGGACTCTGTTCCGCCCTGTGTGCCTCCAGTGACAATAAGACCGTCCATTTCCGGATATACTGCTGCAAAGTTCTGCAATGCTTCTACCTGGGCTTCGCCTCTGTAGTTGGATAAGAGCTGCATATCCGGATAATCCTTCAGCGCATCCTCGATACCGCGGACACGGTTGTCGTGATTGGCTGCCATACCCGGGGTAGGAGACATGTAAGTAATATTTCTGCAGCCCTTGTTGTACAGATCTTCTACCATGGTATATCCACATTCGTAGTCATTTTCAGTAAACATGCCGACGAAATATTTCGAGTTCTTCATCAGAGTCAGGGTATCCTCGTCTGATGTTTCATTTAACCCTTGAACCAGATAGACTCCCGCTTTTTCACAGGCTTCGATCATGCCGGGCAATGCGAATATACTGATGATTCCTTCCGCGCCATTTTGAATAAGGTTCTCAGTAGCAGTCACATAGCCTTCGATTGCCATACCGCCGTCTGCATAGACCATTTCACAGTTAAACTCTTTTCCCAGGTAGTCCAGGTTCTTTTTGATCTGTGAGCCAAGCAAATCGGTGTAGCCCCAATATAATACGCCGATTTTGTGCTTTGGCAGGTCTGCTGCTTTAGGATAGCCGCTTTCGTCACTTACCTCGATTTCCTTGAAGCCTTCCGTGCTTTCAGGTTTGGCAGCGGGCTTGTCTTCGACAGCCTTTTCGGCTCCGCATGCAGCCAGCGATAAGGTCAGCATCAGAACCAGAACAATTGATAGTAGCATAGTAAACTTCTTCATTACAAACTCCTCCTTTTAAATGTTATAATACTAGCTTTCCTTTGCTTCTGTCATAGGTTACGCCTACAATGAGTATGAATAAAAGGCCTTTTATTCCGCCTATGATATATGGATCAATGCCCCACAGGGTTAAGCCGTTTGTCAGTACTGTTACTGTCAGTGCCCCGATAATGGCAGAATGCAGTCTTGATGCCGAACCGCCCGTTAATGGGAAGCCGCCAAGCACGATGGCCGTCAGTATGTTAAGCTCCAGTCCCTGTCCGCTCGAAGCATTTATCATGCCGACGCGGGTTAGGGTGAAGAAGCCTGTCAAGCCGACTAGACCGCCGATGATTGCATATGCCAGGACAATGTTCAGCTTCGTCGCAATTCCGGATTGCTTGGCTACTGTTATGTTGCCTCCGATTGCTTTCAGGTTCTTGCCAAATCGAGTATATTCAAATATGATATATCCTGCTGCAAGCACAACTATTAGCACCAGTGCCTTGATAACACCAGAGTTGTACTGTGTAAACTCGGTGTAGGGAATATAGATGTCCTGTTTACTTGTAACCGTATATGTTATACCTGAGCAGATGTACCTGACGCAAAGAGAGGCAACGAATGCCGGAACACCCATTAGTACATGTACGCCGCCGGTTATTGTACCGACTAACATTCCTATGAGTATCGATGCGGGGATTGCCAGGCCCGGAGGAAGAATGCTTGAGGTAATGACCCATGCCGCACCCAGCTGTGTGATCCCCTGTAATGCTCCCAATGACATATCCATGCCGCCATGGGAATAAACAAATACAGCGCCGACTGCTACAATAACGACCGTGAAGCTCTGATGCAGCAGGTTATTCAGATTTTGAGCATCCAGAATAGAGCCTCCTGTCACGATGGTAAAGAAAAGGATGACCAGCAGCAGGCCTGCGAATGGAAGTATCCCGTTCAGTTTATTCCTTTTTGATGCGTCTTGAAGCAAATTCTGCCGGACGCCTACTTTTTGTTGAATACCTATATTGCTCACTATTCCACCCCCCTAGATCATATATTCAATGAGCATATGCTCCGATAGATTTTCTGAACGGGTAAATTCACCTGTTAGGGCGCCATCCTTAAGGATCATTATCCTGTCGCTCATCCCTATTAGCTCCGGCAGCTCCTCTGATATCATTACGATTGACCTGCCGCTATTTTTTAAATCATTCATTAATGCATACATGTTGGCTTTTACTCCTACGTCAATGCCGCGTGTCGGGCAGTCGAGGATGAGTATTTCGCTTTGTGCAGCCAGCCACTTTGCGAACACTACCTTCTGCTTATTGCCGCCTGATAGTTCTCTGCAAAGCTGAGTGTCTGAACTACACTTTATACTCATGGATTCAATCTGCTGCTCTGTTACGGCCTTTTCTCGACCGGCTGTAATCAGTAAAAGACTTTGAAGCTTGCGGAGAGACGAAAGCACTATGTTTTCCCTGATAGTTGCATTGATTATCAGCGCTTCCTTGTCACGATCCTTTGAAACATAGCCCATTTTATTGCGAATAGCTGTCAACGGGTTCTTTACTCGAGTCTTATTCTTTGACAGAATTACCTCGCCGGTGATGGGCTTGTCAATTCCAAAGATTACTCGTCCCAGCTCATGCATGCCACTATTAGCTAGGCCGCCTATCCCTAGAATTTCCCCCTTATGCAGCTTCATAGAGAAATTTTCGAGCACGGGACCGGAAGTAACCTGATTGACCTCCAGTACCACCTCGTCCTCATAGGAACCGTCATAATCCGCGCGGTAATAATTACCTTGCAGTTCGCGGCCTACCATCAGACTTCGCATTTTTCCTATGCTCATTTGGTCTTTCTCAAGAGTATCAATTACAAAGCCGTCTCTTAGCACGGTTACTGCGTTGCAGACCTCCATCAGCTCATCAAGGTCATGGGAGATAAACAGAACAGCTTTGTTCTCCGAGTTCATTTTTTCAATAATCCGATACAGGAGCGTCCTGCCCTTTTGGGCGAGAGCCGTTGTAGTTTCATCAATTATGAGCAAATCAGGTTTGTTATACATTGCACGGGCCAGCTCGACGATTTTGCGATCCTCGAAATTGAGCTGGTCTATGAACACTTCCGGCTGAATGTCTTCTGCCCCTATCTCCTTCAGAATCGCTGCAGCTTCACTATTCATTTTTCTGATATCCAGAAAACCATTTTTCTTAAAGCGATGCAGGTTCCCCACAAAAATGTTTTCAGAAACTGTTATCCGCGGAAGGGTACCCATTTCCTGCACCACCATGCTAACATTCAAGGATTGTGCATGAACCATAGTAGATGGTTTGTAGGGCTCGCCTCTTAGCTGCATGGTCCCACTGTCAGGACTCAATGCTCCGGCAACGATAGCGGAAAATGTAGATTTTCCGCTACCATTCTCGCCGATCAGCCCCAATATATCTCCCCGCCGTATTGTTATATCCACATTAGTCAATGCATGTGTTGGGCCAAAGGATTTACAGATCCCCTTGGTTTCCAAAAGGGTAATTTTTTGCATTGTATCTCCTCAATTCTGTTAAACTAGATACTTTCTTTATGAAAACCAGCTATATCGAGATAGTTCCTGAGAGCAGGTCGGCATTTGCACTGCTTGTTCCGATATAGGCTTCGTATTGCATTGATTCCAGCTCCCAGCCATTTGCTTCCGGGTTGTACCAGCGAAGCTTGTCTAAGCAGCAGGATATGCTAACCTCTTTTTTCTCACCCGGGTTAAGCGACACACGTGAAAATCCTCTTAAAAGCTTGATGGGGCGATCTACCTTGGAGTTTTTGAATCCGATATAAAGCTGGATTACTTCATCTCCGGATACAGCTCCGGTATTAGCGACAGAGCATTTTGCCGTAACCTTTCTGTCGGAGACACCGAAGCTTGCGTTTTCTACCTTGAAGGAGGTATATGACAAGCCAAAGCCATAGGGAACAGAAGGCTCAATCCCCTCTTTTTCCAGCTTGGCGTAGCCGTGATAATATTCATACCACTGACTTGTTGAATCCCATTCTACCTGTGGCAGGTCGCTTTCCTTGTGAGGAATGACGAAGGGCAGTTTACCGCTGGGGTTCACATCACCAAAGAGAATTCTTGCTATTGCAGTACCGCCTTCCATTCCGGGGTAATAAGCCATCAAAATAGCGCTGACTGAGTCTTTCCACTCATCAATCATTATCATATTGCCGCCGATTAATACTGCTACGGAGTTATTGTTGACCGGGCCTACCTCGTTTATGAGCTTGATTTCTGCTTCATGAAGCCCCAGCGAGTGTATGCGGTCACCTCCGACTCCCGCCATATCGCCTTCCATCTGCTCGGCTGAAACGAATTCTCCCTCATCGGAATGGTTATAGCCGACCACGAACAGGACAGCGTCCACTGAAGATGCAACCTTCTTTGCATGCTCAATGTCATCGCCGTTGTAATAGATTACCTGGCTGTTTGGAGCCAAATTAGCAATACCCTCTAAAGGAGTAACTATGTATTCAGGGAATACTCTGCTTGAGCCATAATCGCCGATGTTGCCCTTATCTGCAAGCTGACCTAATACTGCTATCCGAAGTGCTTTTTCGCGATTGAAGGGAAGTGTATCATTATCATTCTTTATCAGGGTTATTCCTTTTTCTGCGACCTCCTGAGCCAGGCTCACATGCTCCTTGCAGCCAATGATGGACTTGTCGTAGGCCTCATTGTCGGCTTCTGTAAATGCCAGTACGGTACGAACTATACGCAAGGCTGCTTCATCGACCTTTTCCTCAGCTACATGACCATCACGGACGGCTTTCACAAGGTTTTCACCATAGAACTTTGTCCAGCACATTTCTAAATCCTGGCCGCCATTGGCCGCCTCAACAGTGTCCTTGACGCCCCATACAAAGTCGCTCATTACAAAGCCGTCGAAGCCCCATTCATCCTTAAGCACTTCATTTAAGAGATAGTTATGATGGCCGCAGTGCGTACCTTTATAAAGGTTGTAAGAACTCATTACGCTCGCTGCTCCTGCATCGATGCAATCCTTAAAGTGTGGCAGATAGACCTCACGCTCGGTGCGCTTGTCAGCATCCACGTCTACCTTGAAGCGGGATATTTCCATTGAATTAAATGCATAATGCTTTACGCAGGCAATAACATTCTGCTCCTGCACGCCTTTAACCAATGCAGCCCCCATTGCACCAAGATGGAAGGATTCTTCGCCATAGACCTCCTGGCTGCGTCCCCAGCCGGGATTATAGGGAAGGTTGATACAGACGCCGCCGAACAGGTTGCCCCCATGTGCGCGTATTTCTTTTCCGATTGCGTTTCCGACTTTTTCCTCCAGCTCCACGTCAAAGGTTGCTCCTCTGAGCATTGACACAGGGAAGCAGGTGCTGATACCTGAAACTACACCGCGCGGTCCGTCACAGAATTTTACCTCAGGAACAGAGAGCCTTTCATTTCCGCCTGCAGGGTAGGGATACCAGTTGTAATGGCGCCCTGGAATTTGAAAGTCAGTCATCATTTCTTCCAATGTTACTTTTCCGCTCATCAAGGCGACTTTTTCCTCAAGAGACATTTGCTCAACAATGGATTTTGCCCTTTCAGTATAGGATAACCTATGTTCTTTCGTGCACTTCATACAAATACCCTCCTTGTTAAATATATTGTTCAAGAAGCTTTAACGCTTCATTTCTGTTAAAGCTCAGATATCCCTGGACATTAAGGTTCTTACCGGCAATTGATCCGGACAGCCGGTATTCGGTTGGAGTGATTCCGGTTTCCTTTTTGAAGGCGCGGTAGAAGGACATTTCGTTGCTGTAGCCGCACTCCTGTGATATAAAGGAAATGGTTTTATCAGTTGCCTTAAGCATTGCCTTTGCCTTTTCAGTTTTAAAGGAGCGAACAACATCATGTATTGTGAGACCCGTAGTGTTCTTCAAAAACCTATAAAGTGTGGGCTGACTCATACCAACGCTCTTGCAAAGATCCTCAGTTAGCGTGCTGCTTGTATAATTTTTTTCGATGAAGGTTATTATTTTTACGAAAGCCTCCGGACTTTCATAGGTGTCTGCATTTCTTGCATATTGCTGTATATCATATACCGTATAATCAAACAGGTCGGCAAATAAGGAAAAAATATGGGCCTTAAGTCTATACTCCTTCGAATCGCCTTCTGAAAAATGAGCTAGCCCGATGTTGGCCGCAGTCTTTTTAAAAAGGTAATAGTCCTTCTTAATCCTAATGTTGGGATCTGCGCTATTCAGATAGAAGTTGTATGATCTGTTCTTTTTCCCCGCCGAATAGTTGAGCAGATCCGGGTGTATCTGAATAAAGAGGCATATATTATCCTCATGGGTCCTACTCAAGCTGTGGATGCTCTTGCTATTTGATAGAATGATGTCACCGGCTCTGAGCGTATATCGGTCTGCTCCCATGTATATGACAATACTTCCCTTTAGCACAAGCACTACTTCATAATCATAGTGCCAATGGAAGCAGGATGAGTCTATGGATGTTACAAAAACATTGATGGGAAGTTCCTTTTGATGTTCAATAGATTCAAAAATATAGGATTCCATAAATTCCTCCATTTCTTTCATTTGAACAGTTAGTATTCCCCGTCATAAAAATTATCTATGCTAATATTATAAGACCATATTTCAAATGTTTGTTAACTTTTATCAAGAAACCTCGTAACATAATTAATCAATTTGTTAGAAATGACGAAAAAATAGGTTTCCTTACCAGAAATGTTGAGACTAGGCCCTTTGGTGGGGAGGGGCTTATGCTTTTCCAGGATAGCTGTTTAAAAGAAGGTTAGTATGTATGAGAAAAAATGCAATAGGGGCTAAGGTAGACCTAACTAATTTATTGCTTAGTAATAGGAATATTAATGCAGATAAAATAATGTTAATTAAATCATTCATTATCAAGAAACTGGTAGCCGATTTTATTAGCAGGATTGAAAAACAAAAGCAACTTATGCTGTATTATTGGCAATAAAAGCAATGAAAATGGTAAATTGGGTACTGTATAATAGTGATAGATTTGTACATGGGCACATGGATGACACAGGGGGAAGCTTGCCTCGCATATGCTCAGTAGTATATATGAAGGGTGGGTAATTGATGTTAACTTTAAGCAATAACGGGATTAAGAACCGTGAAGATTGGAAGAAGGCAGGAATTGAGCTGCCGGGCTTCAATATTGATAAGATGGTCTACAATACGATGGAGGCTCCCACCTGGGTGCATTTTGGCGCGGGCAACATTTTAAAGGGCTTCATAGCCGTACTGCAGCATAAGCTTATTGAGCAAAACAGGGCTGATAGCGGTATCATTGCGGCGGAGACCTATGATTCGGAAATTATAGACAGGATTTATAAACCATATGATAATTTGAGCTTGCTTGTATTAATGAGGCCGGACGGCAGCCTTGAAAAGAGGGTCATAGCAAGCATAGCGGATAGCATTGATGGGGATAGCTCCAAAGATGAGGACTGGGCGAAGCTTAAGGACATTTTTACAAAACCATCACTCCAAATTGTCAGCTTCACAATCACCGAGAAAGGATATGGGCTCAAGGGCATATCCGGGGAATACCTTGCTGATGTGAAGGACGATATTGATAATGGCCCCGACAAGCCCAGGCACACCATGTCGAAGATTGCATCGCTTGCTTACAACAGGTATTTGAATGGCGGACATGCCATTGCTTTTGTGAGTATGGATAATTGCTCACAAAATGGTGAGAAGCTGCAGACGGCGGTCTGCACGATTGCCGGGAAATGGGCTGAGAAAGGCTTTGTTGATAAAAAGTTTCTGGAATATCTGAATGATCCCTCAAAGGTATCCTTCCCCTGGACGATGATTGACAAGATTACTCCGCGGCCTTCTGAAAAGGTGAGAGATGCCCTTATGCAGGCCGGCTTTGGGAGCGCAGATATTGTTTGCACGCAAAAGAAGACCTATATTGCTCCCTTCGTGAATGCTGAAGTACCGCAGTATCTTGTTGTAGAGGACAAGTTTCCAAATGGTCGCATGTCGCTGGAGCAGGCCGGCGTTATCTTTACCGACAGGGAAACGGTGAACAGGGTAGAAAAAATGAAGGTTGGCACATGCCTGAACCCGCTGCACACAGCCCTTGCTATCTTTGGTTGCATACTCGGATATACGCTTATTGCAGACGAAATGAAGGACGAGCATCTGCGGGCATTGGTGGAGAAAATCGGCTATGTTGAGGGAATGCCTGTTGTTGTTCATCCGGGCATTCTGGATCCCGAGGAATTCATTCGAGAGGTTATTGAGGTAAGGTTCCCAAATCCCTATATTCCCGATACACCCCAGAGAATCGCGACAGATACATCTCAAAAGATGCCTGTTAGGTTTGGCGAGACCATTAAGTCCTATGTTTTAGATCCGAAGATGGATGTAAGGTCGCTGAAATACATTCCGCTTACTATAGCCGGATGGTGCAGATATTTGATGGGTATCGACGATAAGGGTGATAAGGTGGAGCTGAGCTCTGATCCTATGATGGGTGAATTGCAGGGATATCTGAAGGATGTAGAGTTTGGGAATCCTTCTTCTGTAAAGGATCATCTTGTTCCTATTTTGTCAAATGAGAGACTGTTCGGGCAGAACCTCTATGAAATTGGTCTTGGAGAGAAGATAGAGGGTTATTTCAAGGATATGATTGCCGGAGTGCATGCGGTTAGGAAGGTTTTGAAAGAGGCGCTGGAGGGGTAGGACAGCGATTGAGGACGGGAGGCAATAGTATTATGAAGATGACATTTCGGTGGTTTGGAGAAAAGGATGACAGCGTTCGACTGGAGCATATTCGCCAGATTCCGGGGATTACCGGTATAGCAGGAGCATTGTTTGACATCCCCGTTGGTGATGAGTGGCCTTTGGACAATATTCTTAGACTTAAGAAGCAGGTGGCAGATGCAGGATTGGAGCTTGAGGTCATTGAGAGTGTCAATATTCATGAAGATATCAAGCTGGGGCTTCCTTCCAGAGACGGCTATATAGAGAACTACAAGAAGACAATAAGAAATCTGGGCAAGGCGGGTGTCAAGGTTATTTGTTACAATTTTATGCCCGTGTTTGATTGGATAAGATCTGATCTGGCGCAGATATTGGAGGATGGCTCCGAGGCAATGTCATACAATAACGGCATAATTACAGGAATTGATCCCATCAAGCTTGTGGAGGAGATGGAGTCAAATTCAAAGGGGTTCTCGCTTCCGGGATGGGAACCGGAGAGGCTGAAGGAGCTGAAGGAAACCTTTGAGAAGTATAAGGATGTAGATGAAGATAAGCTTTTTGATAATCTGAGGTACTTTTTAGAAAATATTATTCCTGTCTGCGAGGAGGCCGACGTTAAGATGGCGATTCATCCTGACGACCCGCCATGGAAGCTTTATGGTCTTCCGAGGATAGTAACCGGTAAAGCCGGACTGGAAAGGCTTGTCAAGCTTGTGGACAGCCCCTATAATGGACTAACCCTTTGCAGTGGCTCCCTTGGAGCCAATAGAGAAAACAGTATACCCGAATTAATCAGGTATTTCGGAGCTATGGGAAGAATCCATTTTGGTCATGTCAGAAACATTAAGTTCGAGTCCGAAGGGGTGTTCCATGAGTCATCACACCTGTCAGCGGACGGTTCGCTAGATTTGTTTGAGATAATGAAGGCCTATCATGATATTGATTTTAAGGGATACATACGTCCAGATCATGGAAGGATGATATGGGGCGAAAAGGCAAGGCCGGGGTATGGGCTCTATGATCGGGCTTTGGGCATTGCTTATATGAACGGCCTATGGGAGGCCATAGGTAAAATGAAGACCATCTGCTGATACTGAGAGGCTCATTGCAAAAGGTGTACGATTAACGGCTATTTGATTGAAAGTCTTTGAGAAGATAAAAAGGGGGGGCATCTTAGAACTGCCCTCCTTTTGCATATTTTTTAGGCGAGATTCCAAACTCCTTCTTGAAAGCCCGTATGAAGTTGGAGTAGTCGCCGAAGCCGCATTTGTCGCACACCTCGGATACCTGCTTGCAGTCTCTGAGTAGCTCCTTGGCCATGATTAGGCGTTTTTGGGTAATGTAATTGTGAATAGTATATCCTGTGTTCTTTTTAAACTCACGCAGCAGATGATACTTACTTAGATAAAACTTGGATGAAAGCTTTTCCAGGGACAAATCCTCATCAAGGTTCTGATTAATGTAGTGAATAATTTTTGTGATCTTGTCATTATAGGTAACGTCAAGCTCAAAATTTTCACCGTTGGAGATTTGCTGGACACGGTTTAGGTAGACTAGCAGCTCCTTAATATATGATGTTCTGAGTATGTCACTGCCGAAGGCCTCGCTTTTGCAAGCGACGCCAAGCTTTTCTACGATTCTGCATATATAATCCCTGCTATCCGATTCCAAACGTAAAAGGTTATGTCTGTTCAGCAAAGAGGAATCAAATATGCCGAGCAGATTTGTTTTATCGGTATTCAGACTCTTTATATAGTCGGGACTCAGCCATATGACAATTCTTTCGTAGGGGGTGCCCGTTTCCACATAGGCCTTATGGAGCTCTCTGTTGTTGATGATCAGGATGTCTTTGGGCTTCAGCCTGTAGGATTTGCCCTCAATGACGTAGGTTACGCTGCCTGAGAGAAAAAGATATATCTCATAAAAATCATGGTTGTGAAAATCCACTCCCGGCGGCTTGTGGTCATGGTAGTAGAAAAGCTCAAAGTCAGCAGCCTCCATATACTGCCTATATGTAAAATCCTGCTGTGGTAGCTTCACAGCTTACACCCCCAATAAATGAGTTGTTAATTTCTGAGAATACTTGTCGATAATATTAGTATAATACAGCAATATATGCATATTTGCAAACCGGTGTGGATAAAAATGAGTAATAAATGGCGGGTCTTAGCTAAGGGGAAATATGCTTGTTCTTTAAACATATTAATTCTTATGTTACAATTAATATATAGTCTATATCCAGTAACCTTTGATTCGAAGAGATGGAGGGGTGAAAAATGAGGATTTCCGAGATAATGAAAAGAGACATAATCATCATTCAGGATGATGAAACAATAGGGGCCGCTCTGGAAAAGATGAGCAACATGAGGGTCAACGGGGCACCTGTTGTCAACCAAATGGGCAAGCTGGTCGGCATGATTGTAAAGGCAGATATATACAGGTTTTTAATCACCCCTGGACATTATGAGGAGTGCCCTGTTGAGTGGGTTATGTCCAAGGAAGTAATCACGGCGAGGGTAGATGAGGATGTGCTGATGGTTGGAAGGCGATTGAGAAGCAATCACATCATTGCAATGCCGGTGATTGATGAGGATAGTGTAGTAGGGATTATTAGTATCGAAGATATTTTGGACTTTTTTATCAATACCTAAGCTCAGAAAATATAAAATTGCCGAAGAGGCACATATAAAGGTGGTTTATACTTATGGAAATTAGCTTCAGTTTTTACCCCGAGGGAAAGAAGAAAGCATTGACAATGAGCTATGATGACGGACAGATTTACGACAGAAGGCTTGTGGGGATTTTCAACAAATACGGGATAAGGGGCACCTTTCACCTGAATTCGGGCAAATTTGATACAGAACCGTTCATAAGTGCCGCCGAGGTATCTGAGTTGTTCAAAGGACATGAGATTTCTGCGCACACGTTAAATCATCCTTTTCTTACTATGGTTCCGAATGAGATGGTCGTATCCGAGATTATTGAGGACAGGAGAAGGCTGGAAGCTCTTGCTGGATATCCGATTCGCGGGATGTCCTATCCCTTCGGTGTTTACAGCGATGAAGTAGTGAGGATGCTGCCGGGGCTTGGCATTGAGTATTGTAGAACGGTGCAGTCCCATGGCAATTTTCATACAGCTGAAAACTTTCTTACCTGGCACCCTACCTGCCATCATGATGATAATCTAATGGATAAATGCAGACAATTCCAAAACCAGCCACCATGGGCTCAGATGCCTCTGCTTTATGTATGGGGGCATAGCTTTGAGTTTGAGCGAAACAATAACTGGGAGCTAATTGAGGAGTTCTGCAAGACTGTTGCAGGAGATGAAGACGTCTGGTATGCGACGAATATTGAGATTTTTGACTATATTAAGGCGATAAGGGGTCTAAACTTTAGTGTAGATAGGAAAATTGTCTATAACAGCGCAGCTATTCCAGTCTGGATTGGCGTGGATGGGGTTGCGGTTAAAATCAACCCGGGTCTTTGTGTTCACCTATAGAAGACTTGGCTAGAGCAATAAATACATATTAATCAGCAATTATAGCAAAGAATATTGCATTTATCTGCGGTATAATTATTCCTGTGCTCATAAATTATGGGTGAGCGCAGGATTATTTTTTCAATAAAAGCCTGCGGAGGACTGTGTCGTGATAGATAACAGATGGCAGAGGGGATGGAATAGTAAATGGGTGACTACTTTTTAAGCCTGGATATAGGGACTTCAAGCGTACGAGCCGCTCTGTTCAATCAGGATGGCCTGCAAAAGAATATCTGCGACATGGAATATGGGCTTACGAGCACAGCAGATGGTCGTGCCGAGATGGATGCTGATCTTGTTTTCGAAAGTGCTCTAAAGGTCATCAGGGCATGCGTGGATCAGTCGGGAATTGGAAGGAGCGGGGCTGTCGGAAGCAGTGAGTGTAACAGCGGCTGTAACGGTGGAGGCAGCAAGCAGGGTAAAGGATGCAGTCTAGGCCGCAATAGCCTGGCAGGCATCGGAATCAGCTGTCACATGCATAGCCTGATGCTGGTTGACCATGGAGGCAAGCCGCTTACTCCTTTGATGACCTGGGCTGATAACAGGGCTTCCGAGCAGGCGGAATACATAAGCAGTCATTATGATGTGGGCGATCTTTATAACAGAACCGGGTGCAGAGTACAGCATCCCCTGTATCCTGTCAGCAAGATTTTGTGGTACAAGAAAACGGAGCCGGATCTATTCAATAAAGCAGCAAAATTCATCACTATAAAGGAATACCTTATCTTCAAGCTCTACGGGGTCTTTGTGGTGGACTATACACTAGCCTCCTGCCAGGGCTGCTACAACATTCACACACAAAAATGGGATGACATGATACTCCACGACATTCTAGGTGTTTCGAAGGACCGCTTTAGCGATGTTGTGGAATGCACACATACATTCCGGAACTTTAAAAAGGAATATGAGGAGCTACTGGGGATTTCCCGCGATACTCCGTTGGTCATCGGCTCAGGCGACGGGATTATGGCTAATCTGGGCTGTGGCGTGCGCGATGACACCTCCTTTTCATCAACTATCGGAACCAGCGGGGCAATTCGAACCTCGGTTAGCAGCCCCCTCCTTGATGGAGCACAGCGCACATGGTGCTATTCTTTTACCAGAGACACGTGGGTTGCAGGCGGAGCGATTAATAATGGTGGCATTATATTAAGGTGGCTGAGGGAAGAGTTCAGAAAGCAATTCGAATTTGACGCAAAGCAGAAGGATATGAGTATATATGGGATTTTTGACAGCTTTGCATCTGAGATTAATCCAGGCAGCGATGGCTTGATTTTCCTGCCTTATATAACCGGTGAAAGAAGTCCTGACTGGAATGCGGATGTGAGAGGCTTGATGTACGGCCTGAGCCATTTCCACAATAAGAAGCATATAGTCCGTGCGGCAATGGAAGGGGTTATGTTCCGGCTTTATTCTGTATTTGAAGTAATGACGGAGCTGAAGGATCGGGCTGTTCGAATTATGGCTAATGGTGGATATACCAATTCAGCACCCTGGCTGCAGATGCAGGCGGATATTTTTGGCAAGGAAATACTGGTACCCGAGGTTCAGGAGGCTTCGGCGCTGGGTGCAGCATTTTTGACAATGATTACGCTCGGTGCAGCCACACCAGACACGATCCTTAAGGGAATGCAGCCTAAAAGTATAGTCAAGCCGATTGCCGGCAATCATGAAATCTATTTGAAGGCCTATGAGCTTTCAAAGCAGATATACAACAGTGTATACCCCAGAGAGTGAATGCAAGAATAGGATTAGTGAGATAAATAGGATAAGGAGAATGATAACATGAGCAAACAGGATATTGGTATGATTGGACTTGCGGTCATGGGAAAGAATCTGGCTCTAAATATAGAGAGCAGGGGGTATTCCGTTTCTGTTTACAACCGCTCAAGAGAGAAAACAGATGAAATGGTCGCGGAAGCGGCCGGGAAAAAGATATTTGGCACCTATTCCCTGGAGGAGTTTGTCAATTCGCTGGAGAAGCCAAGGAAAATGATTATCATGGTCAAGGCCGGCAAGCCGGTAGACGATATGATAGAGCAGCTGAAGAAGTATGCTTCGAAGGGTGACATTATCATTGATGCCGGCAATTCCTTCTACGAGGATACGATTAGAAGAAGCAAGCAGCTGGAAACGGAGGGCTATCGCTTTATTGGAACAGGAGTATCAGGCGGCGAGGAGGGTGCATTGCTTGGACCTGCCATTATGCCGGGCGGAGAGAAGGATGTATATGAAATGGTCGAGCCAATACTCACGGCCATTTCGGCAAAGGTTGGCGGAGAGCCCTGCTGCACATATATTGGCAGGGATGGTGCGGGACATTATGTGAAAATGGTGCATAACGGCATAGAATACGGTGATATGCAGCTAATCTGTGAGGCTTATTCACTTCTGAAAAATGTACTCGGCATGACTGCCGCGCAGCTTCATGAGGTGTTCGCGCAATGGAATAAGGGAGAGCTGGACAGCTATTTGATTGAAATAACCGCCGATATATTGGCCAAGGTGGATCCCGAGACGGGTAGCCCCATGGTAGATGTGATTCTTGACAAGGCGGGTCAAAAGGGAACCGGCAAATGGACAAGCAAGAGCGCCTTGGATCTTGGTGTGGCAACACCCGTTATCACGGAGGCAGTCTTTGCCCGCTGCCTGTCAGCTATAAAGGATGAGAGGGTTGCTGCCTCAAAGGTGCTCAGGGGGCCAGCCGATGTTAGCTTTGACGGAGACAGAGAGGAATTTATAGAATCGGTACGCCGTGCCCTTTATGCAAGCAAAATATGCTCCTATGCCCAAGGCTTTGCGCTTATGAAGGCGGCCGCGGAGGAGTTTGGCTGGGATTTGGACTATGGACGCATTGCGATGATATTCAGAGGCGGCTGTATTAT
>Ga0209510_1001211_pt1 | contig 30348 bp, 29 predicted proteins | sample BiotimSIPDNA_FD_185749 | JGI IMG/M metagenome (GOLD analysis project Ga0209510, IMG submission 185749) | Anaerobic biogas reactor microbial communites from Washington, USA - Biogas_R1 time_0 SIP DNA (SPAdes) (version 2) | ecosystem: Engineered > Bioreactor > Anaerobic > Unclassified | place...
ATTTCATTTTTGTGCAGCGCACCCATCAAACGGGAGTATGACATACCGTTGTCGCGGGCAGCGGCATTGATACGCTGAATCCACAGTGCGCGGAAGTTGCGTTTTTTGTTTTTGCGGTCACGGTAGGCATAGGTAAGACCTTTTTCCCACGTGTTCTTGGCTACGGTCCACACGTTCTTGCGGGCACCGTAATAACCTCTGGTTAATTTCAGAACTTTTTTTCTGCGGTTGCGTGATGCAACATGATTGACTGATCTTGGCATAATGTTACTTGTTGTGAATGATAGCGTCTCTGTCGGGCAGAGCTCTTTGGAGCGTACATCCTGTTACTAAATCGTTTAATCGGAAACCTTTGCGTAGGTTATTTCAATGCGAGCAGTGTCTTGATACTGTTCACGTCAGATTTATGAACAAGACCTGTCTGCGTCAGATTTCTCTTCTGCTTTTTGGTCTTCTTCGTCAAAATGTGACTTTTGTACGCATGCTTCCGCTTGATTTTTCCTGTTCCGGTAAGGGCGAACCTCTTTTTGGCACCGGAATTAGTCTTAATTTTTGGCATTTTGCTCTATTTGAATTTGTTTGATTATATACTCCTCATTTCCTGCTTCCAGGCTATAAAAAGTTTGCAAAAGTAATGATTTAATTTGAATTATCAAAAGAATATCTACCCTTATATATAATGTCTTGTCCTGACAAGATATAAGGTATCGGAAAAAGACAGTTTCGACTTCCCAGTCGTGGGGGCCTCAGCACGTGGATCGTACTCTACTATTCGTTTGCTTTTTTATTGATTGGATGGATTTCAACTGTTCGAGGCTCCTGAATAGTTTCTTTAGCTGACTCAATTTGACTAATCTTCAAGTTACCATTATAGCGGCTGCCCATTTCAATTTCCAGGGCATCTGTTACGATATCACCCTCAACGGTACCGGTAGATTTTAGAATAATTTCTTTGCTTTTAATATTGCCCTTGATATGTCCAAAAAGAATAATGTAATCGCTTTCCATATTTCCTTCCACGAAAGCTTTTTCGCCAAGTATAATGCCCTGTTTAAGTGAAATATTTCCTTCCACTCTACCATCTATACGAATGACGCTGTCACCCGAAAGATCCCCTTTAAATACAATATCATTCCCGATGATCGTGTTTATACGCATGGAATCTAATTTAGAAACACCTGCATCTCTTTTTTTCTCTTCTTTAATCATAACCTTTTTCCGTTTCAAAATTAAAATATAATTTTGGATTAATCTTTTTATTGTTAAGTATGATTTCATAGTGTAAATGAGGTCCCGTGCTTCTTCCGGTATTTCCTAGGAATCCAATTACTTCGCCACTGCTTACTTGTTGCCCTTTTACCACATTTACGCGATGGAGGTGCGCATAAAGTGTTTGTAGGTATTCATTGTGTTCAATAATTACGCATCGTCCAAGTCCGCCTTTAGGGCCTGCAAAAGAGACCACTCCATCGCCGGTAGTTTGGATGCTATCGCCCACGCGACCTCTGAAATCGACACCCGAGTGAAATTCCCGGCCCGCGCCTGTAAACGGATTTCTTCGGTACCCAAAACTCGAAGTAATTGAACCTTCATACGGTTTACCTATGGGCAACATACTCAGCATCTCTTCCAGCCCTTCAATCTGGCTTTGATAAAAACTAGCAAACTCGTTGATATGAATGATATCAAAGTCTGTTTCTACACCACCCGCGCTCTCTATTTTTAGTTGTTCCAGCCCCCTTTCGTGGAGAAATGAATTGAGACGATAGATTCCCGAATCAATTGATGCGAAGGCAGAGAGTGCCTTATTCACATCAATTTGGTTTCGAATATAATTGGCTCTGTCTAACCTTTCTTGATACGAGCGGCTAGTGTTTTGATAAATCAAAAAACCAGAGACCAGAAAGAAGGCAACTACAAGCATTGCCAAGAGCATCGTGTATTTACGCCAGTTTACAATGATGTGGGTGGGAACTTGACGAACTTTGCTTTCTTTTTCCTTGGAATTAACAATCAGGACCGAAGTTTTATGTCTCATTGCTATGACTTTATGAGTTTAAAACGTTAAGGGTGTACTGGCAATCTAAAAGAACTACCTCCATAAATGCTCTAACAAGCAGTTTCGGATCAAATTCTGTTTATCCGCCAAGAAATTATTTTTTTTATTAAATAACGATCCCTCCCCTGAAGCAGAAACAAGTATCTATTCCAGAAGCGGATTTTTGTTCCTCGCGAATATACAAAAGAAATTTGAACTTACGTTCTGAAAAAATTTTTTCCTTCTTTAATCCACGGCAAACTAACTTATTTGACTCATAACATGTTAATTATCGGGGTAAAAACTAATTGTTAAAAAATGTTGCATCAAACGGGGCATTTCGCGAAAATATCCGTATCTTTGTTTTCTAATAATTTATATACCAAATTACTTGTAAAAAAAATTTACAATGAACAGAAGAAACTTTATTCGCAATGTATCTGCACTATCGACCCTTACCGTATTAAAACCGGACCTTGATTTTTTCATCAAACAATCAATCGTCGGTCGGAATAGGCATCGTGGGCTGTGGTTCACGTGCTAGAGGAATCCTCGACAGCATGGCACAGAGTTCGAATATTCGCGTCACGGCAATCGCGGATCTCTTCGAAGACAAACTCCGGGATGGAGTTGAATACGCCAACAAATTAAACAAGAAAAAAGGATATGGTTCTGTCGAAAAAAGCAGTACCTATTTTGGACATGATGCTTATTTGCGATTATTGGAAAACAAAAACGTGGATGCGGTGATCATAGCCTCACCCGGGTATTCACACCCTCTGATGCTGGATGATACGCTTGCGGCAGGGAAACATGTTTATTGCGAAAAGCCGATGGCTGTTGACGCGGAAGGATGTCGGCAAATCATGAATATGGCTGCGGACATCAAGGGGCGTGCTTCCGCTTTCGACGGTTTCCAGATTCGTTATGCAACACCATACCTGGAGATGGCCAAGCGCATCCAGCGGGGCGATATCGGTGAAATTGTTACGGTTCAGCTCTATTACTTTTCATCGGGTGCGGCTATCATCCCTCATGAGGGGATGTCGTACGACGAGATGCGCATCCGTAACCATTACTATTTTCACGAAATTTCGGGTGGATGTTATCTCGACCAGGCCATTCACATGATAGACACCTGCAATTGGATTCTAGGAACTACCCCGTTGTATGCTATCGGAGAGGGAGGAAGAAAGGGAGGGCCCGACTTCGGTAATGCGTGGACCAACTACCAGGTTATTTTCAAGTACCCCGATGATATAAACGTGTCGGTACACTCGTCCAAGTTCGCGAATGTATTTGGCGATGTATGCGCCCGTTTCGTGGGAACCGACGGGATTGCAGAAGCACATTATAGCGGGGGCGTCTTTATCAACGGAAGGTATCAGTGGGATTCAGGCATCGTACGTTCCGCGTCGGAGCTCACTCCAGAGTCAATCGCGCAAGGTCTAAGCTCCTCTTCGCTCGATGATGCCGACCTCAACAAAGGGAAAGCGTTTATCGATAGCATCACCAGCGGGCGTTTCCTTAACCAATTGCAATCGGGTTGTCATTCAACACTAACCGCGATTCTAGGGAGGGAAGCAGCTTCTAGGCAGGAGCGGTTCACTTGGGATGAGTTAATCTACACCCCGCATCAAATCGACCCAAATCTCAACCTCGAACAATTCACGGCCGAATAACAAGAAAAACGAGTAATCGCGGATATGGCGCATGAAGTTCAGAAATAATTCAGGCCGCACTCGCGGCCTGATTAACTTATTCTCCTTTATCTTCTTTCTTATTATGAGGAGTTGTTTTCTTCGGTGAGAGCATGATCGACATACGTTTGCCCTCCATGATGGGCATATGCTCCACCTTGGCGTACTCCTCCAGATCATTGGCAAAGCGGAGCAAAAGCACCTCACCCTGCTCTTTGAAGAGGATGGAGCGACCCCTGAAGAAGACATAAGCTTTCACTTTGGAACCTTCACCCAGGAAGTTCATCGCATGCTTGAGTTTGAAGTTGTAATCGTGATCATCCGTCTGCGGTCCGAATCGGATCTCTTTGACAGTCACTTTCACCGCCTTGGCTTTCTGTTCCTTCAGCTTCTTCTTCTGTTGATAAACAAATTTCTTGTAATCGATGATCCTGCATACGGGGGGTTTGGCCGTGGGGGCAATTTCAACGAGGTCCAGTTCCTTCTGTTGGGCAATCTTCAATGCCTCACGGGTGGGATAAATCCCTTCTTCCACGTTGTCGCCTACTAACCGGACTTCAGGTACCCGGATCCGTTCATTGATCCGGTGTTGGTCTTTGGAGTCTTTTCTCATTCAGTGATGTGATTGTTTTTCTCTTAAATTGAAATATTAATTGTAAAAATTGAAATGTTATTACGTTCAAATCTGACCAAGGGGTGGATTCATCATCTTCTCCACTTCGCTGGCAATCTCTTCGGCAAATGTACGCAATTTTATGGAACCCTGATCAATCCCGCCCTGTTTTCTCACTGAAACCTCTTCATTTTCTGCCTCTTTCTCGCCAACGATGAGCAGGTAGGGAATGCGTTTCAGCTCGTTGTCACGGATCTTGCGACCTACTTTCTCGTTGCGGTCGTCCACCTCGGCACGGATGTCGAACCGTTTCAACTCCTTCACCACGCTGCGGGCATAATCGTTGAACTTCTCGCTTACCGGCAGGATCACCGCCTGGGTGGGTGCCAGCCACAAGGGGAATTTACCGGCCGTATGCTCGATGAGCACTGCCACGAATCGTTCCATGGAACCGAAGGGGGCACGGTGAATCATCACGGGACGATGCTTTTGGTTGTCGGCACCGGTGTACTCCAGCTCGAACCGCTCCGGAAGGTTATAATCTACCTGAATGGTTCCCAATTGCCAGCGGCGTCCCAATGCGTCTTTCACCATGAAGTCGAGCTTGGGACCGTAGAAGGCTGCTTCGCCGAGTTCCACGCGGGCTTTCAGCCCCTTCTCCTTACAAGCCTCCACGATAGCTCTTTCTGCTTTTTCCCAGTTCTCGTCTGAGCCAATGTATTTCTCTTTGTTCTCCGGATCACGCAGCGATATTTGTGCTTCAAAATTCTCAAAGTCGAGAGCCTTGAAGATGATGAAGATGATATCCATCACTTTCAGGAACTCATCCTTCACCTGGTCAGGAGTACAGAAGATATGGGCATCATCCTGGGTGAAGCCCCTCACGCGGGTCAACCCATGCAGCTCACCGCTCTGTTCGTAGCGGTAAACCGTACCGAACTCTGCCATGCGCAGCGGTAGGTCTTTATAGGAGCGGGGGAAGGTCTTGTAGATCTCGCAGTGGTGGGGACAGTTCATCGGCTTCAGCAGAAACTCCTCACCCTCCTCCGGTGTCTGTATGGGCTGGAACGAGTCCTTGCCATATTTGGCATAGTGCCCGGAGGTGACATACAACTGCTTGTGTCCGATGTGGGGTGTAATCACCTGATCGTAGTCGAACTCGCGCTGGATCTTCTTCAGGAAGTCCTCCAGGCGCATGCGCAACTGTGTGCCCTTCGGCAGCCAGAGCGGAAGGCCGGCGCCCACGGTCTGCGAGAAGGCGAAGAGCTGCAGCTCCTTGCCAATCTTCCGGTGGTCGCGTTTCTTTGCCTCCTCCAGCATCAACAGATATTCGTCGAGCAGCTTCTTCTTGGGGAAGGTGATGCCATAGAGACGGGTCAGCTGCGGCCGCTTCTCATCCCCACGCCAGTAGGCACCGGCAGCGGAGAGCACCTTCACCGCCTTGATGTAGGAGGTGTTGGGCAGGTGGGGACCGCGGCATAGGTCGGTGAATTCACCCTGGGTATAAGTAGTAATGGTGCCATCTTCCAACTCGTTGATCAGCTCCACCTTGTAGTGTTCATCTCTTGCAGAGAACATCTCAACGGCATCCTTCTTGGAAATGCTGGCACGCACGATCTCCTCCTTGGCGGCGATCAGCTCCATCATCTTCTTCTCGATGGCCGGGAAGTCTGACTCCTTGATGGATACCCCTTCACCGGGGTCAACGTCGTAGTAGAAACCATTCTCAATTGCCGGTCCGATGCCGAACTTGATGCCGGGATAGAGCAACTGCAAGGCCTCGGCCATGAGGTGTGCGGAGGAGTGCCAGTAGGCATGCTTCCCCTCTTCATCGTCCCACTTCAGCAAATTGACAGTGGCATCCTCTTCGATGGGGCGGGTCAGGTCCCATGTTTCACCGTTGACGGTTGCTGCCAGAACCTCCTGTGCAAGGCGCTGACTGATGCTTTGTGCGATCTCGAGCCCCGTAACTCCCTTTTCATATTCCCTGACCGATCCGTCGGGAAATGTTATTCTTATCATGTAATCCAATACTTAGTGAATCAATTTTATCTTTTGGATTGCAAATGTAGTGATTTTGTGATATATGAAAGGACTATTTGATGAGTTTTTTGCAAAAAAGAGTTGCAACAGGAAGAAACGCACCCGGCTCCGGTTTTGTTTTTTTAACAGCATTGCCGTACAAATTCAGATCTCTGCTTCTATCTTTGCAGGTGATGAAAACAAGCATTCACCTCCTGCTCACACTTTTTCTCACTGTACTTGTCATTTACGGCGGGTCAGGGGTGAATGCCTATTTCTATTGTTGCGACAATTGCCGCAGCGAAGGTATGGAAGTGATCACGGACCACCGTTGTTGCGAGATACACGCCAATGCACAAAAGGTGAGCCATGATTCTCACAGGCACGACACCGCCAATCACCTCTGCGAAGTGGGTGCCCACGACAGCTGTGGCGTGGAAAGGATTGCCTTTAGCTGGGAAACATTCACCCGCAACCAGGAGCTGCAGCCTCAGGCCATTGACCTGCATGATGTTCCCTTCCTGGCTCATTCTATTCAGAACCATGATCTGACACCCGGTGCGATGATCTCCCATCCCGAGACTGAGAGTCAGAAGCCACCCAACCTAAGTAGTGAAGTCTACCGCTCACTGCTCACCACCCTGCTGATTTAATTCATCTCCCCCCCCTTTTTCTTTCCGCACGAAAGAGAGTAACTTGCTGCGTCCTGATGTGGCCGGCAAATGCAATATTCCCAAATCATTCATCGACGGCGCAGTTCCGTCACAACCAAACATACCCAAGACAATGTTTAATAGATATCTATTTTCACTTCTCCTGATATTTGTCACACTGCAGCTCTCTGCAGCCGACAAACTGAAAGGCTACATATACGACCACAACAATGAGCCGGTGATCGGAGCCAACATCTACTGGGAGGAATCCAGAAAAGGCACCACCTCAAACGGTGAAGGATTTTTCGAGATCGACCTTACCGGCAAACATGAACACCTGATAGTGACCTACACTGGCTACATCACCCAGAGCCTCCACGTCCATGACACCGATGAGGAACTGAAAATCATCCTGGAGGAAGACACACAACTGCTCGATGAGCTGGTGATCAGTCGCCGCTCACCCGGCACCGTCACCCAGCGTGATGCCTTGCTGCAGACACAACGGGTGACCAGGGGTGAGATCCACAGGGCAGCCTGCTGCAACCTGGGGGAGAGTTTCGAAACCAATCCATCGGTAGACGTGGCTTACAGTGATGCCGCCACGGGTGCCAAGCAGATTAAATTGTTGGGGCTGGCCGGTACCTACGTGCAGATGCTCACTGAGAACTATCCCAACTTCCGTGGCGTAGCCTCACCCTTTGGCATGGACTACATCCCCGGGGCCTGGATGGAGGGGATCTACATCTCCAAGGGCACCTCCTCGGTGAAGAATGGCTACGAGGCACTGGCCGGCCAGATCAATGTAGAGTACAAGAAGCCACAAACCATGGACAAGTTCTCACTCAACCTGTTCGGGAGCGATGCCCTCCGCATGGAGGCCAATGCGGATGCGAGCATCCACCTGAACGAAGGTCTCACCACTGCACTCTTCGCGCACTACTCAAACGACACCCAATCACACGACCGTAACGAGGATGGTTTCCTTGACTACCCAAAGACAAGACAGCTGAATCTGATGAATCGCTGGAACCACGAGGCGGGCAAGTATGTGGCGCAGTACGGTGTCAGGTATGTGAATGAAGAGCGTGAGGGGGGGCAGAATGTGACTCATGGCACAATTGATGATCCTTATACCATTTCGCTGGCAACCAACCGGGGGGAGTTCTACACCAAACAGGCTTACGTCTTCAGCGCCGATGAGCTGGCGGAGAGCGCGGCACTGATCGCCTCCGGCTCGGTGCACGACCAGCAGTCGCGTTACGATCGCACCCCATACGATGTCACACAACAAAACCTCTACCTCAGCCTGCTATACGAGAAGGATTTTTCACACATGCACAACCTCAGCACAGGGCTAAGCCTGAACCACGACGGCTTTGAGGAGCAGCTTGACAACAACTCTTTCAACCGCGATGAAACAGTGCTGGGTGGTTATGTGCAATATGCATTCAACCTGCAAAACAAGTTCATCCTTCAAGCAGGGGTACGTGCCGACCACAGCAGCCACTACGGATTTTTTATCACCCCGCGGCTGCACCTGAAGTACAACCCCGCCGAGTGGATCCATCTGCGGGGATCACTGGGGAAAGGGTTCCGCACGGCCAATGTACTGGCTGAGAACAACTACCTGCTGGCCAGCTCACGACGCATTGAAATTGCCGATGGGCTCGACCAGGAGGAGGCCTGGAACGCCGGGGTGAATGCCACCCTCTACATCCCCGCCGGGGGACGCGAGATCACCCTCACGGGGGAATGGTACCACACCCGCTTCCTGAACCAGGTAGTCGTTGATGTGGACAGCAACCCGCATGCCATCCGATTCTATAACCTGGATGAGGGACGCTCCTACTCCAACAGTGCGCAGGTGGAGCTGAGCTACCCCTTCTTCACCGGCTTCACCATCACCGCCGCCTACCGCTACACACGATCGATGTCGGACTACCGGAACGAGGAGACCGGAGAAACCCGCTTTCTGAGCAAGCCGCTGTTGAACGACTACAAGGGATTGGTCACCGCCTCCTACCAGACACCGCTGCGAAAGTGGCAATTCGATCTCACCGGACAGTTCAATGGCGGGGGAAGAATGCCTACACCCGACAGCAGCAACCCCCTGTGGGATGAACGTTTCGATCCCTTCACGGTGGTCAATGGACAGGTCACCCGATATTTCCGCAACTTCTCACTTTACCTGGGAGCGGAGAACCTGTTCGATTTCCGTCAGGCGAATCCCATCATCGATGCCGCCAACCCCCGCAGCAGCGACTTCGATGCCACCATGGTGTGGGGACCGGTGCACGGCAGGAAGATCTACGCCGGCCTGCGATATAACATTCCGAGATATTAATCAGCCTAACCCAATACAAACATTTTTTAAATTTCAGTCTTATGAAGAAAATAGTCCTATTCCTGATGATCATTGCCCTGAGCGTGGGCAGCATGGGCAGTGCGTTTGCACAGAAGAAAGAGAAGAAGCAGAACAAAGAAGAGGTGACCGCTGTGTTCACCCTGAATGAGGAGATCTGTCACAACTGCAAGCGTAAAATCGAGGGATACATCCCCTTTGAGAGAGGGGTGACAGCCCTAGCCTACGGTGATGACGGCTCCACGGTGGAGATCACCTTTCGTTCCGATCGGACCGATACGCTGAAACTGCAAAAAGCATTCGACAAGATCAAACTTGCTGTTGCAGAGACCAGAATTGAAGAGCAACAGAAGAAGTAGTGACAGTGGTTGATCCCTGCTTTCATCTAACATGCCAGACCCCGGAGTAGAGAACTATTCCGGGGTCTGTCTTTCACGGCTGTTAAAAAAACACCCTACTGCATACGCTTGATGATGCTGTATGACTGAATGATGCCCAACTCACCTGCTTTGCGCAGATCATCAAGGCCGGCAGCTGTTTCACCAATGGAGAGCCGCGACAGGCCTCTGTTGAAATAGGCTTCGGCAAACTGGGGCTCCAGCTCGATGGCCCTGGTATAATCAGAGATTGCGGCACGATAGTCTTTTTCCAGGGTGAAGATCTCAGCCCTGTTATACCAGGCAAAAATGAAATCGGGATTGAGACGGATAATTGCCTCATAATCTTTCAGGATCTCTTCATAGTCGATTGAACGGGTGGAGATCTCCGGCAGCCGCAACGTCCCCGGCAACTCACTCTTCCCGGGCAGCTCAATTTCACTTCCGCGATCCATCATCATCGGGTCATCCTGCAGCCGGTCATATTCCATCTGCTTGGTACGGATTACGGCTCTGGCAAATCGCGCCAGGATCATTTCGGGATTAATCTCCAGCACCCTGTTCATATCTTTCAATGCATTCTCGTAATCCTGGACCAGCATGAAATCCATACCCCTACCAAAAAAGAGTGCTGCGTTCCGGGTATCATCCTCCAATCTGCGTGAGTAGTTGTCAATTGATCGGAAATGGGTCTGCACCTGCAACTCGTTCAGAGGTGCCTCAAGATTGGTTACTTTCAGTATCCAGTTCAGGCCAAGTTGACTGTTTCCCTTGTCCATAGCCTCAGAATAGTAAACCGGGCGGTGTACCTCAACCGATCTTTCATAGTATGTCAACACAAAGAGTGGTTCCATTTCCACCGGAGCATGAATGTTCTGCACCTTGCCCCTGCTTTGTCGCTGATATTTCGATTTCTGCGAATCCTCCTCATGGGCCACCACCAACAGATTGAACTTCTCGATGTTGGTATCTGTTTCATCACGTGTAGCCTTTACCCCATCATCACCGGACATCTTGTCTAATGGCTCGATATTGGAGGTTGCATTCTTTCGGGCTTTCGCTTCTTCTGCTCGTGCCAGGAGGTAATCGTTCTCCGATCCGCGCAAGTCATTCAACTCCCTCTTGAGCTGAGACCGCATGTAATAACCGTTAAAGAAATCAGGATGCGCCTCCAACACCATGTTCAGGTCACTGAGTGCTCCACCCTTGTCACCGATCTCGTTTTTCAGCATGGAGCGGTTGAGGTAAGCGATGGTATTATCAGGATCAAGCTCCAGCACTTTGTCGAAATCACTGATGGCGCGGTTGTTATCGGCCACCTGTGCACGCAGTAAGCCCCGGTTGAAACGGGCAATCAGGTTGTTCTCTTCTGTCTCAATCACCCTGTCGTAATCGGCCATCGCCCCACGAAGGTCGTTCAGGTGGTACTTCACCAGTCCCCGGTTGATATAGTTACCGGTGAAATAGGGATCGAGGCGAACAGCTTCATCCAGGTCGGCAAGAGCCTTGTTGTACTGTTTCTGCTGGAAGTATAGCAGACCGCGTGCGGAGAACGATTGTGAAGTGTAGGGATCAATCTCAATGGCCTTGTCCAGATCCGTCAGTGCCTGAATGGTATCCCCTTGTTCGAGGTAGAGCTGAGAACGCGTCAGATAACCCGGTGTATAATCGGGAAAGCGGCGCAGCAACACTTCAAAGAACTTTTCTGCCACCTCATACTGCTTCATCTCCACATTGACGATCCCCATGTTTACCAGTGTGATCCTATCCTCGGGAAAGAACTCGAGGCTTCGCTGATAATCGGTGGCTGCCAGTTGGTACTTCTCCTGGTTCTGGCGCGCGGCCCCTCGCAACTGATAGGCAGCAGTGTAATAAGGGTTTCTAATTAAACACTCTGAGGCATCCTCCTCGGCACCTTTAAAGTCATCAAGCATAAACTTCGACATTGCCCTGAAATAATAAGGCTCAGCCAAATAGGGTTTGGCTGATATGACCTGGTTGAAATACTGGATAGCCAGGACATAATCCTCAAAATAGAGGGCATTTTTTCCGATCATCATCACACGATCGGTATTGACCTGTGCCGATGCCGACAAGGCTGAGAGTGCTATAAGTGCCGCTATGATTGTTTTCTTCATATTTCTGGAATTGACAAACTAATGGTTCATCCCGGATTCAGCGGGAAAAAGCCTATCTGTAAGAGCGATTTGGTGGTGTTTCGTTTAATCGGAGTTCATCGAATCACTCTATCTGCTGCAAGATACGCGCTCCATCCTCGTTCTCATGAATGGAAATACGCATTGTTCCCTCAGGCAAAACTTCTTCCACCAGTTCAGGCCATTCAATGAAGCAGAGACTGCCGCTGTAGAAGTAGTCTTCGTACCCGAAATCGAATGCCTCCTCCAACTTGTTGATGCGATAAAAATCGAAGTGATAGACCGATTCCCCCTGCCTATCCTTGTATTCGTTGATGATGGCAAAGGTGGGACTGGCCACCGTCTCCTGCACGCCCAGCTCTTCACAAAGGGCTTTTATAAAAGTTGTCTTGCCGGCACCCATTGTTCCGTAAAAGGCAAATACTTTGTGTCCCTTTGTCTCCCGGAGGAAAGTGCGGGCAGCAGCATTTATCTGCTCAATATCATTGATGACGATCTTCATACATTCAATTTTGGTTTAAGTGTAATCAGCGGGACAAGCATCTCCTCCATTGAAACACCTCCATGCTGGTAACTGTTCTCGTACAGGGAAAGGTAGTGGTTCCGATTGTTGGGGTAGACCAGCAGATCGTTGTTCAATGCAAAGAGATAACGGGTACTGATATGCGGTGCGGGCAGTCCGCAATTCTCGGGATGCAACATGTCGAAGAGAGTAGAAGGATCATAACCCAGGTTCCTCCCAAATTTATAACGAAGGCTCACATTGGTATCACGCTCACCTACTACATTTACCCCCCTTTTCACCCTGATGGCACCATGATCGGTAGTGAGCACCACCTTGCCTCCATTGGTGGCTATTGCTTCCAACAGCGTGTAGAGTGGTGAATGCAGAAACCAGGAACGGGTGAGCGAGCGGTAGGCAGACTCGTCGGCAGTCAGCTCACGAATCATCTTTGACTCGGTACCCGCATGCGATAACATGTCGATGAAATTGAAGACAATCACGTTCAGGTCGTTTTTCAGCAGTGCCGGCAAACGTGCTGTCAAACGTTCACCCTCTCTATTGCTGCTAATCTTGTGATAGGATATGCTTTTCTTGATGCCGAAGCGTTGTAGCTGACGGTTTATGAGTTCCTCTTCATGCAGATTCATGCCTGCTTCATCACCTTCCTCTACCCACAGCTCGGGGTAGAGCTCCTCAATTCTACGAGGCATTAGTCCCGAGAAGATTGCATTGCGGGCATATGGCGTAGCAGTGGGAAGGATGCTAAAATAAAGCTCATCGTGCGAATCAAATTGCTTTGAGACAATATCTTTCACTGTCAACCACTGATCGAGGCGGAAGTTATCAATGAGGATAAAAAAAAGTTTCTCACCCCTTTCCAGAAGTGGGAAGAGAGTCTTTTCAAAGAGCTCGGGGCTGATGAGCGGACGTGCAGTGGGGACAACCATCCATTCTTCATAATTACGTTTGATGAACCTCCCGAATACCTTGTTAGCCTCACTCTTCTGCTGCTCCAGCATCTCAATAAGAGGATGTGCGGTTCGCTCCAGTTCAAGCTCCCAGTAAACAAGTTGGCGGTACAAAGCCATCCAATCGCCGGCCGTACTACAACGATCCATCTCTTCCGCTATCCAGACAAACGCTTCACGATAGCTGATAGCAGCTCTCTCGGCAATCAGCTCCTTCTTATCCAGTATCTTCTTGATGGAAAGCAACACCTGGTTCGGGTTTACGGGTTTAATGAGGTAGTCGGTGATCCTGCGGCCGATTGCTTGCTCCATGATCCCCTCATCCTCGCTACGGGTTACCATCACAACAGGCAGATCAGGATATGCAGTGTTCAGCCATGAGAGTATTTGCAGACCTGACATACCTGGCATCTGCTCATCCAGAAAAATGATATCGTATCTCTTTTCACGGCACATATCGAGGGCGTCGCTTCCGTTGGTGGCAGCATCGGTTCTGTATCCCTTCTCTTCAAGAAAAAGGATATATGGTTTCATAAGATCAATCTCATCATCCACCCAGAGAAAGTGTGCCTTGTTCATTGCTGCTACCTAGACTGTATAGGGTCTGAAAATGGAGCAAATGTATCGATTTCCGCTCTAACTCACAATCTATTTTTACTTTTTTAGGATGCAGATTCATTTGTAGCGAAATGCAGAAAACTTTCTGCCGGTATTTTCAACCTTAATTCTTCCTCCATATGAGGAAAAAGTATATATTTGTGGGTAAGGACAGAAACCATAAAACCACAACATTCATGCAAGTAACCGCAAACGGAAAGCATTTTATTGATCTGGAGGATAAATATGGCGCACACAACTACCATCCGCTGCCGGTAGTATTGTCACGTGGTGAAGGGTGTTACCTCTGGGATGTTGACGGGAAGAGATACTTCGATTTTCTCTCTGCCTACTCCGCCGTCAACCAGGGACATTGCCACCCTAGGATAGTGGGGGCACTAACCGAACAGGCGGGGCGACTCTGTCTCACCTCGCGAGCCTTCTACAACGATGCGCTTGGACCATATGAACAGTACATCCACGAATACTTCGGTTATGACAAGGTGCTCCCGATGAACTCTGGTGCAGAGGCGGTGGAGACAGCCCTCAAGCTGGCCCGCAAGTGGGGTTACCTGAAAAAAGGCATTCCTGAAAATGAGGCCCTAATCATCAGCTGTGAAGGCAACTTCCATGGACGCACCATCACCATCGTATCCCTTTCCACCGATCCTGATGCACGTGCTGACTACGGTCCCTACACCCCCGGTATTGGAGTAATCCCCTACAACGATGTGGCTGCACTCGAAGCATTGCTGGAAGAGAAAGGTGAAAGCGTTGCCGCTTTCCTGGTAGAACCGATACAGGGCGAAGCAGGTGTCTATGTGCCGGACGAGGGATATCTGAGTGCCTGTTACGATCTCTGCAAGAAACATAACGTACTCTTCATTGCCGATGAGGTGCAGACCGGTATCGCTCGCACAGGCAGGCTGCTCTGCTGCGACCATGAGGGAGTCCGTCCCGACATCGTGATCCTGGGTAAGGCAATCTCGGGAGGTGTACTGCCGGTTTCGGCAGTGTTGGCCGATGATGAGGTGATGCTCACCATCCAACCGGGTGAACATGGCTCCACTTTTGGCGGATTCCCACTGGCCTGCCGTGTGGCAACCGCCGCACTGGAAGTGGTGAAGGAGGAGAAGCTGGCAGAACGTGCCGAAACATTGGGCAGGATCTTCCGCGAGGAGATGAACCTGATAAAGAGCCCGTTGATTCGCCAGATAAGAGGAAAGGGATTGCTCAACGCGGTAGTGATTGAACCTCATGACGGAAAGGAAGCATGGGATGTATGCTTGAAGATGGCCGAAAACGGATTGCTGGCCAAGCCTACTCACGGTGATATTATTCGCTTCGCACCTCCACTGGTAATCAGCGAATCGGAACTCCATGAAGCGATCACGATTATCCACAACTCGATCATAGCGCTGGAATAGCATGATTGGTTCATGGTTCAATGTGAATGGTTTTAAGTCCAATGTCTGAGGTTCGGAAACGATGAACCAGGAAACAATAGTTACAAGAAAATGCAAACAACCTCAAAACTGCTGATGGTACGCCCTGCCCGTTTTGCCTTCAATGAGGAGACGGCTCAGAACAACTACTTCCAACAAGCTTCCGACAGTAATTCGGTATCGGAAAAGGCACTGGAGGAGTTCGACTCCTTTGTAAGGTTATTACAAGCCAACGATGTGGACCTGACGGTGGTGCAGGATAGTCCGGAGCCCTGGACTCCCGACTCCCTCTTCCCCAATAACTGGTTCACCTCGCACGTCACCGGTGAACTGGTGCTATACCCCATGTATGCTCCAAACCGCCGCAATGAGAGGAAAAGGGAGGTGTTGGAATTGTTACGCCGCAAGATGAACCACCGCAAGTTGGTGGATCTGACCCATTGGGAAGAGGAGAATGAATTCCTGGAGGGTACCGGAAGCATGATCTTCGATCGCGACAGGAGGGTAGCCTACTGCTGCCGTTCTCCCCGTACTTCGGAGAAGGTGCTGGCAGAGTTCTGCTCGAGGATGAACTACGATGCCGTGCTCTTTAACGCAGTTGATGCTCAGGGTCACGCCATCTACCACACCAACGTGATGATGGAGGTGGGCACACAGGTGGCGGTAGTCTGCCTGGAAGCGATCCAGGACGCAGAGGAACGTCACAAAGTGGTATCACGACTGACAGCCGCGGGGAAGATTATCGTGGAGATCACCCTCGACCAGGTCACACATTTCTCCGGTAACATGCTCGAAATAAAAAGTAGAAACGGACACCCCCTGATGGTGATGTCAGTTTCAGCACGAAACGCACTCACTACCGATCAGGAGAAGACCATCTCCACCTTCACACGCATCCTCTCCACCGACCTGGGGACAATCGAGACAAATGGTGGTGGATCGGCGCGCTGCATGCTTGCGGAATTATTCTGCTGATTGGGTTACATTTACCATTAATTGGTTTTTTTATCATTTTTTTGTTTTACTTTGTACTAGGAAGTAATCTATTAATCCTTTAAATCAAGAAGTAGTATGTCATTGAAATCTGAATTGAAAGAATTTCTCATGCGCGGCAGCGTCGTTGACATGGCCGTGGGTATTGTGATTGGAGGCGCCTTCGGAAAGATTGTCACTTCGTTCGTGAACGACATCCTGATGCCCCCCATTGCAATGTTAGTTGGTGACTCCAAGTTCGCCGAACTGAAAGTGGTACTGAAAGAGGCTGTATTGCAGGGAGAAGAGATTCTTGCTCCTGCCATCACCTGGAACTATGGTGCCTTCATCCAGGCTGTCATTGACTTCCTGATCATCGGGATCTCCATCTTCTTCGTCATCAAAGCAATGAACAGCATGAAGCGGAAAAAAGAGGAAGCACCCGCTCCGGAAGCTCCGCCTGCACCAACCAAGGAGGAAATACTGTTGACCGAGATCCGTGATCTGCTGAAGAAAGATTGAGCCGGCTCCCTATCGTAGTTAAAGGAAAACGGATTGCCTCAGCAATCCGTTTTTTCGTTTAATAGATAGCAGGTTTAAAGTTCGATGTTGATGGTTTGGGGTGAGAAGTTTACGACATTGTAGCCTGTAGCTTACTGCTGTAACTCTGTTAGATACTTCCAGTATTTTTTAGGCATGTGTTGTTGCTGTAGTTTCAGATTGAGCCGCTCCCGAATGGTGATGCTGCGGAAATACTCTTTCCACATTCGCTGAATGAGCTGTTCCTCGTCCGACTGTTTATCTCCATTAAGTTGTCCGAGTTTCAAGGCTGCCAGATCGGCAGGCGAAAAGGAAACATCATGCACAGTATGGGTGTCCCAGTAGAGACCCTGATTGCGTGTGGTATCGTAAAGGATCCAGGGCTGAGACGAGTAGCGGTTACGGAAGTGCTTCACTACCAGCGGTAGCAGGTTGTAACGAGGTGCGATGGGTGCGAACCAGATTCCATCGGCAGTCTCCTGAAAACGTACAAACTGCACGAGGCGTTGTGCCTCGCGAGAGACCTGCTGTGCGATCTCCTTCACCCGCAACACATCCGTATCACCAAAATTGAGTTCAACACCTTGGGGATGGTCTATGTTCTTGCACATGTATCTAAAGAGAAGCATCTCTGTTTCGGGCAATCCGGAAATCCAGACACTCATCATCATTCTGCGTGCAATTTTCGACAACTTCTTCTCCAGGCTGCTCCAGACCCGTGATGCCTTCACCTTATCCGACACCACCACGTATTGCTCATCGGCAAAGAGCGGCTGTTGATCAGAGGGCGAAAGGATCATATCGGGAAAGCACTTCTGGGCATAGGCGAAGAAGATGCAAGAGAGCAATCCTTCAAAGGTTTTGTCGTAGTGGAAAAGGATCATTGCTTCACTCCCCCCATTCAATGGTGTACTGCAATAGTTCGGCCGTCCGTTTCTGCTGCTTCTGCGTAACCTGCCGTCGCACATACTGGGGTGTGAGTTCGTTTACCGTCTGCATCGGCAGCTCACGACAGAGGATGAAGTATTGTGCCCGCTTCATCACCACCCCTATCTTCTTCAACTGAGTACTGCTCAGTCGCCCGTATCGCCTTGATGCAACGATCAGTTTTGCCGACTTCACGCCGATGCCCGGTACGCGGAGGATCATTTCGTAGGGTGCACTGTTGACATCCACCGGGAAGAACTCCGGGTGACGCAATGCCCATCCCATCTTTGGATCCAGGTCGAGATCCAGGTCGGGGTGCGACTCATCGACGATCTCGGATGCCTTGAACTGGTAGAAACGCATGAGCCAGTCCGCCTGATAGAGCCTGTTCTCCCGTACTAGCGGCGGTGCAGCGAGAGTCGGTAGGCGGCTGTCGCCATTGTTCACAGGAATGTAACCCGAGTAGTAAACCCGCTTGAAAGAAGGCCGCCGATAGAGTGCCGAGGCGAGGGTGAGAATCTGACGGTCGTTGTCGGGTGTGGCACCTATGATCAGCTGGGTGCTCTGACCTGCCGGCACGAAGCGGGGAGCAGAGCGGAACTTTTTCCGATCTTCAGCGCTTTCCAGCATCCCCTGCTGGATGAACCGCATAGGGGCGAACACCTCACTGTAATTCTTCTCCGGAGCCAACAGCTTCAGGTTCTCCTCCGAGGGGATCTCTAAATTGACACTCATACGGTCGGCATAAAGGCCCGCCTGTGCAATCAGATTGTCGCTTGCACCAGGGATGGCTTTCATGTGGATGTAACCGTTGAAGCGGTACTGTTCCCGCAACAGCTTCACCACGCGCAGCATCTGCTCCATGGTATAGTCGGGGTTACGCATTACCCCCGAGCTAAGAAAGAGACCTTCAATGTAGTTGCGCTGGTAAAAGGCGATGGTAAGCTCGGCCAGCTCACGCGGGGTGAAGGCAGTACGCTTCACATCATTGCTGCGACGGTTGGTACAGTAGGCACAATCGTAGATACAGTGGTTGGTGAGCAATATCTTGAAGAGTGAAATGCACCGCCCGTCTGGAGTGAAGCTATGACAGATGCCCCACCCTGTCGCCGTGCCGATACCTCCCTTGACAGCTGGGCGCGAGGTGCCGCTCGACGCACAGGACACGTCGTACTTGGCAGCATCTGCCAGGATGTTCAGTTTCTCCAGTATCCTCTCATTCATACCATTAGTTCCAGGGTTTCAATCACAGAGCATCGCGTAATGATCAATACAAAGTAACTCAATTTCGAAGATTTATGGGCATTGAAAACCTTAAAAAATTGATTATTGTCGACAATTAATCGCTTTAGGGAAAAAATGTTTCATATTTTTGTAACCGAATGAAGTCAGTGAATGTCCTATGCATGTAAACAGATTGATTCACTTAATTAAAAACATGTGAATATGGAAGATTTGATACCAATTGTAGCCATCCTTTGTGCAGTAGGACTGCCCATCGCCACCGGTCTGGTGATCGGATTAAATGCTATCCGGAACGAACATCGGGAACGAATGGGACTGATTGAACAGGGCATCATTCCACCCAACAAAACAAAACAGAAGAGCAATCCCAACCGCTTGGTATCGCTACGCAACGGCATCGTGCTGATCGCTTTGGGTATCGGCATCATCGTGGGATTCCTCTGTTCGGAGTACCTGGTGATTGGACATGGGAACGAATTCTGGGTTACTGGTGCCAGTGTGGTCTTTTTCCTGGGGATAGGTTATCTGGTCTATTTCCTGGCGACACGTAAAATGTTTTTTGGTCCACAGCAGGAGGAGAACGAACTGGGATAAACGGTTGTGATGAACGAAAATCAGCGTGTGCAGCAAGTGCTCTCGGGCAACACTTCCGCGTTCGCATATTTTGTCGAGACCTATCAGGATATGGCAATCACAATCGCCTATCGGATATGCGGCAATATGCAGGATGCGGAAGATGTGGTGCAAGAGAGTTATGTGAAAGCTTACCGTAACCTGCACACCTTCCGTTCTGAGAGCAAATTCTCCACCTGGCTCTATCGCATCGTCTACAACACGGCGGTTACTCATTCCAAAACACGCATATGGTCAGGAATGAACGAGATAGAGATAGAGCATGCAACGGATCTGACAGATCAGGGAGCTGATGCCAGACTGACGGAGAGAGAACGCAAGGGGGTGGTGATGGATGTGCTGGAGCGAATGCCAATAGGAGACGCATTGCTGCTGACATTGTATTATATGGAGGATCATCCGGTGAAGGAGATCGCTTCAATAACCGGATTGAACGAACCAAACGTAAAGGTAAAACTCTTCCGGGCTCGAAAGATGTTCAAGGAACTGATGACTGCGACATACAGTATGGAAGAGATTGGTTACGACTAATCGGTTATTATCTGGTTATAGGAAAATGCCCATACACAGGGACAAAAGCGAAACACGATGAAAGAGATAAGAACAGAGACAGAGGATAAACAATTAAGAGAGCTGATGCGATCGGCCGCCAAAAAGGCACCGGAGAATCTGCAATACCGCATCATGCATCAGATAGAGGCGGAGCATGCACTCACCTGCAAAAAAACTCCCTTAACAAAGAAAAGCATCTCTTTACTGAGGGATCTGGGAAATATCTTCGGGGCAATGTATATCCTGTTGGCAGCTATCGTTGGTGGCGCCTACCTGTTGCTTGGAGAGGCATTTCTTCAATCGCCGAAATTTTGGGGAACAGTGGTATTGGTAAGTCTGATATTCAGCATATTCTGGTTGATCACACGACTGGACAATTACCTCCGCGAGAGGAGGTAGCAGGGTATTGAATCCGCTTCACTCATACTCCAGCAGATATAGAGGCTGGGGCTCCAGGTCAGTAGTTTTCTCACCGTCACCCTGGCTGCTGCGCTGCACGTAGATGTGCAACTTCTGTTTCTCTTTCCAGAGCTCCGTATCGAATGATGGCTCCCAGGCATCAACAGAAAAGTCAGTCAAGTCAATCACCTCCCAATCGCTCTTTGTCCCTGTTACATTTTTCGCCAATGATACCTTGCTCCCGCGCTCTACATCGCGAAAAAGATAATAGATGATTTTACGTCCACGCTTCTCATCAATTGCAAGCTGGGGACGGGAGATGGGAATCATCTTCGTGCCCCCACCGGAGAGGGAGAAGGGAGTCTTTCTTTCTGCTACCTGCTGCTGTTGCCATCTGATACCATCGAACCATACCAGTCTATATTGCGGTATATCACTCCCCTGATCTCTCCAGTAACCGGCAATATAGGGATTCCCCTTACGGTCGGCACTCATGCTGGTCTGATTGATCAACTCACTTCCCATGGGAATCAGCCATGCATATTCGGCATTCTCGGCAGTGATGGGCAACCGGTAAGGATCACCGTTCGATTTTATCCAGCTGACGCCCCCATCATCAGAGCGGGCATAACAGAGATCATGGTTTGTAGCCACATCCCATGTCTCACGCCAGACCCATGAGAGATGGATGCTCCCCTTTTTATCAACAAACATTTGCCAGTAAGCGCTTCGCTCCTCTTCTCCGTCGATGAGAATGTTGTGCAGCCGCTCCCATTTTTTTGAAGCTGTGTCGTAACGATTCATAACCAGGTTTCCCCTCCCGCTTGCACCCGAGCGGTAGGTAAAGATCAAATCTCCGTCAGGAAGACGGTAAAAACCGGGATAGGTGACTCGATCCTCATCCTGTCCGGTCATCAACTCCGGCTCTCCCAATATGAGCGACCCGGGCCTTACACCACGGCAATAGCGGAGGGGGGTATCATGATGGTCGAATGCTACATGGAGATATCCCTCTCCATCTACCATAAGACTGATCACGTTGTGCGCATCCTTCACATTTCCCCTGTGCTGTGTCACACAAAGCGTCCATTTTTCAGAGTCTACACCTCTTTTTCCCAGAACCAAGTACCCATCACCATCCCAAAAGGCGAGATATTGAGAGTCTTTGTGAGTTACCAGAGAGTTGGTTCGGAAGATAGCCGTATTCACTGAGTTCGCTGCATAGCCATATCCTCCCGTATCAACCAGCTTTTGTGGATAAATGGCTGATAGTGGCAGCAACAGGGCGAGCAGTGAGAGCATTCTCTTCATCTTTTCAAACAGCAACTATTCCCTCTCAAGCAATTCTCTTGCTTCGGCAAGCATCTCCTGCGACTCTGCAGGCGGATAGTGCAGGTCGAGCGAACGAAAGAGTTCCAGGATGATATCCCCAACGGCCACGCGAGCGAAGAACTTCTTGTCGGCAGGGATTACATACCAGGGTGCGTGGGGCATGGAGGTCTTCTCCAGCATCTCTTCAAACGCCTCCTCATAAGCATCCCATTGTGAACGTACCTGAAGATCGGCTGTGCTGAACTTCCAATTCTTTTGCGGTTCATCGATACGGGAGAGAAAACGCTCTTTCTGCTCCTCTTTGGAGACATTCAGGAAGAACTTGAGGATGCGCGTGCCATTCTGATGAAGATGCTTCTCTATTGCATTAATGGCTTCGTAACGGCTGTCCCAGAACTGTTGATCAATTTTCTCTACCGACTCGTAGCCGGGAATACGCTCGTTGAGGATCCACTGCGGGTTCACCTTCGTAGCAAGCACGTTCTCATAGTGAGAGCGATTGAAGATCTCGATCATGCCACGCTGCGGCAGTGCCCTGTAGTGCCGCCAGAAATAATCGTGTTCCAGCTCGGTCTTTGTGGGTGTCTTAAAGCTGTGCACGCGACATCCCTGAGGGTTGATGCCCGACATTACATGGCGGATCACACCATCCTTGCCAGCTGCATCACGTGCCTGCAGAATGATCAGCAGCGAGTAACGGTCGTCTGCATAGAACATCTCCTGCAATTCTTTCAGTTCCTTGATGTTGTCCTTGATCTCTCTCTTCGCCGTTTTCTTTGTGAAGCCTCCATCCTCGCAGGTGGCAAAATTCTTCAGGTTTACCTTAGTGCCGCCTTCAACTCGCAGTTTGCTGTAATCGTAATTCATATAGAATCAGTTTTTATTGTTGTGCGAAATTGCTGCCAAAACCTTTTAAAAGAGACCCATAACGTTGTTCATCAGAAATGATCCGGAGACCTTCACGGAAGATTTCATTTTGCTCATTGATGATGCGGAAGAATGCGGAGGAGTCGTAAAGGTCACGTCCAATCAATGCCTTAAGCTGTAGGAGTATCAATGAACTTGACGTTTCATACTGATCCTCATCCCACTCAACGCTGTCGGTCATTGCCTGCTCCCGAATCTTTTCAGCCAACTGGGCGGGAACTTCATAATCATTGGCGAAAGTTCGCGCATCGGGGTAGCTGTGAAGCAACTCTTTACGTTTCTTGTCCACCTCCGAGATGGCTACCTTGTTGATGACCCCTTTGGCATTGAGACGGGCATGGAGCATGGTACCCGTGGTGTCCATCGGTACAAAGTAATCCGGCATGATTCCGCCACCGCCATAAACGGTTCGTTTGTTCACCAGGGTTGTGTATTTGAGAGAGTCGGGAAAACGGATACTGTCTGCATCAAAAAGTTCTCCATGCTCAAACCGGTTCATGAAATCCTGCTGATAACCATCCGGATCACCAGGAACGTAAGGCTTCTGGATACTTCTCCCAGTGGGGGTATAGTAACGGGCTACGGTGAGCCGTATCATGGTACCGTCGGGAAGGGGAAGTTGCCGTTGCACAAGACCTTTTCCAAAGGTCCTGCGCCCCACAATCACAGCCCGGTCCCAGTCCTGTAACGCTCCGGCCAGGATCTCACTGGCTGAAGCGGAGTTGCTGTTTACAAGCACCACCACCTTACCTCCGTTGAATTCTCCCTTGCCGGTGGCATTCATGGTGTAACGTGGCTGATTTTTTCCTTCTGTGTATACAATCAGCTTGTCGTCACCGAGGAACTCACTAGCGATCTCATTTGCTGTTTGCAGGATACCACCGCCATTGTCTGTAAGATCGAAGATCAGATGTTTCATCCCCATTTTTTTGAGATTTCTTTCTGCCTCCCGGAACTCCTCTCCCGAAGTGATGCCAAAGCGACTGAGACGTATGTAGCCGATATCATCTGTCACCATGTAGGCGGCATCGATACTGGTGATGGGTATCTTGTCGCGGATGATGCTGAAAGAGAGCAACTCGGGCACGCCACGCCGTTGCACCTTCACCTGTGCGATGGTACCCTTGGGACCCCGCAGTCGGCCAATCACATCCTGATTGGTCATCTTCACTCCGGCAATAAGTGTGTCGTTCACGTAGATGAACTTGTCACCCGGCATGATTCCCACCTTCTGGGAGGGACCTCCTCCAATAACCTCCATCACATAGAGGGTATCTGTTACCATGTTGAAGGAGATGCCAATCCCTTCGAAGTTACCCTGCAACGGCTCGTTCATTGCCTTCACCTCCTCCTCGGAAAGATAGGTGGAGTGAGGGTCTAGCTCCTTGAGCATGGCGCGGATAGCAACCTCTGCAAGTTCCTTGGTATCCACATCATCCACATAGAGCCCGTTAATCATCTGGAGTGATCGTTCCAACTTCAACCCTTCAGGGGTGGGTCTGAATTGAGAAAAAGCGTTTCCCGAAAGGAGGAAGACGCTTAGCAAAGTTATCAGAGAATATTTGTTCATCTTTCTTTTAGGGTTTAGGTTTAAGTCTCATCCCCTTCGGAATGAAGAGACTCACGTCGTGTCCGTAGCGTAGTAGCTCTCTTACCTGTGTAGAGCTGACATGGGTGAGCGCAGGCTCGGTGAATAATAGAAACGTTTCGATTCCCGAAATGGTTCGGTTCATGTCAGCAATGGTTTTTTCATACTCGAAGTCAAACACCGATCGGATACCCCGCAGGATGAAGCCTGCACCGATCTCCCGGGCAAAATCTATGGTAAGCGATTCGTAGCTCTCCACCCGCACGCGAGGTTCTTCACGATAGAGGTCACGGATCATTTCCAGCCGCTCTTCGAGTGTGAAGTATGATTTCTTCGATTCGTTGACACCAATGGCAATCACAATCTCATCTATCAGCTGTAATCCCCTTCGAACCAGCGACTCGTGTCCGATGGTGAAAGGATCAAAAGTACCCGGGAAAAGTGCAATTCGCTTGTTAATTCTTTCCATTATGCAACCCCCTCCTCTTCAACAACCAGGTTGTCGATGATAAAGTTCTGTCGTTCTGGCGTATTCTTACCCATATAAAACTCCAGCAACTCCTTGAGCAGGTCCTCCTTGCGCATGGTAACCCGGTCGAGTCGTATCTCCTCACCGATGAAATGACGAAACTCATCGGGCGAGATCTCACCCAGTCCCTTAAAGCGGGTGATTTCCGGATTGGGCCCCAGCTCATTGATGGCATTCAAACGCTCCTCTTCGGTATAACAGTAAATCGTCTTTTTCTTGTTGCGTACACGGAAAAGAGGAGTCTGCAGGATGTAGACATGTCCCTTCTTGATCAGGTCGGGGAAAAACTGCAGGAAGAAAGTGAGCAACAGCAGCCGGATATGCATGCCGTCGGTATCGGCATCTGTGGCGATAATCACCTTGTTGTAGCGCAGCTCATCCATGCTCTCCTCAATGTTGAGTGCAGCTTGTAGCAGGTTGAACTCCTCATTTTCGTAAACGATCTTCTTCGTGAGTCCAAAGCTGTTGAGCGGCTTGCCACGGAGGCTGAAAACCGCCTGGTAATTGGGATCACGGCTCTTGGTGATAGAGCCGCTGGCCGAGTCACCCTCGGTAATGAAGATGCTGCTCTTCTCCTGCTGGTCACCCTTTGCATCGTTATAGTGGATGCGGCAGTCTCGCAACTTCTTGTTGTGCAGGTTGGCTTTCTTGGCTCGTTCACGTGCCAGCTTGGTGACCCCTGCAATAGCTTTGCGTTCCTTCTCTGAGTCGAGAATCTTCTTCTGGAGAATCTCTACCACATCGGTATGCTTGTGGAGGTAATTGTCGAGCTCTTTTTTCAGGAAATCGTTGATATGTTTACTCACCGACGTCCCACCAGGAGTCATCTCTTTTGACCCCAGTTTTGTTTTGGTCTGCGACTCAAACACAGGCTCTTCCACCTTGATGCTTATGGCCGCTACGATGCCATTTCGGATGTCTGAATATTCAAAGTTACGGTTGTAGAACTCCTTGATGACACGCGCTACCGCTTCACGGAAAGCGGTGAGGTGGGTCCCTCCCTGTGATGTATGCTGTCCGTTTACGAAGGAGTAATACTCCTCACCATACTGAGTGGTATGTGTGATGGCCACCTCGATATCTTCACCATGGAGGTGAATAATGGGGTAGAGCTCCTCCGATGTCAGGTTCTCATTGAGTAGATCCTCCAGTCCGTTTTTTGAGAAGAACTTTTTACCGTTGAAGAGGATTGTAAGGCCTGTGTTGAGGAAGACATAGTTCTTCAGCAGTGGTTCGATGTGCTCCTCACGGTAGTGATAATCACCAAATATTTCCTGATCGGGCGTGAACATCACCCTGGTGCCGTTTGCCTGATCGGAGGATATTATCCCACTTTCTTTCAGGAGGATACCCTTGTTAAAAAAAACCTCTTTGGCCTGTCCCTCACGGTAGCTCACCATGAAGAAGTCGGATGAGAGAGCATTCACAGCCTTGATCCCCACCCCATTCAATCCCACAGATTTCTTGAAAGCCTTTGAGTCGTATTTGGCACCGGTATTCATCTTGGAGCAGACATCCTTCACCTTGCCCAAGGGCACGCCACGACCATGGTCACGCACGGTTACCTGCTTATCGTTGAGGATTATCTCGATGGTCTTTCCAAAGCCCATCATATACTCGTCGATGGAGTTGTCGAGCACCTCCTTGAGCAACACATAGACACCATCATCGGAAGCGCTGCCATCACCCAGCTTACCGATATACATTCCCGGACGGCGGCGTATATGCTCCTGCCACTCCAGCGTTACAATGTTTTCTTCCTGATAGTTATCCTGCAGTATCTGTAATTCTCTTTCTGTTTCGTTCACGATATATCTCTTCTCCTCTTACAAATTTTTTATAAATGCTCTCCGCCGTTTGGTCTGTCGGGCTTCCAGGTCATCCCACATCGATTTCACTCGATGGTTCAGATCCAGCTCCGGATTGCTCTCTGCATAATCAAAGCCCAAGCGACTGGCTGACTTTATGAATTCGTTGAATATAAGCGCATTGACACCCTTCCCTTGGTACTCAGGCTCGATAGCTATGAGCATCAGGTCAAGTACATTGTTGTCCTTACCTTTCAAGGCACGGTAAAGATGATACCATCCCGTGGGTACAAAGCGCCCTCTGGCTTTCTGAAGGGCCTTGGCTATGCTGGGCAAGCCGATACCAACACCGATCAGCCTGTTGTCCTCTTGGCGGATGACCAGTGACAGAAACTCGAGTCGCAACATCGGGATATACATATCCACATAGTAGTCGATCTGTCTTTCGGTCAGCTCCACAAATCCATAAAGATCCTTGTAGGCACGGTTGATCAGTTTGAAGATCTCCCTGGCATAGGGATAAACATCTTTCTTGCTCTGTAGATGCTTCACTACAAGACCGGAACGTTTCTTCACGATCTCTGTAGCACGAAGGAATCGTTCGGGTGTCTCCTTGGGAATGGTGATGAGAAACTCAACCCAGTCCTGGTCCTTCAGATATCCCATGCGGTTCATGTGCTCGACGTAATAGGGGTAGTTGTAGATAGTGGAGAAGGTGCTCATCTGGTCGTAGCCTTCCACCAGCATCCCCTCATGGTCGAGGTCGGTAAAGCCAAGCGGACCATGTATCTTCTCCATTCCCCGGGAACGGGCCCAGCTCTCTGCTGCTCCAAAGAGTGTATCCACCACCTCCTCGTCGTCAATGAAATCGACAAAGCCGAAGCGTGCATTCTTCTCTTTCCATATCTCGTTGGACTTGTGGTTGATGATCACCCCTATCCTTCCCACAATTTCACCATCTCGGTAAGCCATGAAGTAGTTGGCATCGCAATGGTCAAATGCCGGGTTCTTGCTCATGTTGAGTGTAGCCCTTTCATCGTAGACCAGTGGCGGTACAAAATATTCGTTACCTTCATACAGATCGATGCCGAACTGAATAAACCTCTTCAGGTCATCTTTCGTGTTGACTTTATGAATTGTTACTGACATGTTGTTCGCATTCAATAGGTTTTCTGTACTAGCTTGGTTCTGATACTCCTTACAGAGACAGACACAAAGATACAATTTTTTTTATTCATCCCTGCTCTCTGAATTTATTCTTTCACGCTCTGCCGATACTGCTCCCATCGGGCAATTACCTCCCGTACGTAGTTGATGGTCTCGTCGCCCCGGAAGTAACCGTTGCGGCAGACAGGATCGGTGTAGTACTGCTCCAGACTCTTAAGCTGAACGAAACGCTCCACATTTCCTTCCCAGACGTTCTTGTCGGCTTCATATTTCTCTGCCAGGGCCCGGGCATCGGAGATATGACCGATACCACCGTTATAGGCTGCCAGAGCCAGCTTGATCTCCTCACTCCGATCACCTACCGATGAGAAGAGGGCGATCAGATTCTTCAGGTATTGCGTTCCAACCCGTATGTTATGTTCAGGGTCATAAAGCTGGTCACTGGTTATTCCAAGCGAGGCGGCGGTGGCCGGCATCAACCCCATCAGACCTACGGCTCCGGCCCAAGAGCTCTCCTCGGTGCGGAAGGTGGATTCCTGATAGGCCAGAGCAGCCAGCAGCCGCCAGTCGATTCCCTGCCGCGCTCCTTCCTTTCGGAAGTAATTATCGAAGGGAGAGATTACCCCGGGACCCAGTATTTCACTGTACGAAAAGCGATCCTCCTCATAAAAACCTTTTGTTTCCTCAAAGTAACGTTTCATGATTCGCATGAAAACAGGTTCTGCGCTTTTGCTTTCAAACCAGCTATTGAGTGAATCTGCCAATATCGGAGTATCGTTGCGCACAACCCATGAGGATCGCTGGTCGAAGCTGATTTGCAGGTCGGTGTGGAGGTTGCGGAAGTAGGTCTTGTTGAACCGTGCCAGGTCATTATCCGCCACTGTATAGGCAATTTCACCTCGTGATACCATACGTATCAGATCCTCCGTCACGATGGAGTCACTACCGGCAGTCTCGATAAGGATTCCGCCCCCAAGCTCCTCGTTGAGATGAATCATCCGTTGGTGATAGCGTGAACCTGTTGTCACCGTCACCCGCTTGCCTATCAGGTCGGTAACATCCCTCAGCAGTGTATCCCCCCGCATGGCACGTTGCACCAATACCTGATGGTTTATCTGTTGCAAACCGCAGTAGGTCACTGAATCGCGATACTCTCGCGTCACCGGCACATGATAGGCAATCACGTCACCGGCTCCCTCCTGCAGCATCTGCACCATTGAAGCAATGCCGGGTGCTAGAATGATCTCGGGTACCAGTCCGTGGTAGTTACAGAACGCACGAATCATGTCGTAATGATATCCCATCGGCTGGTCTCTATAGATAAAATAGGAGGTTGAGGTGTTGAGTGTCAGGACACGGAGGGTATCACTATCCAGGATGGTGGGCAGGTCATGGGGCAGTTTCTCCTTATCCGTGAAAAGGGAACAAGCCGAGAGCAGTAGTAGCAATAGGGGCAGGAAAAGGGCTCTTTTTTTCATACCATCTGTTCCGGTTATCGATAATAGTTACAAAGATAGAAAAAAATGAGACATATCGATTCTATCTAATTTATAATCATCTGCTTGGTGAATAATTGAAAAGTTCATATATTTGCTGCTGCAATCAATGCCAACCGAAACAGAACAGTCATGAAAAAAAATCTGACTGCCCTATTCATCTTTCTCCTGTTCGGTTCATTCAATGGGTTGGATGCACAGGAAACCGACTGGCGGAGCTACGTGGAAGTGTTCGCCGAGGAGGAGGGGATGGATGAGCATACCGTGGAGAATATCTACACTGAGCTGCTTTACCTGGAGAGCAACCCCATGGATCTCAACACCGTTTCATATGAACAGCTGGAACGGTTCCCACTGTTGTCAACAGTTGAGATCAGTTCCCTTCTCACCTTTCTATCGAAGAATCGTCCCCTCTACACAGTTTACGAACTGCGCAACGTTCCTTATCTCGATTTTCAAACGGTTGAACGTATCTTGCCCTTTTTCATGGTAGGTGAAGTGAAAAATGAGGGCGTGCCCTCCTCACCTGGAATCATTGCTCGCGAAGGGCTGCACGAGCTGCAACTGCGGTTCGACAAGACACTCTCTCCTCGTGCGGGCTATGCCTCCTACTCCGACTCGGTGCTGGAACGGTACCCCAACCGCAAATACAGGGGCGAGGATTTCTACACCTCACTACGCTACTCCATTCGATACGGCGACAAGCTGCAAGCGGGTGTTACCGCCGAAAAGGATGCCGGTGAACCCTTCTTGAAAAGCGGGTACCCCAAAGGTTATGACCACTATGGGTTCCA